>Ga0315279_10007445_pt1 | contig 13535 bp, 6 predicted proteins | sample YL17G06_20_MG_FD_203694 | JGI IMG/M metagenome (GOLD analysis project Ga0315279, IMG submission 203694) | Sediment microbial communities from Yellowstone Lake, YNP, Wyoming, USA - YL17G06_20 | ecosystem: Environmental > Aquatic > Freshwater > Lake > Sediment | place: USA: Wyoming | collected... | reverse complement strand
CGCTCAATGAAGAATCCGCAAGACACACACGAGCTGGTCCAGAAGGCATACGCGGACGTTGCCCGCAAGCAATCCTCATGCTGCGGGCCGGCGGCCCGGTCAGGCTGCAATTGTGGCGACCCCAAGCCGTACACGGTGCCGGACCACCCGGTTCCCGAGGCCGAGCTTGGCCTGTCGTGCGGCAATCCGCTGGCGTTCGGGCACATCAACAAGAGCGACGTGGTGCTGGACCTTGGCAGCGGGGCCGGCAAGGACGTGTTCCTGGCCGCCGAGAAGGTCGGCGAGGCCGGGCGGGCCATCGGCGTGGACATGACGCCGGAGATGCTCGCCCTGGCTCGCAAGAACGCCGTCAAGTTCTTCGAGGCTACGGGGCTGGCAAACGTCGAGTTCCGCCAGGGGCTGATCGAAAACCTGCCCGTCGAGGACGCTGGCGTGGATGTTGTGATCTCCAACTGCGTCATCAACCTCTCGACCGACAAGCCGCAGGTCTTCCGCGAGGTCTATCGCGTGCTGAAGCCCGGCGGGCGGATGATCGTCAGCGACATTGTGCTGAACCGCCCGCTGCCGGAATCGGCCCGTAACGATGCCGGCCTGTACGCCTCCTGCATCGCCGGTGCGCTGCTCCGCGACGATTACATCCAGGCCATCCGCGACGCCGGCTTCGACAAGGTGGAAATCCTCAGCGACAGCAGTTACCGTATCGCCAACGCCGGCGACGATCCCATCACTCGCAAGGCCGTGGCATCAATGGGCGACGAGGCGGCGGCCCTGGCCGGCGCCGCCGCCAGCATCTCCGTATTCGCCATGAAGTGATAAGGATTCAGAGGCGCGGGCGTCGATTGCGGTCCATGTGCCCAACTGCGCCGCGCCCTCGATGCCCAGGGCAACATAGACACGGCCCGCGTAATCGGAGACCTCCCGGACACGTCGTGGGACGAGCGCCTCGGGCCGGAGCGGAAGGCCCGGTAAACCCACCGGCCGGGCGGCGGGGGACGATCCGGCGAGGGCCGCCAGCCCCGGCCGTCAAACCCCGGCTGACGCTTGCCAAGGGGGTTTGGCCGGACGATCGCAATTTGGACGACCTTACCTGCGTCCCGGACGGCCTATCGCGGCTGGCCGTCAGCCAGATGCCTTCCCGAGCCTGCCGGCGACCATGCCCGTGGCGCGGGCGTCCCGGGTCATGCCGACCACCCGCGTTAGGCGCAGAGGTCCGGCGTGAAGTCCCTGAACACCACTTCCGCGGGGGGAACCGACGACGTATCCGCGTACCAGACCTGATCGACTCCCTTAGGACGCGCGTCCGAGTAAGCCGTCTTGATTGCGTCAAGCAATATGTCCGCGTTCATCAGAACCATATCGCTGCTCTCGACAAGGAGGATCGTCTTTTTCTCCGTGGCATATTTCGCCAGCTTGGCAGCCTTCCTGTCAAGCTGCTTACGGATGCGAGCGGGTAACGTATCGTCATGCGGCTCTGTTCGCCCAAATACGATCCCCGGGGGCCGATCACAGGCCTTCCTCACCGTCATTCCGAACGGTACACCTGCTATGGTTCCGTCGTCGATCACGTGGGGCCCGTCCGGGAGACGCGGGGCTTCGGTCAGAATCCAATCCTTCATCGCCCCGCGGATCGCCGACCAGCCCGGCCTCATCCTGACGGCGGACCACTCGACGATGATCTTCAGGCGGAAGGGAACCTTACCCACCAGTTCTTCCCGAATGCCTCCAACGACGCACTCAAAGCGGGCGGAGGCCTCGCGTTGCTTCTCAACCGTGTCAACGCTGGTGTGCTCAATCGCGAAAGAACCCGCGATGGCGTCGATGTCACAAGTCTTGCGGTTCACATGGTCCGGCCACCCGTCAACTTTGAGTGCCGAGTGTCCATGCTCTTCTCTGAGATAGGCGACAAACGCCTCGATGACCTCTCGATCATTCATGAGGCGTCATCCATTTCCAATAGGTCCGCCAACGCCCAGTCAACCTCAAGTCCTCCTTTGCGATAGTGGGCATTTTGTCCATGCAATTCTTTATCGCAGCAAATGTTGCGCGCGCTTGGTCATACGAATTCTGCTGTTTCTTCGCCGAGTCAATTCCCGTCAGAACCTCGTTCAAAGCCGCATTTGCTTTGGGGCACAGGAGCAAACCTCCCATATCCAGGGCCTGCTGAACCCTCTGACGGGCATCCCTGGCATTCCGACGTGCCTCATCCAGTTCCTTTTCGCTTCGGTCGCGATCATCCTCTATGTCGGTACTGTACTCAGACACTTCTTCCTTGGCCACGTGCAGCGCTTCCAGGATAGCGCTGTATTCGTCCGCCTTGCGGGACCACATTTGCTCTTCTCTGAATCGCCTAAGAGCCCAAAAGACGGTGACACGGGCACTGACAACTGCCACGATGATGCTGATTGAGAGAGTCGTGATGTATTCAGGCATGATATGCACGCTCCTGCAAGGTTTCTTGGCAAGCCCCCCATACTGCCTATCACTGGCCGGCAAGGAGGCGAAGCCTTGCCATCTCTATCCGCACTGAATCGGCCTGCGAACCTGTAGGCTTAAGTCGGAGGAATTGCTCGTATGCGCCGATAGCCTCGGTGTAGAGCTTTGCCTCACGATATGCGTAGCCCATGTAATAGTAGACATCGGCGTGGTCTGGCTTTAGCGCGATGGCCTGCTTGTAGTCAACAATGGCCTCGATATAATCTCTCTGCCCTAGGTGGGCGATACCCATGAGGAAATATGCGTCCTCATAGTCCGGCTTGAGTGCGATGGCTTGCTTGTATGCAGCGACGGCCTCGGTGTAATGGTCTAGGTTGCGGTAGGAATCCCCCATCACACAGTACGTGAAGGCGTCATCTGATTTGAGCGTGATGGCTTTCTTGTAGGCAACAATGGCCTCCGCGTATCGCTTAAGCTGGTGGTGAGCAAGGCCCAGGCGCCGATACCCCTCGACGTAGGTCGGACTCATTTCTGCCGCCTTCCGGAAAAACCACACGGATTCGATTTTTTCGTTCAATTTCTGGAAAGCGTCGGCGTAGTCTGGCTTCAGTGCGACGGCCTTCTTGTAGGCAACGACGGCCTCGGTGTCGCGATCCAAGCCAACGTAGGCGTCGCCCATCAACCAATAGGCCTCGGGGGAGTCCGGATTGAGTGCGAGAACCTGCTTACAGACAGAGAGGGCCTCGGCGTATCGGGTCAACTCCCGGTAGGCGTAGCCCATATGCACATACGCCTCGGCGTAATCCGGCTTGAGCGCGATGGCCTTCTTGTAGGCGGCGATGGCTTCCGCGAAGCTCTTCAACTCGTAATAGGCGTCGCCCGTACACCGTTGCGCGTGGGCGTCATCCGAATCTAGCGCGATCGCCTGCTTGCAGGCGGCAATGGCTTCCATGTAGCGTTTCAGCCCATAGTATGCGTAGCCCATGAGACAGTACGCCTCACCGTAGTGCGGCTTGAGTGCGATGGCCTTCTTGTATTGCTCAACTGCGATCTCATGATTGCCAAGTCGCCAGTGCAGAAACCCGAGTGCAAACCAGACTAATGGGTTGTCGGACTGCGTCTTGCGTAGCTCTGTGAGGGCTTTAGTAGCGCCAGACCAGTCCTCCTTTGCCATTGCTGCCCAGGCTACGTCCAAATTCTCCGTCTCGGCAATGTTAAGACGTCCGCCCCCAGCGCTGGCGAGCGTTCGGACTTTGCCTTGCTTGCGGATAAGAGCCAGGACGCCGGACACGGGAACGGCGAAGTTGAGGTTCTGGCCGGTGGTGAGGTAGGCCGTTGTTATTCCGACCACTTCGCCACTGGCGTTGAGCAGCGGGCCGCCGCTGGAGCCGGGGCTTATCGGCGTAGTCACCTGTATGACCTTGAGGCCCTCCTTGATTTCCCGATGGCCGCTGACCATGCCGCTGCTGAACATGTTTTCCAGCCCTTGCGGGTTGCCGATGGCATAGACGGCGGCGCCCACCTTTGGCAAGGCCCCTTCGGCCCTCTTGAGGCAGGGGAACCCGCCGCCTGAGAGCTTCAGCAGGGCCAGATCGCCATTGGGATCGGTGGCCACCACGCCGTCGACGAATACCGTGGACCCGTTGCTGAGGCGCGCGGTCGCGAATTCCGCGCCCTTTATGACGTGGTAGTTCGTGGCGACCAGGCCATTCGCATCGACGAAGAAGCCGGAGCCAAGCCCGATGGGCTTGAATTCCTTGTCACGCACCGTGATGTAGACCACCGCGGGAGAGGCTTTTTCAAAGAGCTGCTCGGGTGAAAGAGGCGCGGGTTCCGGTTGGGACTGGGGCGGCCTGGGCGGAGTCGGCTTTTCGCGTGAAGGTTCTTGCTGCGCGGGTGGCGACTGCGCAATGGGGTGGGCCGTCGTCTTGGGGCCAGGGGCATCATTCGACGGCGACGGCGAAGGCCCCGTGCCCGAAGTCAGGGCCAGGGTGATGGCAACAGCGAGAACGGCGCCGGTCAGCACGCCGGCCGCCCCGCCAAGAATCATGAAGACTCGTCTCTTCGGGTTCCTGGGGTTGGGTACCGAACATTCGTACCCGCACTGCGGGCACTTGTCCAATTCCCCGGCCAGGGACACAGGACTCTCCAACTTCGCGCGACATTGCGGACATGTGTACCGGATCATTTGCCGCCCCTTTCCAGCCGCATTAACACTTCGGTTATAACCCGGCGGCGGTTGGCGTCCACTGAATTGCGAGCCGACGTTGGGCTACAAAAGAGGCTCATCCGGTTCTTGCGTAGGTGGATATCGATTTTGAAGCCAAACCCGAGGACCGAGAAGTGCGTTTATCGCCTTGGGGCTGCCAGCGGGAAAGGAAAAGGCCCGGATTGAGTCCGAGCCTTTCCCGCTGTATAGCCACCAGCGCGGCGCTCGGGTCGCACTCCTGCGTTGCCCTATCCTGCTCGATGGTAAGGGCCATCGTATGTCGCCTGCCGGCAGCCGTAAAGCGATAAACTCCGGGCTCTTGGGGGCGCCGCCCCCAAGAGCCCGCCGGAAGGGCTGCCTTGCCCCGGCCTACCTACGCAAGATCCGGAAGAGCCACAAAAGGTTGCGTCGGGAACTGGGTCATAAGCCGTTGGGTTGTCGTGGCGGTCAGTAGCGCGGAGTAACGCGATTATCGTTCGCCCAGAGCACGGGCGAGACGCCCGTGCGACTCATGGCCGGGACGGCCATGCCACGTCTTCAGCCGGGAGGCAAGGGACTTGGGCGAGACCCGCGAGCCAGCCGCGAGTTGATGGTTGCATGGGGTTGGGCTACAATCGATGAATGCTCAAGAACGGCATTCAGATCGACATCAAACCAGGCAAAACCCTCTAAAGGATCTGTCTCACCATGCAAATCATCACGGTCCACGTTCTCATCGGAGCATTCTGCGCGATGGCCGCCGCTCAGGGCGACCAGCCCAAACTGCGCAGGGGCGCGGCGCAAACACCCGAGGCCGCGAAGAAAGAACTCGACGAGTTTGCCCGGTCGTATTCGGACCTGGCCGGGTGGAAGACGCGCCGCGCACAAATCCGCGCGGGCATCCTGGCCGGGGCCAGGCTGACGACGCTGCCGGAGCGAACGCCCCTCAAGCCGCAGTTTTTCAAGAAGCGTTCGTACGACGGATACGTTGCCGAGAACGTCGCCATCCAGAGTTCGCCGGGCTTCTACGTGACCGGCACGCTCTACCGTCCGGCCAATGGCAAAGGGCCGTGGGCGGGCATTCTCTGTCCGCACGGCCACGGCGGGCGGTTCCTCGCGGAGCGCCAGACCCGATGCGCCGTGCTGGCTCGTATGGGCGCCGCGGTGTTTCTATACGACATGGTGGGCTACGGCGACTGGAAGGAGGCCGGCTGGTCGCATGAAAAGGCGCCAGAGGTGCTGCGGCTGCAAACGTGGAACAGCATTCGGGCGCTGGATTTCGTCGAGTCCCTGCCCGGCGTGGACCCCAACCGCCTGGGCGTGACGGGCTGCTCGGGCGGCGGAACGCAGTCTTTCCTGCTGACGGCGATCGACGACCGCGTGGCGGTGTCCGTGCCGGTCTGCCAGGTCTCGGCCTACTTCTTCGGCGGATGCGTCTGCGAGAGCGGCATGCCGATCCATTGGGGGCCCAACCACAAGACCAACAACGCCGAGATCGCCGCCCTGGCCGCCCCGCGGCCGCAACTGATCGTCTCCGACGGCAAGGACTGGACCCGCTTCATGCCCGTCACGGAGTTCCCCTACATCAAGCACGTGTACAGCCTGTACGGCGCCGATGCCAACGTCGCCAACGCCCACTTTGCCAGCGAAGGCCACGATTACGGCACGTCGAAGCGGATGGCCATGTACCCGTTCATGGCCAAACACCTTGGTCTCGACCTCGCCAGCGTCACGGGCAAGGACGGCAAGGTGGATGAGTCGTTCGTAAAGATCGAGGAGTACCGGGACATGCTCGTGTTCGGCCCGGACAACCCGCGTCCCGCCGACGCGGTCAAGCCCAACACGCCCCTGCCCAAAGATCCCAACGCTCTCTCGCGTGTTGTCGCGCTGCTGGAAGACCCCAATGCCGCCGTGCAGACCATGTTCTACAAGGCTCGCTCCAAGCAGACGGGCAACATGTGGGACACGTGGCTGTATCTCCGCGACGGCACGTATTACCTCTACTACCTGGCCAAGAGCCAGGGCCAATGGGACAACATCTCCCTGGCCTCATCGCCCGACGGCGTGCACTGGAAGGAGATTGGCCGGGTGCTGGCCAAAGGCCCGGGCGTGACATGGATGGGCACCGGCTCAACCTGGAAGTCGCCCAACTTCGCCAAGGACGGGAAGTACTTCATGAACTTCTCCGAGTGGAAGGGGCCGCGGCAGACCATTTTCTTCGCCGAGTCCAAGGACCTGGTGCATTGGGCGCGCCTCGGCAACGAGTACGAGTTCGTGCAGGATGATCGCTGGTACGAGAAGACCGGCCGGTGGGACTGCATCTGGACGATCCCGCGCGGCGGCGGGGGGCTGTTTGGCTACTGGACCGCCACGCCGAAGAAGGAAACGGGCGGGCGGTTCGGGTTCGGCGAAACGATAGACGGTGTGACGTGGAAGGCACTCGAGCCGCCCAAGGTGACGGGCGCCGGTGGCGGCGAGGTCGGGGCGATCGAGAAGATCGGGGAAAAGTTCTACATGATGTTCGGCACGGGCGGCAAGATGGTCACGCTCGTGGCCGAGAGGCCCGAGGGGCCCTTCACGGCCGCCGCGAAGAACCTCCAGCTTCTGACCGGGCACACGTACTTCGCCCGCTTCTTCCCGACGCCCGGCGGCGTGCTGGTGAACCATCATTCCATCGCCCGCGACCGCCAGGTGTACTTCGGGTCGCTCAAGGCGACGGTGATCGACGATGAGGGCACGCTGCGGCTGGCATGGTGGAAGGGCAATGAGAAGATGAAGGGCCAACCGGTCGAGACCAAGGCGCCGCCGGCTGGGCAGGCCGCTTCGGCGCCCGCGATGATCGAGAACGGCTTCGACACGGGCGCGGGCATTATTCTGGAGGGTACCGTCAAGCTCCCGGGCTCGAAAGACTCCAAGCCCGTCGGCCTGTACATTGCACATGGCGAAAGCGACGGCCTGGCGATTCTCATCCATGCGGGCGGCATCGTCGAGTTAGGGCCCATGCGATCCGACGGCACGGGCTTTAAGGCCGAGAACCGCGTGGACCGGCAGTGGAAGTTCGGCCCGGCGGGGCGGTTCCGCCTGCTGCTCAAGGGCAGCCTGCTGGAGTTCTACCTGGATGACCTGCTGATTCAGTGCTACAGCCTGCCCGGCGCGGCCGGCGGCAAGATCGGGCTGCTCTCGGGCGGTGATGCAGGCGCCTTGGCGGACCTGAAGGCGTGGGGAGCCGACGCCCCGAAGGAAACTGGCAAATAGTCATCCTGACACAACGAAGCTGGACCACAGGAATAGTCAAACGCGCCTGTCATAGCTTGCCCGTCAGCTTGCCGAGCTTGGGGCTGTGGGCGATCTGCTTGCCGTTTGCCAGCACGCTCAGGCCGGGGCCCCGACCGTACTTGGCGCCGGTTGAATCCCAGATGATCGTCAGCACGTTGCCGTGATACAGCACATCGTCCAGGCAGAAGAAGTCCCACTTGCCCTCGGGCACCAGCGGGCTGACCTCGACCGTGTCGTCGCCGCGCGGGCGCAGGCCCACCAGGCCCGTTATGACAAGGTCGCAGTAGCTTGAGTGGTTGTAGTCCTTGCCGCGTTCGACCAGGCCGGCGGGCTTGCCCTGTTCCTTGCGGCGCTTCTCCTCGGCCAGGAGCATGGTCCGGGCAATCCAGTCGCCGGTCAGCGTGTTGATGTTCTCGTCGATCCAGGGCACGACGGTGCCGTCGTCGAGTTTGCGCTGCTGGCTGTGGGCGTATATGCGGAGCATGTCCAGGTAATCGGCCTTGGTGATGGCGTCCTGCGGGTAGTTGTGCAGGACATTAGCCATCGCGGTGAGCGTGACGGCCGTCGAGAGCGGCCAACTCGGGCCGTTCCACTGGCATGCGTGGCCCTCGTATGAGAGCTTGAAGCCCGGGTGCCTTCGCTCAGCCGTGGTGGGCCCGTACGGCGCGTAGAAGCCGTTGGGGTCCATCAACTGCTTCCACGCCACCTCGTAGCCCTTGCCCGGCTCAGGCAGGTTGAAATACCACGGCGTGAAGCCGTGCAGCTCGCGGACGTCCACGAGCTTGCCGTCGCCGAGGTCCCGGCGGTCGCCGGGCTGGCGGGCCTTGCCCGCCTGCGGCGCCAGTTCGGCGCTGCTGCGGGGCAGGGTCTTGAAGAACTTCGCCTGCGGGTCCCAGAGCTTCTGCTCGACCAGCTCGCGAAGCCGGTCCGCCTTGGCCTGGTACTCCTTCGCCACGTCCGCCCTGCCCGCGAGCTCGGCAATACGGGTGATCGCCCTGGCGTCGCCGTACATGTAGCTGTTGATCGTCGCCCGCTTGCCGCTCTTGCCGACCGACACCTCCATGCCGTCGCGGTCGTCGATCTGCCAGAAAAGCCCGTCGGAGACCAGCCGCGACTGCTCCCAGCCCTTGTAGTTCTTCACAAGATCGTCCAGCAGGTCCGTCACGAAGGCCTTGTTCATGTGGACGAGGTACATCGCGTAGATCGCGTCGGCGGCCCAGAAGCTGTACGCCCGCACGCTGCCGCCCTTGCGGAACCAGAACACCGCGTAGTCGCTGAGGTACTTCGCGTCGTGGATCCACCGGCCCTCGTAGAAGTGGTGCCCGGCAGGGCAGTTGATCGCGTTGTGCTTGCCGCTCCACGGCACCTGCGGAAGGAACTCCGTCACGACGTAGCCGTCCGGGGTCTGCTTGATGTGCTTGCGATACGTCCACCAGCGGAAGTAGTACGTCCGGCGGATGTCCTCGTCCGGGCAGTCGAAAAGCGGCACGTTGCCCTTGAGGAACTCCATCGCCTTGGCGTTGGGGAAGGCGTTGGAGTACAGCTCGTTGTCGTGCCGGTTGAACGTATCGACATAGCCTTGAAGGATGTCGTATTTCAGCACGGCCGGGGCGGATTCGGCAGACGCCGCCGGTGCTGCCGGCATGAGGGCCCAGGCCGCCGCGGCGGCTAGTACGGCAAGGCATAGAGGCGATCCGGTCATCGTCATCGGAGTTATCGGAGTCATCGGAGTCATTGAACAACCTCTCCTTGGGCCGCGGCATGGGAGACGCGGTTCTCTTTGTGGAGCTCGACGTGCCCGCCGGCCTGGCGCCCCGGGCAACCGCCCCGATTATACGCCGACACGCCCCGGCCCCGCCACGCTCATCTCATCCGCTCTGAAAAGAAGGCTTCAGGCTACAGGCTACAGGCTTCAGGCGACAGTCCCGATCCCGATGTACGTCGGGATCGGGATCCTCGTCCTCGGCTTTTTCCTACATCGGGTGAGCCGAAGGATCATGTTCGACTGCGGTAAACAACAAGGGCGAGCCGTTCGGTGGAAGCTCACGGCAAATGCGGCTTGCCACCCCGGCGCACCGGGGAAGGCGAAGCCGGGATAAGAAAAAGGGCCGCCGAGGGGAGCCGCACAGGGCCATTGGCGTGTCGGCCTAAGAGGGAGGCACCTCTCGGAGCAGGCATTTGACACTTACCACGTCTTCCTGTACGGCATCCCCTTGGGGACCCGTGAGTAGTAGCCGGTAGCCGGTAGCCGGTAGCCAGTAGCCAGTAGCCAGTCCCGACCTGCCGGCAAATCCTAAGCACGAAATCCTAAATCCTAAACAAGCACGAATGACCAAATCTCAAATGACCGAAACGGCTGATCCACATCCCGGCCGCTTGTTTTGGACATTCGGTCATTAGGATTTTGAATTTGTTTAGGATTTAGAGCTTAGAATTTCGTGCTTCTGGCTCTTGTCCTTACTTTCTCCTTCGCCTGATTATCGCCAGCGCGCCGATGGCCAGCAGGCCGAGGGTGGCGGGCTCCGGGGCGGTGGCGGGCGCGCCGCTGGTCTTGCCCATGTTGCTCATCAGGATGCCCAGGTCGGCCCAGTTCACCGTGCCGGTCTTGTCGAAGTTGCCAACCGTCGCGTCGCCGCCGAGGCCTCCGCCGAAGTTCTTCTTCAGGGTGATGAAGTCGGCCGCGTCAACAACGCCGTCGGCGTTGGTGTCGCCGGGCAGCCCGCTGGACAGGCCGCTGAGGACAAGGTCTGTGCCCACGACCTCCAGCGTGCCGTGCCAGTCGCCCAGGAAGGAGTACGACCCAAGGGCGCCCATCGAGCTCAAAGCGGACGCCACGATGAACGACTCGGTCCCTTCAATGCTGCCGGTCAGCAGGCTGTCGTCGACGTCGAGGATCAACTCGCCAAGGAAGGTGATGGTGCTGCCCTTGACCAGGTCCCAGTGCGACCCGGGCGTGCCATCGGGGTCGCCGATCTGCCACTTGTAGATGGCCCTGTCGTCGAAGGTCAGAACGCCGCCGCCATTGTTCAGCACTCCGATGCCGTTGCCGGGGGCAACCTTCCCGCCGGCGGCAACCATCACGCCCAGGCCGCCCGTCCATTTGCCCGTGCCGCTCAGGGTGCCGGTAACGGTCGCGGTCTTGCCGGCCGCCATAGTCACCGTGGCGACGCCGGCGATGTCAAGATTGGGGACATTGAGATCCTGGTTCAAGGTCAACGTGCCTTTCTGCGCCTTGATCGTCTCGGCCGTGATTATGCCTTTGACAATGATGTTCCCGCCCGGGACCACCCCCAGGAGGCGGTCGTTGGTGTGGGCATTGCCTGCGGGATTGGAGTTTACGTACACACAGGTCTCGAGCGTATCGGTGGTGTTGAACCGGACCGTCGCGCCGCTGGCGACGACGTTGGCGTCTACGGTAAAGGAATCCACGATGGCCGCGAAACCGATCGCCGTACCGGGGTCCGCTTTGATATTGCCAGCCACCCTGGAACTCTTGGTCCTGCCGTCAATGCCCTGGATCCAGTTTCCGTTGCCCACGGTGACGCCGTCGCCCTCGAACGTGAACGCCTTGTCGTTAAAATGGGCGTTCACCCAGATATTGGAGGCCTTGAGCAGGGCGAGCATCTTGGGAGTACCGGCGGCGGTAAGCGTGTAGATCTGATCAAGGCCGTCACCCCAGGGGTCGGTATCGAGGACGACGTAGGGGGTGCCGCTTGCGGTAAGGTTGATGTTTTCGTAAACGCCTTCCTGTCCCGGCGGGAGGAAGAGCAGGCCGCGATCCTTGAAGGCGATCGTGCCGCCCGATGCCGAGAGAGGCGTATGCCACTGGGTGTCGTCCGCTCGAGCCCAAGGCGTGCCATTGTACAACGCGCCGCCGGCGTCGATCTCGAGGGTGCCCTTGAGGAACGTGGTGTTCGAGCTGGTGTCGATACCGACCAAACCGTCCTTGACATTGAAGGTCTGGCCGGGAGCGATTTCGCCACCGGCATTGAAGAATCGCAGAATCGTGTCGTGCTGAACGGGACCCGATCCACTGACATTGAAGGTAGTGGCCTTGGCCCCGGTGAGATCACCGTTGTTGATCGCACCACCAACCAGGCTGACATTGGCGGCGCCGTTCGGGACGATCAGATCGACCGCCTTGGTGGTGACGGATTCAAGGGTGGTCCCGGCGCCCAGGTCGGCGTTGCGGCCGGTGACGAAAATCTGAAGGTTTCCAGTATTTGGAAGAACAGCCACGGTGGTGTTGATCGCCGTGGATGTGCCAAACGCCCCGAACCCGGCGCCTTTGTAGACCGACGTGGAACCGTCGTCGCCAACCGTTGTGGTACCGGCGGCCGAGGTGTCATAGATTCCCTTGACGATAATCGCCGCGCCGCCCATGGCCGCGCGTGTCGGTTCGGCGCCTCCGGGTGAAGGCGCGTAGATCGAGTTCTCCTCGAAAGTCACCTTCTTGCCGGCGCCGGCGAGTCCGAAATCAGCCGATGTCAGGCCGCTCATGTCGCCGGCAAGAACGGAGCCACCTTCGATTTCGACGCTGGGGAAGTTCGTCTGGGCCGCGCCGACGATCAGGGTGCTGCCCTGGATCAGACTGGCGGAATTGCCGGCAAGCGTTCCGAACGCGCCGTCGACATAGCCGCCGTAGATGCCGCCGTCATCGATGAGAATGGACAGGGGCGTGCCCGGCGTATACGGATCGATCGCGTTGTACTGGTACATCTCCGGGACGGTGCTTTCCTGGTCTTTCCACATCTGCACGGCGTTCATCTGGTCGTTGCCGTCGTGCGCGGCAAAGGTGAAGTCGCCGTCGCCGATCCTGACAATGGGCGTCTTCACGGTGTTCTCGAACCGGCCGTACCCCCACCGCCATTCCAGCTTGACCATCGTGGTGGCTTCGAGGGGAACTTGACAAATCACGCCGTCAGAGGACTGCCGGACCCAGTACGTGCTGCACTTAAGGGAGCCCGTCCCGTTAAGGTACATGTCTGATACACCGTCAGCCGATTGGAGACGGATGTATATGTCGTTCGTTCCCGTATCCACGGCCTCGTTGACCTTGACATTAACGTTGTTGGTGATCCCCCACTGTGGAAACTGTGCTGTCGTATTGGCGGCGCCGCCGACGATGCCGGGAACAACAGCGCCTGTCCAATTGCTGGCAGTACTCCAATCGAAGTCTACTGGAGCACTGGCCGGTTTGCTCCAATTGATAATTGGCGCGGGAATATTTGCATAAGTGTAGGTCTGCGGGGCACGGGCCCAGGCCGTCCCGGCCAGTCCCAACATCACCGTGGCCGCCAAAACGGCGACGGCCCCAAAAAGCTTCGTGCCTCTCATGGTTGCTCTCCTTCGTAAAAGAACTTCTCCAACAGGAAATGTGGCCAGACACCGAAGCGCCCACCGCCGGTAGCGCGGGCGAAACACCCGGCGTTCCATGCCACAACGATTCTCACACTAACGAAACGCTTCCAGCTACGCACGTGCAGGCCCGGCGACGAGCCGGCGGTTACCGAAATGGGCTCCGACGGCGACGGAAGGGACGGCCGTCGCCGGATGAAGGCAAATGCGCCTCCTGTCCTGCGCCTAAAAACCTCTACGGTACAAGTATACAGGCGTTGGCCGAAAACGTCCAGCGATT
>Ga0315279_10007444_pt1 | contig 13535 bp, 12 predicted proteins | sample YL17G06_20_MG_FD_203694 | JGI IMG/M metagenome (GOLD analysis project Ga0315279, IMG submission 203694) | Sediment microbial communities from Yellowstone Lake, YNP, Wyoming, USA - YL17G06_20 | ecosystem: Environmental > Aquatic > Freshwater > Lake > Sediment | place: USA: Wyoming | collected... | reverse complement strand
GCGGATTTCGCCACTGGCGGATAACCCTCCGAAGCCTTGGCGCCTGCGCACCGAATTGCTTCGGCGCTCAGGGGCGTAGGAGGGTATTCTTGTGGAGGTACCACGGGCTTAGCCCGTGGGGCTCCATTGCGCTTTTTCTCTTTCTGGCGTTCATCCAGATTGAAATTTGTGGTTGCGTTGAGGGAGTTCCGAAATGAGGGTTATTTGCATCGTCGTTGTGTTAGTTCTTGCTCTTGTCACAGGGTCTGCTCAAAGTCTTTCTTGCATTAAGGCCGATCATCTCTTTTTCATTGAACGTAATAAGAATAAGAATCTGGTCCAGTATGATGTTTGTTTGAAAGACGGCACCGAGCTGATCGATCAGTGCCCTGTGAAAGCCTATTGGGTTTTAGAAAATGGGGAAACAGAAACGCTTAACATGGTAGAGAATAAATTGGTTTACGGCGTCCAGTCGCAAAGAAAACTTGGAACGAACCGTTATGCGTTTAACCTGGCTGCTCTCAAGACCAGGGATATCATTGTTGAAAAGGTGGTTGACGACTATAAGGCCATTTTTTTGATTGACGGAAAAGAATCATACCTCGAAAAGGTCTACGTCGAATCGGAGGAGAGTTGGAGTGGTCTCCCCAAAGTCCACTTTGTTGATGTTTTCGGTTCGACGGTCAATACCAACACGCCTGTGAAAGAAAGACTCACACAGTAATCTTCTCCCAGCAGATAATCCTACAAAAAAACAGGACTGAGGGCCGAGGACTGAGCGGAAAAGTCAGGAGTTCGGAAGCTCGGAGATAATGGACACAAACAGGGCCAGTTCAAGAAAAGTCTGTAGCGGGAGTTGAGGTCAGGAGCGTTAAAGAGACTAGTTTTCCAAGAAGGTCTCTCCAAGGGCGAGGCGATTCTCGTACTCCTTGAAATCCCTGAATAGGGCGTGAACTTCCTCTAAGAGCTCTTCTTTAACGTGAATGATCCTCTGCTTGGGGATCGGTTCACTGAAAAGGGCGCTATACGCTTCATCCATCAGAACGATGGCACTATCGTTTTCAGGATTCACAAGTGCAACACCCAAGCTTAAGTATTTCTCCTGACACTTACTGCAGATACTGAGAGCCATCGATTCGTCATGGGCAATTCTTACCGAGATCCTGCTTACAACCTCTGAGGACACGGCGCCCCTGCATAAGTAACAGTGTTGTCTCAACTGAGCTTCGCCTATCATCGGGTGTGACGGATTTGGTCTTTGTCGCAATTTGCCTTCTCCTTGTCGCAAGTCCCGGGCAAGTCGTCTGGATGCCCCGCCTTCCTGCTGCAGGAGCGGGGAGGAAAGGCGACCTGTAATCATATCTACATTACCCGGAAGCCCCGCCCTGTGGGTGGGGAGCTTCACTTATTAGAGGAAAGAGATCATACAGCCCTTGATTTTTTTCATCACAGGGAAATTTAAGCAATCGACATGCCATCCAAGTCATTTTTAAGCAACTCCTAAGTTGCCGAAATTCTAAGGTTTCCTTATGGCAGTGAGTCAGGCGAGCCTCCCAAAAGGCTACAAAAGTGTACCTGGAATCTAAAAATGAACAACAAAGAAAAGTTCAAGGGCTGAGTGCTGAGGGCCGGGAAACACCAGGGTTAGAGGGGAGAATGCGGAAGGCAGAAAGCAGAAAGAACAGTCAGGACTGGAAGGATGCAAAGCTAAGAGTCCCGAGTGCAGAGAGGCAAGGCCCTAATCCCCGAAACCATCTGGATTGAAAAGAGAGAGTGAATCGGTAAGGATAATGATCAACAACACAAGCCCTGACCGGCATGTGCCCAGCAAGCCCGGCCCTTGAGGGCGTGGAGCTTTATTCCTGAAGAAGTTGGTATGGATGACCATTCAAAGCTAATTTTTGGAATTGTGCCGCCCGAAGAACAACAGGAGCCAGCTCATTGGTTCGTCTTCAAGAAGGATAAGCTGCTCGTCCACCAAGATCCTTCAGCACTCCGAATTCCACTTGTGGTTGACCTATCGGAACTCGGCCTCACGGCTCTACGCCAACAATACCTGGGGAAGCTCGATGGCCGACACTGTTATAGCGCTGAAGTCACAGAAGATGCGGGCGTGCCGGCAGGGATGATATTTGAAGGGCTAAGGCAGGTGTATGGGCGCCTCGATGAGGATCTTTTTTGGCTCGCCGCCCGCGCAGTGCAAATTATCGATTGGGACAGAAGTCACCAGTACTGCAGCCGCTGTGGTGCTCTGTTAAAGGCTAAAACCACTGAGAGAGCAAAGGAATGCCCCACCTGTGGCCTCTTCTATTTTCCTCGCTTAGCACCTGCGATCATTGTTCTCGTACAACGTGGAAATCAGCTGCTTCTGGCTCGATCACGCCACTTCATGGCGGGCTTGTACAGTGTGATTGCTGGGTTTGTGGAACCTGGTGAGACATTGGAGGAGGCTGTTGTACGTGAGGTCAGAGAGGAAGTAGGAATCATCATCAAAAATATTCATTACTTTGGCAGCCAACCCTGGCCTTTTCCTAACTCATTAATGATTGGCTTTACTGCGACTTACGCTGGGGGTGAGATTTCACTGAATGACTCCGAGATCGAAGACGCAGGTTGGTTTACCTCCGAGAACCTCCCTACCCTGCCAGGCAAGATTAGCATTTCCCGTAAGCTCATTGATTGGTTCCTCGCGAAGCACCGGACTGACTAGGACTGCAAAGAGTAAGGAGAGAGGAGCAAGGAGTACCCCTACGTGTCATTGAGTCATTGAGTGATTCGGAATCAGTGATTCAGTTCTTGGTGATTGAGTCATTGGTCATTAGCCACTGACCATTCCTTTCTTACTCGCCCCTCAGTCCTCGTCGTTTGGTCCTTTTTTTTTCCTCCCTCCTTCCTCCTTGCTCCTTACTATTTGATCAACCGCTTGTTCATCTTCAGCAGACCGAGCGGAAAGAAGATGAGATTGAAAACCAGAAGATAACCCATCTCCCAGAACATGTTACCGTGAAGCTGGCCAAAACAAAGAGAGCGGGAGAGAGTGGTAACGTGAGTGAGGGGAAACAGAAGTGCCATATCCTGCGCCCAGTGAGGTAAATTCTCTAAGGGGAAAAAAGTTCCACTGAAAAGAAACATCGGTGTGATAAAAAGAAAAACAGGTAGATTGAACATATCGATGTTGGGAACGATCGCCGTGAAGAAAATGCCAATGGACGCAAAGGCCATACCGCCAATAAAAGCCAAGGGCAGGATGAGAAGGCCATGGGGAAACCTGATCAATCCGAAGAGGCTGATGACGACCAGCATGATCGCCGCTGCGATCAGCGACCTTGTTGCTCCCCAGACGATCTCCCCGGTAATCACCTCGTCTAAGGACAGGGGGGTCGCCATCATAGCATCAAAGGTTTTTTGGTAATACATCCTGACAAAAGAGGTGTACGTTGTTTCGAAAAAGGAGTTGTACATGATGCTCATGCCAATGAGAGCTGGAGCAATGAACTGGACGTAAGAAACTTCAACCCCCTGATACCGGAGGTTTCCAACGAGTCCACTCAGACCGACTGCAAAAGCCGTTAGATAGAAAAGAGGTTCCAGCAAAGGTGGAATAAAACTTATCTTCCAGCTCTTTCTGTAAACTGTGAAGTCCCGCTGCCAAACTCGAATGAATCGCCTGGAGATCTTGAACATAAGTACTTTCCGCTATTCTCGCAACTCCCGACCAGTTAGTTTTAGGAATACGTCTTCAAGGCTGGCCATCCTCATCACGCAACCCTCTTTGCAGTATTCTCTCGTAATCTTCCCATAAAGATCGCCCTTGTCTTCGCAGTAGATGAGAAGGCGATGCCCAAGATCTTCGTGATCGAGATTCCGCGACTTCACAAAAGACCGAAGCCCCTCGGTGGGTTCTGAAATTTCAATGACATCCTGCCCTACATGTTCCTGGATGAGGTTCCGAGGTGTTCCCTCCACAAGGATCGAGCCATGATCGATGATGATAAGACGGTCACATAATTGCGAGGCTTCTTCCATGTAATGGGTCGTCAGAAGAATGGAAATCCCCTGCCCGCGAAGTCTCGCCAAACGATCCCAGACCTGATGTCTTGATTGAGGATCAAGACCGGTGGTGGGTTCGTCAAGAATAAGAAGATCAGGAGCGTTGATCAGTGCCCTTGCAAGCACAAGCCTGCGCATCATCCCACCCGACAGTTCCATCACCGTCGAATCCTGCCGATGGTCGAGAGCAAAGAAACTGAGAAGTTCGAGTGCCTTTTCGCGAGCTTTCTTTTTCGAGATATCGAAATAACGGGCAAACACCTCCAGATTCTGCATGACAGTCAGATCAGGATCGAGACTGTTTTCTTGCTGACAGACGCCAACTCGGGCTTTAATACGACGCCAATCTTTTGAAATATCGAGACCAAAGACCCTAAGAGTTCCACCGGTCATCGGAGAGAAGCCATACACCATGCGGATCGTCGTTGTCTTGCCTGCTCCATTCGGCCCTAAGATGCCGAAACATTCACCTGGAGTCACATGAAAAGAGATGTGATCGACAGCGATGAAGTCGCTAAACTTCTTTACAAGGTCTCTAGCTTCAACGACGAAACTCAACTCATTCATCTTCGTATCGATGGGCTCAAGAGGAATAACAGCGATCCTTAGGATTCCATTGTATCTAATCACAGGTTTATCTTCAAACTTTTGTTTGAGAAGAACCCTTCGAAGTCTGGATCAGAAAACCTGTGGAGCCCCACGGACTAAAGCCCGTGGCCCCTCCACATGCTTCATAGGGCGGAACCCTCCGAAGCATACCCTACTACGCTCTTTCAGAGCTTCGAAGGGTACCCTCTCCGCATTCATCCACGGTCTGAGAGACCGTGGCTTTCTGCGTAGGAGGGTAACAAATGTTCATAGAAAGAACAAAAAATGTCATTCGAGGCGTTTTTTCTAGCGGAATAGTTTCAGAATTACCTATGATTATCAGTAAGTTACGAATATGCGTGAGGATGGCATAACCTTTGCTGTGAATTTAACAGGTATGCAGACGGCATTAGCTCAGAGGCGAACGATGTTGCATTTTCATTCTCTGAAGGAGATGGTCGTGGCGACCTTTGACCTGTGTCTCGAATGCAGCAAAGCCTGCAAGCGAGCTGGTCCTTTGTGGTGCAAGATTGACTGTTCGTCTTTCGGATCAGATAACGGAGCCGGTGAATGCCGGGTTCTCGACATGACGGATGACGAACTGCTCGCCAGAGTCGCCTACGCCTAAAAAATTCTTTCTCGTCCTGGCTTGCGTATAGCCCCTCAAAACCTACCCCTACCCTTTTGTCCTTTTAGAAGCCGAACAACAAACCACGAAGAAGAACCGGGACACCACATGGTTTTTCGGAGGGGGTAGACACCCAAAAATCTACCTTTCCTTTTATGTTTCAGGAGACAAGTGCCGCCACCCGATCCCCTTTTAGCAGGACGTCTACATCCCGACCCCTGAGAAACTCTTCCCAAATCAGCCCAATCTGTCTTAAACAGTTCTTCCTTGAAGTCGTTGGCGGACAGATTTCGACCATAATGCAAGCATTTGGTAATCGTTATCTTCAATACTCGCCTAAGACTTTTCTTCATATCTTGGGGCCTTTTCTTGGATTGACATTCAACCTCATTTGGCGTATATTTCATCCAATTAAGAAAGAGTTCTTATCATTGCCCGGTAAAAATCCCAACATGATCAAGTATAAGCACGTTCTCGCGCTGAACCCGTATTTCGGGGATTCAAAAGCAATTGCCATGGGGGTTTTCCCTCCGACCGGCCTTGAGTACATCGCCGCAAGCATGAAAGGTCTGGTCGGGAAAGTGACGCTTCTCGACCTTCGGTATGAGAAGGCCTACCAGGACCCAAAGGCACTTAGCGAGTTCATCAGGAACGAGATCGATCTTCTATGCGTGAGCATCCGATGGCGATCTCGGTTCGAGGATATCTGTGATTTCGTCTCTCAGTTGCCCCCTGAGGTTTGTACTGTCGTTGGAGGCTACAAAGCAACCGAGGAAGTCGAGTATCTGTTTGACCGTTGCCCGAATATCGACATGGTCGTACGAGGTGAGGGCGAAGAGATCATCAGACAGATCGTCACAGGGATCCCGTACAAGGATATCCTTGGCCTTTCCTATCGGGAGAACGGAGGAATCGTTCACAACGAGATCCATCCTCTGCCTGACATCACGCGTATTCCGTTTCCGGACCGGTCCCTGAGAAAGCAAGACTATTATCTCGCTAAATACGGCGTTCGGCTCAGCAGTCACACGTTCGACACGATACTCTCAACGAGGGGATGTCCTTTTAACTGTAAGTTCTGTACATTCAGTCTCAATCCACTCGGACAGAAGAGGAGCTATACGGAACGACCGGTCGAATCGGTGATCGAAGAATTGAAGACGGTTACGGCCGATGTCGTGCTCTTCAGCGATGACAACTTCTTTACGAACCCGAAGAGGAGCGAACAGCTTTGCGATCTGATTATCGAGAACAAGATCCAGAAGATCTTCGTGGCCCAGGCCCGCGTTGACGTTGCGAGGCATCGCAGTGTCCTCGACAAGGCACAGAAAGCAGGTTTCAAGTTTTTCCTGATCGGCATAGAGTCGCCGCACGATCGTATCCTAAAGCAGCTTGACAAGGGCATCACCCAACAGCAGGTCCGAGATGCATTTGCGGTCCTGACGCAGTACGATTTCTATCTGCATGGGTACTTCATCTACGGCAACATCGGCGAGACCGAAGAAGAGATGCTCTACATCCCGAAGTTCGCGAAGGAGATCAAGCTTGATTCCATTACTTTCCACAAACTCCGCATCGAGAGGTTCTCCCCCCTAAAGGAAGTGGTTGAACAAACGCCGGGCTACTACTACAACCGTATTGGCGGTACCGTGTATTCGGACCGCTACGGGCGCAGGGAGCTGACGCAAATCCGCAATCGGATCCGGTCGGAGTTCTACGATCTGCCGCAGATCATCCAGATCATCAGAAAAGCCCGGCAAATTGGGCTTGTAAGTGGCCGCGACTTGACGAATGCATTTCTTAGGCTTCCCCTCCTCATGTATGGGTTGGGCAGACAACAAATGCGAAAGAAGAGATAGAGCAAGGCTCCCTGCAGATATTCGGTTATTCTAAGAACATGATGCATGCTTTCATCCCGCTAATCCGCAGCCCGGGTATTATCTCAGACTAAAGACTTGGTGTTAGCGTCAAATTGGCCTTTGGGTCGGCCGGGACTTAAAAAAAAGAAGACTTCTTCCTCCTACCGGTAATAGTGATATGGAGCCCCACGGGCAGAGCCCGTGGTACCTCCACAAGAATACCCTCCTACGCCCCTGAGCGCCGAAGCAATTCGGTGCGCAGGGGCCAAGGCTTCGGAGGGTTATCCGCCAGTGGCGAAATCCGCCGAAGCAGTGATACCTCGGTTCAGGATTAGCACAGACACCGCTCACGCATTCATCCACGGGCAGAGCCCGTGGTCTTCTGCGTAGGCGGATAAAAAAGTATAGAATAGAGCAAGAGAGAAAGGTAGGAGAGCTTACTTCTTCCTGGGTCTGAGAACCCTGACTACAGTGTGTTGCCTGCCTCCCGTAACCCTGATAAGTTGATGGGGTCAATGAACCCTGGTCACGGCGGAGGTTTGGTTGGGAGGCACGTCCTGCCTGATCTGAGAAGGAGGTGAGGAGTGTACAGTCTATGGGTTGGAATTGACGTATCTAAAGATTTGTTTTCTGCAGCAGGGTTTGATTCCAGAGAAAAGAGAGGAGACAAAGATGAAACTGTTAGGTATTTCAGCCAGTCCGCGCAAGAACAGAAGTAATACCTTCCTTCTACTCAAAGAGGTTCTATCAGGAGCGGAAAAAGAGGGAGAACAAACAGAGGTCGTGCATCTTTGCGATCTAAAAATTGACTTCTGCCGGCACTGCGAGTCTTGTCATAAGAATTTGATGGTCTGCCCGATCAAAGACGATGCTCATCTCTTGTTGAACAAGATGCTCGAGAGTGATGGGATTATTTTTGCGAGTCCGGTCTATATCGATAATATTACTGGCTATTTGAAGACTTTTCTTGATCGATCAACCCACTTCATTCACTGTCAGAGGTTGTTAGGGAAATACGTAGGAGCTGTGGCAACCGCCGGAGGGGGGCCTCAGCAAATGGTTTTGGACTACATACATCATTATTCCTTGGTGTGCGGAGCCCAATATGTGGGTGGTGTCTCGAGTGTGGTTCCAGTCACTGAAGAGATCAACAAAAGAACAAGTGAGTTGGGAAGAAATTTGATACAGGCGATGAGAAACAAGACCGAGTTTCCTCATGAAATGGAAGAAATACTATCTCGAAGGAACTACTTTCGAAGAATTATCGAAATCCGCAAAGAGGAGTGGTCTGCGGAATATGATTATTGGAGGGAGAAAGGCTGGTTAGTTTGAGGGGTAGCCAAATAGTTTATACCTAGACTTGTGAATAGTCATTGTGATTCTAAGTCCTTGAGGTCTGTGTTCAAAAAATTAAACCCTATCCCCCGCCTGCTCGATGGACTGTCGATGGGGTATTGTACCCCATGTTCCTTCCTGAAGCCCTGATTTTCACATTTCGGCCCACGATACAACATTACGAAAGTAAATCAATAGACTCTGGGAGGTGAATGCATGTCTTCCGCCCACACCAAAGACCCGGTCGTCAACGGTGCAGTTTGATTATCCAGACTCTCAAATTTTGTCTTTTGATTCTTTCAGCGGCGATCTGGATTACCCAATGGATTTTTATGTGAACTAGCGGTCTTGCTCGAGCGGATCGTGGGGGCCACAGGCGGCGCCTGTGACGTGGCGGCGCGATCAATAGCCACGTCAAGTCCTTAACCGGGAGATCTTCGAGAGTTTCTCATCTTTGGCTCGTGGATATTCCCGTAGAGCTGGGGCCCTCTCTCTCCCTTCAGGGGCCCCGGCTCATCTGAATCAAGGTCAAGGGTTAGACAAGGGGCCAAGAGAGATCGTGGCTTCTAGAGGCATCCTGAAAGCAAAAAAGGTGGGATCGTTTCCAATCCCACCTTTTTTGTCCTGAACGTTACTTAATCTGACAGACACTGCCAAATCATGTGTCTGGTTGCTTCACCATCTACTCATCTTCTAATTCTGCTGCCGTCGTCTGCGGTGGAACTATCTTCCCCGCTGTGAGATCGATCTTGAGAAGCCTCGCGCCAATGAACGCTTTATTACCCGAATGTGTGGGGTAATACCGTATCGCGACTGTATGTTTTCCCTTGTTAAGCCCGCACTGGTACCACGTGAATCCTGCCATGTCCCAATAGTCAAGTTCACCTGCGATCCAGTAGACCGTACCGTTACCGTCTTGTGTTGGCAAAGCTGGCATTCCATCTATCTCAGGAAGAAATCCGATATTTCCAGGAGACACTCCATTGACTGCCGCTGCGGACGAAAAAGTCAGAGTCATACATTGATTGTTATAGGTTAAGACCTTGACATCCACTGCAAAGGCATCTGCTGGTGTTTGTGTATCGTTCGATATCGTATCCTCGGCCACCACATAAAGTGTTTTCGCTGAAGCAATCCCTGGCACAGTCCCGATGATTATGACTAATGCAACAGCGATACGAACTAATTTTCTCATGACAATCCCTCCTCTTTTGTATTTTTTGCAAACGGTTTTCAATAGGCTCTTTCTTTCCCACCCTCCTTGGTTTGACATACTATACACTTTTCTTACAATTTGGGGGACAAATGGGGGATAAATCTAAACAAACTAAAATCACTTTTCCACTGATGAATTGTAACTATATGAAATAATTGGCGCCCCTGGCCCGACTCGAACGGGCGGCACACGGATTAGGAATCCGTTGCTCTGTCCACCTGAGCTACAGGGGCGATGTTTGTAACTATACTATCTTCGTCTTCCCTCGTCAACGTGACAATTTCTAAATGTTTTCTCTAATCCTTTCAACTTCTTTGGTCGTTCTAGTCAAACCGACCTTCTAATCAAATTCACGAAAACTCGCCGCAGGGCTTTACATTGCTCCTGATGATTTCTTACAATATGGCAGTTACACTCTGCTAAAGGGGAAATCTCTCATGGATGAGAAAGCTCAAGAGATCATTGCAGACCTCAAATCCTACCTCGAATATCTCAAGGGGATGGGGATTGAAGCCCTTCCTGTGTCGGAGAAATTTTCGGAGAGAGGGTCTGCTCCCTCTGTTCCTCCCGTCACGGCCGAAACACTTGAGGAGATTCGAACTGACCTGGGAGATTGCCGAAGGTGCAAGCTTTACCGAATGCGTAAGACACTGGTCTTTGGAGAAGGGAACCCAAAGGCCTCGCTGATGTTTGTTGGAGAAGGCCCTGGATATGACGAAGACGTGCAGGGCCGGCCCTTTGTTGGGAAGGCAGGACAGCTCCTCACCAAGATCATTCAATCCATTGGCTTACAGAGGGAAGACGTGTACATCGCCAACATCATCAAATGCCGTCCCCCCCAGAACCGCAATCCAGAGCCTGATGAAATTGAAGCCTGTCATCCCTTTGTTGTACGGCAGACTCAGGCGATTCGGCCCAAGATCATTTGTGCCCTCGGAACATTTGCAGCTCAAACACTTCTAAAGACAAGTGTCAAAATAACAGCCCTGCGGGGAAAACAGTTCGATCTTGATGGGATCAAAGTCATCCCCACCTACCACCCCGCTTATCTTCTACGTAATCCTGAAAAGAAGAGAGAAACATGGGAAGATATGAAACAGATTCTGGCGCTGCTTCAAGAGAACCGAGATCAACTGGATGGAGAAAGAAGGTAGTTTAGTCCGAACCCTCCTTCCTTAAGATTCTTGAGAACAGCCGATGTCAATTCCCCCAGCAGGAGATCCCATACTGAAAATTTTCTTTTAGGATAGACGACCTGGGGCTTTCCCTCAATTCCCACCATTTCAGCCGCCATATCGATGGCATCTTGAAGGTTCCCCATGCGATCAACGAGCTTCAGCTCTAGCGCCTGTTCTCCAGTAAAGATACGGCCATCAGCCACTTTAATCACATTGCTGCGCTCCAGTTTTCGACCTTCCACGACGGCCCTGATGAATTGTTGGTGAACGTTGTCAATAACGTCTTGCATGATTTTCTTTTCTTCCGGTGCCATTTCTCGGAACGGAGATCCTACGTCTTTGTATTCCCCAGCTTTGACGACGACCCCTTTGACCCCGATCTTCTTCAAAAGTTCTTCGAGGTTGGTAAATTCCATGATGACGCCAATGGACCCGGTAATCGTACCTGGGTTGGCAACGATCAGGTCAGTCGCACAGGCAATATAATAGCCTCCTGAAGCAGCCACAGAACCCATAGAGGTGATGACCTTCTTCTTACCCCTTGCCTTCTGCACTTCCCGATGAATTTCCTGTGCTGGACCCACTCCTCCTCCCGGAGAGTCGATCCTCAAGACGATCGCCTTGACGGACGTATCCTCGAGATGTTGATGGATTTCTTCGATGATCCCTGAAGATTGGGAAATCACGCCTTGAATTTCAACAACAGCGATTTTATCACCAAAGGCAAATTGACTTTCCCTTCCCATCAACCTTCCGATAAGATAAATCGCCAAGAAAAAGAAGATGAGGATTGCGACTATCACGCCAAGTCCAATAAGGATCCGTTTCCGTTTCATAACACCTCCAGAATGGATTCACTCCAAAACGCCAAAAGGTTGCACCGCAGAGACGCCGAGGACGCGGAGGAGAAAGTTCTTGTTCGGCGGACCGAAGGTGCCGCCAAACAAAAACTTTCCAGTCCTTTTGATAAGAAGCTCATAACATCCACCTTGACCATTAGAAAGGTTCGATCCTAATCTTGAAGGAAAGGAGTATCTGATCCAATCGCCGTCTCCCGCCTGCGCGGCCGAAGCCGCTACGGCGCGGCGAAGGCCCGATTGGATCAGAAGAAAAACCTCCTTTGCGATCTCTGCGACTCCGCGGTGAAATTGATTCCTAAATTCCCTCCCCCAAAAAAGATGTGATTCCCAAGAAACTCCGTACGATAATCCGAATCCAGAGTCAATTACGTCAGTGAAACCCGGATCGTGTCAAAAGGGGCCATCTGAAAAACACGGACCAGTTTTGTCTTGACGAGTTCAAGGATAGCCAAGAAAGTGACTACAACCACAGGCCGTGTCACATTTTCAGGGAAAAGATGATGAAAGGCGATGCTCCGTTTCTCCTTTTGCAGGAGGGAAAGAATCTGTTCGATCCTTTCCTCAACAGTAATCGGTTCAAGTTGAACCTCATGGACGCTTTCCGACTTTACCCGGGCTAATACCTGGCGAAACGCCTCCAAGAGTTCGAAGAGATTCACTTCGAACCTCTCTTCTCGGGGTTCTGTAGTGTCTTCTGGAACAGAGCGAACAAAGAAGTCTCGGTCCTTCATCGGTCTTCGTTCCAGCTCAGTGGCAGCCTCTTTGTATCTTTGGTATTCCAAGAGTCTTCGAACCAGCTCTGCCCTCGGGTCTTCTTCTCCCTCCTCTTCTTCCTCAGAGGAAACGGGAAGAAGCATCTTGGATTTGATTTGTAGGAGCGTCGAGGCCATTAGGAGATAGTCTCCAGCAATGTCCAGGTTGAGTTCCTTCATCATCTTGAGATATTGCAAGTATTGTTCCGTAATCAAGGCCATAGGAATGTCAAAGACATTGATTTCGTTCTTTCGAATCAAATGAAGCAAGAGATCCAGAGGGCCTTCGAACATGTCCAGCCGAACCGTATAGGATTGGGTTCCTTCTCGGCCCAATGTGTTTTCATCCATCATGACACCTCAACGCCACGAGAGATAAAATCCTTTTCATCGTCTCCCGTGACGACCTGCTCGTCCAACCTCGCCTTGAGCAGGTTCTCGAGATTCTTCTTGATCGACGGACCTGGCTTGATCCCAAGGCGGATCAGATCTGCGCCTCCTAATAGGGGTCTCACATCTTTCAATTGTGTGAAATACAGTGAAATATGTCGCCGGGTCTCGTTTTGGGTGGTTTTTGCCATCATAAAGAGTTTGCTCTCCATCGAAAGAGGATGAAGAAGGCTGTAAATTTCTGAGCGTTTGGGACGGTATCCCCCGGTGATCCATGAAAAGAACTGGAACAGTGTCTGGTCGGCCTGCTGTTTCCCATCGATGATTTTTGCTTTCTCTTTTGCGTTCATGGAGAGACGATCACACATGTCACGGAGTTCACTTTCCTTCAACACATCGATGAGACCGCAATAACAGATGGACCAGCGCTCGTAACTCTCTTCAAGGAAGAGGAAGTCAAACCAAGAGAGAACATGGTGAATCCTCTCGAAAAGGCTTTCGCTCTCTTCGTCGAATTTGAGCTGGGGATGAAGGAAACGGAGAAGGCCAAAATCTCTCATCCGTTTGAGAGCCGGCGCGGGGTTTTCCTCCTCAAGGACAAGGATGAGTTCGGCCAGAACTCGTCCTCCTGAAAGGCGATCCATAAATCCCATTTTCACTGCGTTTCGCATGAGATGCTGTGTGTGTTTTCCAATCTGAA
>Ga0315279_10007442_pt1 | contig 13536 bp, 11 predicted proteins | sample YL17G06_20_MG_FD_203694 | JGI IMG/M metagenome (GOLD analysis project Ga0315279, IMG submission 203694) | Sediment microbial communities from Yellowstone Lake, YNP, Wyoming, USA - YL17G06_20 | ecosystem: Environmental > Aquatic > Freshwater > Lake > Sediment | place: USA: Wyoming | collected... | reverse complement strand
TCTCAAGCGCTTGCCGATCAGCCTCATTATTGAAATACGTAAAAATATGGATCAATATATTTGGCTCAATCTTTTTAAAAAGATCCAGTTTTAACATAGATAGTGTAGGGATAATAAGGAAAATGGACCTATTTACATGAGTAAGCATATCTGTGATGTAATCTATAATTGATCTCGTTGAAACAATAGTCCATGTTTTCTCTGTATCAACAGTTGTAACTCTGTCAAATTCGTTTAAAATTAATCTTAATGTACCCGCAGTGTCTTGATTTTCCTTATTGACTTCTTGGAGCGTGCTTATTATTTTGTCTATTGTTTTATTTATTGGGTCCATAGATTTGTTTTGAAATTGATCAAGGTTGGTTGTTACATTTGTGGAAACTGTTTCGAGAATATTGACATAACTTAAGCGATAATCCTCAATAGCTTTCGTTAAAAAACCTTTAAAATCTTGCAAACGTTGCTGAATCTTCTCAATTTCTCGCATTATATCAGTCGATCTTTGTTGATTACCTTTGGATACTATATCTTTCGTTTCTTCATAATTCGCAGTAAGCCCACGGTTTATAGCCTCGGAGGATATTTGGATTTTGGAATCATAGTCTTTGATTATTTTTTCAAATATTCTTTCAATATTTTCTTTGATGCTTTTTCTTAGATTAGAAAGGGTTGCTTCAAAAGCATCAATATTTTGTGTAACAATTTTAGCTAGTTCCTCTTTAACAGGAACTATACCTTTATCTAAAATGGATAGAGCGTCCTTCATCGTGGTTTCTAAGGAATTCTTCGCCTTATCCAAATAGTCCGTTTTAAATTTTGTTTTTAATTCGCCTAATGATTTTGACAATTGTCCTTGTTGATTTTCTAACTGAGCCTTCAATTTTAATGAATTATTTGTCATTAAATTTGAAATAACATCCTGGGTTGTGGAAGGATTCACTTTATCTTTTAATTCTAGAATAGTTGCATTCACAAATTCGATTTGTTGATTTAAAAAGGTAGATATCCTGTTTTGCAATTCATTGGTATAATTTATAATTCCCTCCTCGCTTTTTGCAATTGGTGACGTCAAACTGGTACCTAAATTTTCAAGGATCTTATGCTCTCCCTCAATAGTAACATTTAATTTGGAATTTAGGAGTTCTGCTAAATTCTTTAAACTATCTTTTTGCGGAGTGAGTAATTTTACCACATTTTCTTCTAAATCCTCACTGTTCTTTTGTTTAACATCCTTGATTTCTTTCGAGATATCTGAAATATTTTTCTCCAGATTTCCTTTTATTTTATTTATCCGATCCTCAAAAGTTTTTAGATATTCTAAATACATTTTGCTTAGACTTTCAGTGAATTTAGATGAAATATCTCCTAATTCTTTCGGATATTTTGATAATTCATTCACATAACTGTCTTTTTCTTTATCAAAGACTTTCGAATCTTCCACCTTTTTTTGGATAAATTCTTTAATTTCCTTTATTTGTGTTTGTATATTGCTTTTTAAATCACTTACAAATTTTTCAGTAGTTTTAATTAACTCCCCATTATTTTTTTCAAAATCAATTTGAAATTTACTTACTTGGGAGAATAATCCTTGATATGGTGGAAAAACCCTATAACGCACGACCGCCCCTGGGAGCAAGCTAATCAATTTTTGATTTAAAAGGCCTTTTATTATTTCGGAGCATTCTTCTTGAGATTTTTGAGTTAATAAACTGATTTCTCCCAGTGTTAAGATTCCTTTAACGAGAAAGACCTTATAAATTTCAGCTTGTACCTCATTTAAGGAAAATGAACGCATTAGAATTTGATTCGGAATAGAAACCGTCTGGGCCATAAATCCTCACTTATTATATTTGTTTTGTAACAGTTTTTTTAGAAAGATCTAGAATTATTTCAAAAATTTTTGCTATTTTGGACACAGAAAATTTTAGATCTTTCCAATTTTTATTTAAGGGAGTCTTAATATCAATTATAAAACTAGCAATACTGTCATTCAGGTAATAATATGTATAGTCTGAAAACTCTTGTAATCTTTCGTTATACTCTTGAAGTATATTGATATTCTTCAATTTCTTCACGGGAGTTGATATTTTAAGATACCACCAGCCCCTCAGTTCCTCATTTATTTCCACTTTGAGATTGTAATACTGCCCATATAAGTTAATTATATCAGCCAATTCCTCTTCGGTTTGCACGACTTTATTTTGTAGATTTACGGTTACAATAAGTCTTATTAAATCAATATGATAAATAATTCCATCCGCAATAAATTGAAAATAACCTTTATTTCTTTCAGTTCTCGGAATGTAATTTGCTTTCCCCTTAAGTTTCACCATTTTTTTAACTATTTCATTACATATCTTGTTATACATCGAAGGTTCCATTCTTAAGTTGATCTCTAACAACTGAAGAAAATCTGCCAAAAACAATTTAGCATCAATAGGCTCGACATTATACACCTTACCAGTTATATAATTATTCAGATTCCAAAGGTGTTGGGAATAACAAAAATCCGGTAAATCCTCCCCTTTTACATCTAAATCTATCATGATACTGAGGTACATTCGATTCGGGCACCACGGATTAAAAGAGCAGTCGATCCTATTTTTATTACACAGGTCGCATTTATGCGTTTTCATTAAATCTAAGAATTCTCTTGTAACATAATCTGTATTTTCTAGATTATGACTATTTTTTATATAATTAGTGAGATTCTCTGAAGGATTTTCTGCCAAATTTTCACACCTGGGATATGTTTAGCACGTAATAAAACTTGAGCTGTATGAAAAACTCCTTATACTCTTGCTTAAAGGACTGGCACCCCTAAATTTAATCAGCTTAATTTGATTATCCATAATAATTTCTACCTGCAAATTTCTTCTCTGTATTAATGCCAAATAACACACCATAAAATTCTCGATAAATAATAATTTTAGAGCTTAAAGGTTTTTTAACTGAGTTTTGCTGTTATATATAAAGAACTAGATACGACCTTTAAAACCTAATTAGTCGCTATTCAGCAGGATTTTTCTTCTCCATTTCACGTAATTTTTTTCGGAAAACTTTTCCAATAGGCGTTCTCGGAAGGGAATTTAAACGATGCACTTTCCTTGGATACGTGTAAGCTGCCAACCGCTCTTTCGCCCAATCAATTATCTCTCCTTCCGTGACATTCCCACAAAACTCCTTTTTTAGGCGCTGCAAAACTCCCTACTGAAAGAAATTATTTCATCTTTTTATAAAATTTCAAATGGATTGTTTTTTCTCTTTTTCTTCTGCTTTTCTCTCTCTTTTTTCGATTTTTCTTTCTATCTTTTCTGTCTTTTTTTCTTCTTTTCTACTTTCTTTCCTTTCTTTCTTCTCTAAATAAACACAATGCAACCCGTTTGACTCTTGGTCCATCAAACATCGATTACAACTGATACAACCTGATATTGATGATAAATTACCTTTCCATTTTGTAATTAAATCAGGTTCGTAAACAAAGGGTCGTGCAAATGCAACGAAATCGACTATTTTCAACACGGATTCAACTACTTCTTTCGAGCGAAGCCCTCCCACAAGGATCACAGGTGTGGCTCCGAGTTGTTTCTTAATAATTTTCGCTTCTGATAAAAAGTAGGCCTCCTCCTCCTTCGATTTAATTTTTAGTCTCGAAGGCGAATAATTCCCCATTAACATCGATTCATAAGTCCCTCCCGATGTTTCGATTGCTGCAACGCCCTCTTTCTCAACCATCCATTTTGCGAGAATTTTTGATTCATCTATTGTCAACTGAGGTGAGTCCTTAACAAAATCCTGAGTGTTCAATTTTACTGTAATAGGAATTTCCTTCCCTATTTCATCGTGAATTTGTTGGATTATTTTTTGAACAATTCGAAACCTATTTTCTAGTGAGCCCCCATAATCATCGGATCTTTGATTAAAAAATGGTGATAAAAACTGGTTTAACATGTATCCATGCGCACAATGCAACTGAATCCCATCAAATTCGGCTTCATAACCCCGTCTCGCCCCGCTCACAAAGCTTTTGACAAGCTTTTCAATATCAGCTTGGGTCATTTCTCTCGGCAGGACTTGAGCGACTCGATCCATAATCGCACTCGGAGCCATTACATCCATATCTAAGTCTTTAGCAACATCTTTGAGCACTTCTCGCCCCGCATGGGCTAATTGAACAAATATCTTGGTTTCGCTGTATTCTTTAACACCTTTCACCAACTTTCTAAGCCCTTGAACCAATTCATCCCGATAAATTCCTATTTGCCTATGAGTTGCTCTCCCATTTTCCATTACATAGGCGAAGCCCGTTGTAATTAGACCGACCTCGTTTTCAGCGAGTTTTTGGTGTAATTGAATCAGCTTATCTGTAACTTGCCCGTCTTCTTCACAAAGCCCCTCTGCAGTGGCTGATCTGACGAATCTATTTCGTATTACCAAATTTCCTATTTTTCCCGGTGCGAACATTTTCAATTCAGCCATCCTGATCACAAATTCCTTAAACGCGATTAGAAGTTATAAAATTGTTAAAAATCAGGAACAAAAGATTTCTGGTGACGAATCAAGTAGTCCATAAATGCTTTGAAGGATAATGTCATGCTCAGCGGGAAGTCATTTTTGACGTTACGGGACTTTTCCCATAAAGAAATACGGTTTCTTTTGAATGAAGCCAAAGAGTTCAAGAAAAACCGTGAGATCTATAGGAAAAAGGCGCCACTCGCTGGAAAAGCGCTGGTAATGATCTTTCAGAAGAGATCGACACGCACTCGTGTATCTACTGAATTAGCCATGTCGATTTTGGGGGGCACGACGATATTTCTTGGCAATGAGGATATCCATTTGGGCGTCAATGAGTCTATTCGAGATACAGCAATGACTCTTAGTCGAATGGCATCGGGCATTTTGATGCGAGTTTATAGGCATGAAGATATCGAAGAGATGGCGAAATATGCGGGAATTCCTGTTATAAATGCCTTATCAGATGTCGAACATCCGCTCCAAGGGTTGGCAGATTTACTAACAATCGAAGCGCACCTAGGAACCTTAACGGATCGGAAAGTTGCTTGGATCGGCGATGGCAATAACGTTTGTCATTCATTAATGATTGCTTGTGCGAAAATGGGTCTCGGAATGAGCATTTCAAGCCCAACTGGCTATGAACCACTGGAAGAAATTGTGAATTACTGTAAGGAGATAGCTTCTGGTAATATTGTCCTCACCCATAGCCCTAAAGAAGCGATTTCTGAAGCGGATGTAGTTGTGACAGATACATTCATTTCAATGGGTCAAGAAGATTTTTCAGAAGAGAAAATGAAACATTTTGAAGGATATCAAGTTAATTCTGAATTAGTAGAATTCGCTAACCCAGATTATATCTTCATGCATTGCCTTCCTCGTCATCAAGAAGAAGTCACTGATGACATTTTCTATGGCCCACATTCCGTGGTCTTTGAGGAGGCTGAGAATCGCTTATATACAGTGGCGGCACTTTTAAAAAATATATTAATTTAAAAAGGGACTCCAATAGAACCCACTCTCCAATTAGGAACTGGTCTTGGAAATGATTGAAAAAAATATCGAATTAAAACGCAATGGGATCAAACTTTCAGGAATGCTATTTATACCTGAGGAAAATACGAGATATCCCGCTGTAATTATTGCACACGGGTTACCCAGCACCCCAACTCCCGTCCAAGAAAAAGGGTATGATGAATTAGGTAGAAATATTTGTGCCTTAGGGGCTATTGCAATCATTTTCAATTTTTCAGGGTGCAGGGGTTCAGATGGCTTCTATAGCATTAAAAACGAGATACAGGATCTTGAATTAGTCTCAACCTATATTTTCAAATTGCGCCAAGTCGATAAGTCCCGGGTGGCATTTCTGGCTTTTAGTGCAGGCACCATCCCTGCGATATATTTTGTGGCGCAACAAGAGCAATCTCGAAAAAAACGTTCTAAACTAATAATTATTTGTGCATGCCCCGCTGACTTATCCGGGGCAAAAGTAGCTGAGTTGCGACTCGGGATTCAACTGGCGAATCAGTCGGGCAATATCCGACTCCAAGAAGGCTATGAAGATAATGTAATAGCAGAACTGGATGAATTTATGCCAATAAAATGGATCGGACAGATTTCTATACCGAAATATATTGTCCATGGCGCTAAAGACCATGTAGTTAATGTAGAAAATGCCTATAAATTATATGAATATGCGGCGGACCAAAAAGAACTCATTATTCTGGCGAACTCCGAGCACCAGCTACGCCAAGATTCTGAGGCGATGGAAAAAGTCCTGAATATCATTAAAAAAAGGTTGTAAGCGAATTCAATTTATAAAATTGAATTTTTGGTTAGAAATTATTAATCCATAACTTCCCAGCCATCCTGGGTTCGTTTCTTTTTTTCCTCTTCGTACTTTTTCTTATCGAATTTCTTTGGCTTCTTCCCACTCATTAGGTCAATCTTTTCTTTCCAGTCTTTCTTTTCCTGATCATACCGATCTAGGTATTTATTCTCTTGGTCTAGCCATTTTTCGCTATGGCCCAAACTTTTCTTTTCAGAAGATGTTTCATCACGTGGCTGATCCCGGGCTAACGTTCGTGCTTCATTGTCCAACCATTTTTCGGCATATTTATCTTCATGCTTCTTATCGTCCTTATCCTTCGGTTTCTTCCGGACAGAGGCAATTTCACTTGGATCATAGGGGCCGTAGCGCTTTTTCTTCTCCTTTGAACCACTCATCACTATCACTCCATTTTCTCTTTTATAAAGATTTATTTTGAACTAGAAGAGGTACGCAATTGAGCCATTACAATAAAAATTACAACCCCCAGCATGAGAATCGCATCAATTAGGTCAGTTACTACATGAAATACATCAAGTACATCACCGTAAATTACCCCCATAAAGAAATCATGTAAATAAAATGCATCTAAAAGGCTAAAGCCTAACAAATAATAACTGAATTTTAAGGGGTCCATGGCAGGATCCTTTCGAGCAACCTCGATGAGTTTTATCCAAAGGTAAATAGAAGGTGTTACACACGCCGCTGCAACGGCATAGTATAAAATGTGCGCCCAAAGTGTATCGACCTCAAATACTCCTGCTATTATTAAACAGAGCCCATAGGTTATAATTCCTGCTATTGTAAAATAGCGTCCCTTCTCTAATAAATCCCCAAATTGCGTTTGCACAGCAAATAGAACAAAAAGAAACGGAATCGTGACCAAAACAATTAAATAGAATTTCTGTTGTAGAAAGGCTGGAAGCGTTCCTGGGGTTGTAAATAAGCCGAATAGATACACGAATAGGAAAACGATACCCGAAATGCTCAGTAATAAAAATAGAAATGCAGTACGTTCTCCTGGCGTTTTTCTCGAATTCAGGTACTTTTTTATTGCAATCCCTAAAATAATGACCAAAAAGATACTTAGAATTACATAGATTACGTTTGAAATATCTGTTAATGCATCCATCTCTTATTCCACCGTTTTAAAATCTCACAAGAATTTTGTACGTTCCCGGATCATTGAATTAGTAATAATATTGATCCGCTTCTTTATATCTTGATCATTCACAAGAAAATCCGCAATTGATTCAATCGCTTTCATTGTGCGTGATGTCTGCTCGTAATCGGAGCTATCCATGAACTGCAAGATTATCTGTTTCTCCTTATCCGTATATTCTCGACTTCCCTTAGAAATTTCGATGAGCATATAAACCAATTGCGCAAGCTCCCCTATTGAACGCTCTTTTTTTTCAATCTGAGCAATTCCCAATATCTCCAACAGGTCTGATTGGAACCCTTCAAATTGTGCGATATCAATAATAGAATTTAGATTTACCCCTGTAAGGTACTTTTGCGTGAATATCTGTTCAACTTGTTGGAGAAAATCCAGTATCTTACTTTCTTTCACGTCTTTTTTAGTCAAAAGGCAATAAATTATTTTATCCGCGTATCTACATGAGAGGCGCCCGAGGGCCATATCAAACGAGGACAATTTATCGGTAAATACTGTTTCCGTAAATGATAAAATCGCTGAGATAAATCCTCCTATAAGGGTCTGATCCACCCCTAACTTCTCAATACTGTGATGGAACAAACAGATGCCCGTGGAACTGACGATCCATAGCGAACGATAGTCTTTTTTCATAATAATAAAAAGGTTTACCACAGAATAAAAATATTTAATCCTCAACTTTAGAACTCAAATTATAATAATTTGGAGACATATACGCCATCACGTTTATATCCAATTCTATAATAATACTCTCGGACTCCAATCCCGCTGGTAACGATGATTTTTTTGCAATCATATTCCTCCGCCGCTATTTTTTCTGCGTTCTGAAGGAGTTGCGATCCGTAACCGCGGTGTTGCCAAACATCAGCTTTCGGATCCTGATGAAAAGGTGCCACTGGTCCGTAAACATGTAATTGGCGAACTAGAGCAGAAGGCATTTCCGTGATTTCAGGGCGATATGCGTTTTCAGAAGGAATTCGTAATCGGATGAACCCAATCAAAATATTTTGCTTTATATCATCAAATGAAATAAATAACTCCTTTCCTCCTGATGCCTCATAGGGTTCGATGGAAAGTTTAATATGCTCTGGGTCGGGATCTTTGTTAAATTTCAGTTTCATATGCCCTACCTCGCGACATCGAATGCAATTACATGTCAAGTATTCTTTTTCCAGCTGATCATGAACTATTTCCTGAAGATTGCCTTTGTTAGGCCCTGCATCGATGAGCTGCACTGGTATATCACGTTGTACTCGCTGAATGCGCACCCACTTTGGGAAAGTTTGCCAAACCTTTACTAGAAGTTTAACCATTTCCTCAGTTGTATAGGGTTGATATTCCCCTTTCTGCCACAATTCATATAAACCAGTTCCTTTAATCACCAACGTTGGATATATCTTTAATTCATCGGGTTTAAAGGCAGGATTAGTAAAAATGGTTTTAAAGGCGTCCAAGTCCTTTTGCGGATCACTTAATGGGAGCCCAGGCATCATGTGATAAACGACCTTTAATCCGCTGTCTTTGAGCAATTGGGTCGCCTGAATTACATCCTCGACCCGGTGGCCTCGGTTCACAAACTCATAAATATCATTCCGCACATTTTGGACCCCGATCTCAACCCGTGTTATGCCCCAATTCAGCATACGATCGATATAGAATTGATTACAATAGTCAGGCCGGGTTTCAACTGTAAGGCCGGTATTTCGGCGGGAAGATCGCTCACAAATTTGTTGTACCTCTTCTAATGAAGACGTTTCAGTCTGGCAAATAGCTTCAAAAACACGTTTCACAAACCAATCCTGATATTCTGGCGGCGTTGCGAGGAAGGTCCCTCCCATAATAATTATTTCCACCTTATTGACATCATGCCCTATCGTTCTGAGTTGTTGAAGGCGATTCGTCACCTGATTGAATGGATCAAAATTATTTTGAATTGCTCTAAGCGTTGCAGGTTCTCTACCTGTATAGCTTTGAGGCGCACCGACCTCCGGACCCCCAGGACAATACAAACACTTCCCATGAGGGCATGGAAAAGGCTTTGCCATCACAGCAACGACAACGATACCGGAAATAGTCCGAACCTGTTTAGTCTTTAAAAGAGGTAAAACAATCCCGCTCTCCCGCTCTTCTTCAGTTGCAATTTCGAGAATATCTCCATCCCTTGGCATCTTTGAAAGTTTATATTTTCGGCAGATTTTTGCTTTATATTTAATTAGATCTCTTTTACTCCCAATTTTTCCATCAAGAATTCCATCTAATATTTCACGAGCAGCCATTTTCATCTGACTTTCTTCTATATCAACCAAAGAGCGTGCCTCTAACTATTCTAAAGTCTAAATAAACAAATCAAATCTCCCTATTTAAAGAAATTGAAATCCTTATATTTACCTCAAATTGAAATTGAATATTCCTCACTAATTCTCTTTTGCATAATGCAACTATTACCTATTTTTTTAAAAGAAACGGAATTTTTCTCTATCACAGATAAATGGAGTTAGAGTATCATTCGAATTTGTTAAAATAAACGGTGTTAAGAGCAAATGGAAGAAAAAAACAATACACTAATTCACATTGAATTTTTCTACGCTAAGGACTGTCCTTATTGTCCCCACGTTTTAGAGATGCTACAAGATTTAGTTAAAACTGATGTAGGGCCCAATATCATTATTGAGCTGATTGATGTTGATAGTCCAGCTGGCCGAGAACGTGCTAAGCATTATCAAATCAAGGGCGTTCCATCAATTGCGATGGAGGGCACTTTAAAATTCATGGGTGTACCACATCTCAGCCTTGTGACTAATGAGATTCGCAAATTGATCAGTAATTATGGACCTATAAAGCCTCCAAAACAAGAGCCTATGGAACCTCCATCCTTTACCGAAAAACTGGATAATGAATTCTCATTATACACCTAAAAATTGAAAATTTTTGTGCTTCCTTTAAAATTCTTGCCCCAAGGTCAGATATCCGCTCTTTTCGAGCCACGAGGCTTGCGCCCTTGTGTAGCGGTGTACAATGTCGCCCCGCTCATCTTGGAAAGGCCAAGGCGAGACTAACACGATATCTTCTTCCCGTATCCATAACCGTTTCACAATTTTTCCTCTAATGCGACATAATCGTGTTTTACCATCCATGCATTGGACTCGGACCCGCGAACCGCCAAGCATTTGAATTGCAATACCTAAAACTTCTCCCTCTACGGGAGTTCGTATGCGATGTGCAATCGGAGCTCCAGTTGAATCTACTTCTTCTTTATGTTTCTTTTGTTTTTTCTTCCGTTCCGATTTTGGCATTTCGAGATATCCTTTCTCTTTTTATAAATAGAAGTAAATCTAAAATATCATTCTAACAGTCTTTTCTTTAAAAACATCTATTTCTACATAAAAACCTTTTGTTAATTTCAGTGTTCTTATCTTAAATAATTTTAAAGATTATTCATTATTTTTAACTTTGAAGTTTGAATTGCTTATAGTAAACATAATCGATGAGGTTGGGCGATTCTTTACCGATATTATAAATGTTAGTCCCAATATATTTAAAAATGATAGGAATTATCTGATTTGGATCTATTTTCGTGAAAATACGATACTTTTCGCCTGCTCTCTCCTCAATAATAAAAGATATACCCTCGATACTCCTTAGAATATCAATTTGCGCTAAGTTAGGTGAATTAAGTTGAACTATAACCACCTCTTTATGAATTGGGAGTTCTCCAATCAATTGAGACATCGTTCCAAACCCCAATTGATTCCCCTCATTACTCAACACCAAAATATTATGACAGCGTCTAATTTCCTCATATGTACTGAAAATAAAGGTGGTTATAGAAAAATTATCGTTGATGGCGTTGATAGTATCCCAAATTCGTTTCTTCTCGGTAGCATTTAATCCGCGTTCCGGTTCAAATAAAAGTAATAGATAAGGAAATTTAACAGCTGTTGCAGCTACCATCAATCGTTGCTTCTCCCCTTCTGAAAGTTTCTCGATCTTGAGATTCCGACGATTTGAAAGACCTATTATTGAAAGCAGAGTATTAACCTGATTTTTAACCTCTTTTTTCGGTAAACCCGCTGCATTATTGACCAAAAAATCCTCTATTATTAATTTATCCCAATTAGGGGCATATGCCTCTTGAAAATTTATTAATTCGATTTTATCACGAATCTCCTGTAGATTTGTCGTTTTTCCAAAGACAGAAATTTCCCCTCCCTTCTGGGGCATTGTCCCTAAAAATGCTTTGAAAAATACCAGGGGAATTTCAGAATCGAGGCAATAGATGCCAACCAAATCCCCTTTCAATGCAGAAAACGAGAGATTATGGGTTAAATCTTGATCATTTTCATCCGCAATTGTTAAATTCTTGATTACTATGAGTCTCTCAGTATCTTCAATTCCTTGCGCTGCCGATAATCGCTGTTCAATCTCCTGAACAATTTGAACAATGTGTGGTGGATTTGTGGTCTTCCAAGTACGAAATATCGATAGGCTTTGAGGCGTACCAATAATTTTCTCCAATTCATGTTTATAAACAATCTCTGGCTTTTGGGGATACTGCTTAAAATTTATTTCCACCTCAAAATTCATTTTATCATTCAATTGATAAAATATGCGAATATGGTATTTCTTTCCCTCAACGGTTTTCATATTATAAATTGACTTTACTAAGGATAATTCTTCATCCAACTCATCTAGTAATGTTTCCTTTATTTCTGAAGCAGATAACGCATTAATTTTTGTTTTAATTAATTCCAGCAACTCGCTTGCCCGAACTTTTTGGTCTATCGTCTCCTGTAGGAGCTGAGGGATTTGGTCAGATAAAATTGGGTGTTGCCGAATATCGCGCGGTATATTCAATTTTAGCGGAGAATTCGGATAATCCTCAGGGAAGAAAATTTCAACATAAATTTTCCTATCTGGCGTGTGTATATACCCTGCACATCCCTGTAACCCCTCCTTCGTCATCATCCAGAATCCGAATTTGCCAATTATTTCCATGATCTGGTCTTTAATAAGACCATTTTGAGGTGTGCTTTCCATTTTTCTTTCATCACGAATCAATTTATTATCAGATAACAATTTATTCCTTGAATTAATTATATTTGCCTAAATAAAATTTGAGTTAATTCATCACTAAAAATGGTTTAATGGATTATGACTGCCGCTGAAAAGATTATAGATGTCAATGCGTTGAATATCTATTTCGGGGAGAAACACATCGTGAAAGATGTTTCTTTCTACGCCAAGGAAGGAGAAATTCTTGGTATGATGGGCATCTCCGGCGCAGGCAAAACCACTGTTATTCGGGTCCTGACCTGTCAGATTCTTAATTATAAAGGACAAGTGTTTTGCTTCGGGCTTGAACCTCGAAAAGCGGCTCGTAAAATTATTTCCCGTATTGGATATGTGCCCCAATTGGAGTTAGTCAATTTATATCATGAATTTCCAGCTCTCAAGAACGTCGAAATCTTCGCCTCCATGTACGGCATCCCAAAGGACGAAGCACGCAAACGCGCGGAACGTTTTTTTGAAATGCTCGAGCTTCCCAAGGACATTTGGAATTCTCAGGTCAAGTTCCTTTCGGGTGGCGAACAAAAACGCGTTTCCATTGCCATTGGGTTGATTAACGAACCAGAAATACTCTTTCTCGATGAACCAACCACAGGTGTTGATGCGACACGCCGATTTGATATCTTGAATTACTTGAAAAAGTTGAATATGGAAACAAAAACTACAATGGTGATTGTTACTCATGATTTAGAGACTGCAAATATTTGCGATCGGGTTGTACTGCTTCGATTGGGACAGACCACCGATTTTGACACCCCTCGCAATCTCATCCAGAAATTGCCCTCCCAAGGTGCGATAGCTCGACTTCGAATTACGAATTTAACCGCGCCTATTATTGAAAAAATATCCGAAATGAAGGAAATCGTCCATATACTCCGTGTTGGGAAAGAAGAGCTTGAACTCTATATTGAACGTATTGACGAAAATTTGGATGTGATTATTAACCAGCTCT
>Ga0315279_10007440_pt1 | contig 13536 bp, 13 predicted proteins | sample YL17G06_20_MG_FD_203694 | JGI IMG/M metagenome (GOLD analysis project Ga0315279, IMG submission 203694) | Sediment microbial communities from Yellowstone Lake, YNP, Wyoming, USA - YL17G06_20 | ecosystem: Environmental > Aquatic > Freshwater > Lake > Sediment | place: USA: Wyoming | collected... | reverse complement strand
AGATAAGAGGCTGCCAGTTCAATCGCCTCAAAGATCTTTTGATAACCGGTACAACGGCAGATATGAGGTTGAAGGGCTTTCTTTATTTCGTCTCTTGAGGGATCAAGATTTTTGTCCAAAATGGATTTGGCTCGAACGATCATCCCTGGCGTACAAAAGCCGCACTGGATGGCTCCTGTTTTTGCAAAGGCTAATTGAAGAGGATGGGGATTTTTGAGGGTGCCAATCCCCTCGATGGTCGTGATCTCTTTGCCCTGAGCTTTAGCCACAGGAACCCTGCAGGAAAGGACCACTTCACCATCCATCAGTACAGCACAGGTACCACAATGACCAGCAGAGCAACTGTCTTTGGTACCGGTTAATTTTAAGTCTTCCCTAATCACCTTCAATAAACTTTTTTGCGGATCCACAATGACTCTTCGAGGAGCTCCGTTTAAGATGAAATTTATCTCGTGCATACTTTAAGACCTCCCGTTGGTAAAAATCACTGCTCGAAAAGAACTTTTAGGGAAACATCCTTCCCCGCATGGTTCCCTGGGATAGGCAGAGATTCTATTTTGAGAATAGTATCGAGGAAATTTTTAGCAGCGAAAGCTGCACCTTTGTCTGTGATGATCAAGAAACGGTTCTCAATGCCCGTTTATTCCTATTGAGTTGAAGGCCACCCTGTCGACAGCGTAATGATGGCGAGAAGGTTTAATGCATGGCCCTTCCGCCATCCACTAATATGGTCTGGCCGGTGATGAAATTGCTTTCATCCGATGCGAGGAAGATGACAGCGCCCAGAAGATCATTGGGTTGCTCCAGTCGCTTTAAAGGAGTTTTGCTCACATCGTATTTAGTCACATCGGTGAGATGGCGGCTTGCTTCGGTATCCGTAAATCCTGGTGCCACGGCATTAATGTTAATATTATGAGGTCCCAATTCAATGGCAAGGGCCCGGGTCAACCCGATCACCCCTCCCTTTGAAGACACATAGTGGATAAAGCCATGAGACCCTGTGAAAAATACTTCGGAGGAGAGGTTGACAATCTTCCCTTTCCCTTGTTGCTTCATATAAGGGAAGACGGCCCTCGTACAAAGCCAAGGGCCTTTAACATTTACAGCCATCACCAAGTCCCATTCGTTTGGATCTATCTCTGTGAAGGATTTCCGAACCAATCCATCGTAGATGGCTGCGCAATTGACCAAGATGTCGATCTTGCCGAAGACCTTCATGGTTTCCTCGGCCATCTTGATGACATCCTTTTCAATGGCGACATCGGCCTGGAAAGTTTTTGCCACGCCGCCCATGGCCTCAATCTCTTTTACAGTTTTTTCCAGATTGGTAATATCCTTCCGGGTGACGGCCATGATCTTGGCCCCCTCTTTTGCCATACCCATGGCGAATTCCCTTCCCAAGCCCTTGGCAGCTCCTGTCACGATTGCCACTTTATCTTTGAGTCTCATGATTCCTCCTCGCTTTAATAAGTTCTTCCTTTCTTCTCCCAGATCTTGTCCAGCTTGAAGTCTTCTACAATGACCTTGAAGCAATTATAACTGGAGCCTCGAGCAATGCCACCACCAGAATGCATGTTGGAGGAACAGATGTACATATTTTTGAGGAAAGGAATACGATAACTCGAGAGGTCTGGGATAGGTCTGAATCGGTCGTTTTGGGAAGCAATCATGGCTCCTTCTACCCACCCGCCCTCGATCATATCGGGATGTCTCATGTTTGTATCATAGGGCGTGGTGATAAAGGCCTCGATCACATTGTCACGAGTCATGTTGGGAGCATAGATCTGCCATTGCTTCAACATCAAATCCTCCACCTCTTTTTTCATTTTAAGCCACTGTCTCTCGGTAAAGAGGTGTAAGGGAGGTGCAAATTCTTCTAACAGAATGGTGTGTTTCCCTTCAGGTGCCCGGGTCTTATCCCAGATACTGTCCGGGGCTGCAAGGATGTACCATTTTTCAGGAAACCCTTTTGTGAAGATGTCTGCCTGATATTTCCAGGAGAGGTATTCAGGGTCCTTCTCTCCCATATAGAGCCGCGGCTGAAGACCTATATCTGAATTGAAGGAAGCTGCATTATATTTTGGAAGCTCATGCATGGCCATATTTCCCCAGTAAATCTGGGCGCGGTCATAGCGGATGTTTCTTATACGTCTGGCCACTTTTGGGGTGACATAATTTTCTCCCAAAAGTCTGAATATCGTCTGAGGAACCCCTAAATCACTAATCACCAATTGTTTTGCTTCGACTTCTATTCCATTCGAAAGTTTGACCCCTTTGGCCCTTCCATTCTCAATGATTACTTTATCTATTTCTGTCTCCACACAGAACTCCCCTCCCATGGCACTGAAGGCTCTCTGGAGGGCGTGTGTGATAGTATGAGTTCCACCATAGACAATAGAAGCCGATTCAAAGGAAAGAGTCAGAGCGATCACATGGACGAAAACGTAGAGGCCAACGACATCCCCGGGGAAACAGCCGGTTGAGGTTTCAATCGCCCTCATGAAGAGACACTGGAGTTCAGGACTTTCAAAAAGGTCCATAGCGATCTGGGAACCTGTCATGAATTGATAAACCGGATCGATTCCGTCTACAGGATCGTCGCAGAGTTTTTCCAGGGCATTCTTGACTCCCCAAGGTGTGGGAGGACTATAACGATATTCTCGAAAGGCAGCCCTCCACTTCCTCTGATATTTTCCCAGGAGATCGAGATAGGTCTCTGCGTCCGTTTTTGAGAAGCGGGCGATCTCGTTGTAGGTCTTCTTGACATTTTCCTCGGAGTACTGTTCTTTACCTGTTAAGGGGTCGACACGGAACGCAGAATAGCCGACAAAACAGGTCCCATCTGGATAAACCATACCTTCGTTATGGTCTGGGAAAATATATTTCAAGCCATATTCCCTCAGATTGAAATCGGTATAGGCAGGATGGGTCCAGAATCGGGTGAAGTGGGCACATGTATTCTGGATAAATCCGGGCAAGGGAAGCTCTTCCCCACAGGCACCTCCTCCTAATTCATGTTGACGTTCGAAGATCACTGTTTTAAGGCCTGCATGTTGTAAATAACAGGCAATGATCGTCCCGTGGTGTCCCCCACCAACGATAATTGCATCATAACTTGTATCTGGCATGGGTTTCCTCCTTTTCTATTTCTTCTTCATCATCAGTGAAATGGCGTAATAGAGGATAGAGGGTTTTAAGAGGAGCTTGATGAAGTTCCTCAGGTCCGCTCCTTCCAGGGTGGCAGTGATGACCCAGTGGATGGGTTCTGAAGACTCGATTTTTAATTTCAGGGCCTCCCCTCCGTCTGGATCTTTAAAGAGTTGAGTAAAGGACGCAATCATGGTGGTCTGGCCCAAACCTGTCGAATTGACTTTCATGGTGAACCTCCTATAAAAGACCTTTTGCCTTTGCCTGGGTTACGATCTCCGGTTCCTTCCACCACTTTTGGATCCCGAGATCTTCTGCAATCCGGTTGGCTGCATTATATCCCGGGCCGTAAGTGACCAATCCTCCAGGGAAGCAACAGGCTCCGCAGAGATAGAGGTTTTTAATAGGTGTCGCGTACTGAGAACATAATTCGTTCGGTCTTAGAAATCCCATTTGAAGAGGAAAATAACCTCCTTGCTTGATCGATCCTTCAACCATATCAGAGAACTTATTTTCGATATCGAGTGGGGAGGCGATATAGGTCCAGAGGATATTTTCTTCAGTCATATTAGGAGCATATTTTTTGAGTATGTTAATGTTTTGCTTCGCGTGTTCCTGACGGATTTTATACCATTTCTCAGGGCCTCCGTCCTTAAGGCGGTAAGGGGCATGTTCTGAGATCAGCCCGGTATGCCTTCCCGGAGGTGCCTCGGAGGGATCAAAGAATGTTGGAAAACAACAATTAAACCCGGAAGATTTAAGCTCTCCATTTTTCAAAGCCTTGAAATGCTCAATCAGATTCTCCTCTGTCTCAAATCCAAGCACATAGATGAGGGCTTTGTTCAGATCTGGGTTTGAGGCAGCCGCAGTGAACTGAGGGGCATTGAAAAGGGCCAGATGGGTGTCGAAGAGGGACCATTTCTCCCACTTCCAGTCCTTTGTCCGTATGACAAGATCTTTTGGTAAATCCTTCTCTCCAATATATTTGAGGAAGGTCTGGTGGTGGTCAATGCTTGAGGCAACAAATTTAGTGGCCTCGTAGACCGTTCCATCATCTAATTCAACCCCTTTTGCAACACCTTTATCCACAATGATTCTTTTAATGATTTGACTTCCGAGTATCATTCCTCCATTTCTATAAAGGAATTTGGACATCAGGTTTGCCATATGGTGAGAGCCTCCCACACAGAGACGGTAGTTGGAAGCTCGATTGATCATGAGTGGAACCAGGTAACCCAGCCCCTCCAGATCATAATCCAATCCCCACAGACAGGTGGCATAGAGCATCAGTGTCCTGATTTGATTATTTTCAAAAATGCTATGGACGATATCGATTGGTTTCTTTTCAGAAAGGGCGCTGATTTCCTGGCCAAGAGGACTGGAATGGAGTTTTACGACCTGTTCGAAGGCTGGCTTGGCCATCACATAGGTCGCGGGTGCAAGAAAGGCATCAGTATAGCGTTTGAAGCGTTCATAGGTCTCTCGATAGGCATCAGCATCTTTTTTAGAAAATTGTGCAAATGAAGCGCATGTCCTCTCCACATCAGAATAGATGCAGAGGCTTCTTCCATCCAAGAAAGGCATGGCCATGACGACCTCAGGATGGACATATTTTAGATCATACGTTTGATCCAATTGGAGATCGGGAAAGACCGGTGCATAATCCACCATGGGATGGTAGATCGCATGGGTATTGTGTATGAAGCCTGGGATCGTGATCATCTCCGAGCAAAGGCCCCCTCCCATTTCGTATCTCTTTTCTAAAATGATGATCTTAAGTCCTGCCTTGGCTAAGTAACAGGCCAAAGTGAGTCCATTCGGCCCACCACCAATGATAATGCCATCATATTGGGGCATAATTTTTCTCCTTTCCTAATGAAGGTTTTCCATAGTTAAAAAGGTAGGATTTAAAAAACTATAATTTTATTTATTGACAAGTCAATATAATTATTCTTATAATATCATAAAAAAAACTTATAATAATTCAGAAATCATATATATTTCAAAATGTTTTGAAGCATTAATATTGTGAATTCAAAGTACAAGAAAAGTATATTAGATAGAAGATGAATGGTAAAAATTATCACTCTAAATATGGATAGGGGCGACTTAAGTCGCCTAAAAGGCCCTGCTTAATGGGATTCTACCCTCTGCAGTTGTTGAAAATTTCTTTCTTAAATTTAAGATTTCATTCCTGCGAAAGCAGGAATCCAGTTTTTCCAACCTATTGTGGACTCCCGCTTCCGCGAGAGTGACAGTGAAATGGTATTTTACAGCACATCGCTAATATTACAACATAGATGAAACAATATTTTTTTTAGGAGGATTTTTTGAATCTCAAACAGTTGGAGGCATTTTATTTAGTTATAAAGAAAAAAAGTTTTACTCGCGCAGCAGAAGAGTTGAATGTGACCCAGCCTGCTGTCAGCATCCAGGTCAAATCTTTGGAAAAGTCGTTGAATTTGAAACTCATTCAACAAGTAGGGAAAAGAATGCAGTTGACCGAAGCGGGAGAGCTCCTCTACCAGTATGCTGAGAAGATTTTTGATCTCGTGTCTGATGCCAATGAGAAAATGAGGGACTTTAAGAAATTGATGAGAGGAACGCTTCAAATTGGAACAACGAAAAATTATGCTCGTTACATCATGCCTTCCTTGCTCTCCGAGTTTCAAAGGAGATTCCCGCGCATCAAAGTGATTTTGGATGAAGGGAACTCTGAGGATATGGCGAAGAGTGTCCTTGAGAAGAAGAATGAACTTGCCCTTATCTCCCAACTGAACCTTGACCGAAAAATCAAATCCATCTTTTTCTCGACGGTAGAGTTTGTTCTGGTTGCCTCGCCCGAACATAGGTTTTCACAACGAAAGAGTATCTCCCTGAGAGAATTGAATGGTGAACCGGTAATTTTGAGGGAGAAGGGGTCTGGTTCCAGAACGGCCATTCTGAGAAAATTTCAGGAATATGGGATCTGGCCATCGGTGATTACTGAAGCAAGCAGCCTGGACTTTATTGTGGGCTATGTGAAGCAGAACAAAGGGGTGTCTTTCATGTTTGAACCGGATATCAAGGAGGAACTGGAGAAGGGGACCTTAAAAGTCATACCCATTGAAGAGGGTAACATTATTTTCTTTACCGATATCATTTACCATAGTGAAAAATCTCTTTCGCCTCCCAGTCAAGCCTTTCTAAAGATGGTGAATGAGTTAAAAGGGAAATTGGTCCTGCCAAGTGCCATGGCCACTTCATAAAGATTTCTTCGCTTTGTAAAGCTTCATAAATTGGTTCACAGCCTCCTCGGCAAATTCACGGGTATTGAGGTGAAGGTTGAGCTCAATGAGAGAGATCTTTTTGGTAAGATGGATTCTTAATTCATCAAGGAAAGCCTGATCAGCCCCTGGATCATAGAGAGGCATTCCTTCCTTGTCGAGAGAGGACCATCCCTTTAAAGGAATGAGCATAGCCACGGGTCCTTTTGATCGATTTAATTTTCTGGCCACTTCTCTTGCGATCTCCCTCAGTTCTTGAGCATTGGTGCGGGCTTGAACCCTGAACGTATCGGGGATGAAAAGTTTTCGATTTTTAATATTCTTTGAAACCCAAAGAGAATCTCCTCGGTCGCCTCTCTCCAATGGGCCACAACTGAGCATATCAAATCCACAAGGGGTCATTAACTGGGGGATTCCTTTTTCCCCAGCACTTTCCAAACGATTTGGACCTGCTGCGCGATTTCCTCCCAAAAGTTCTTCTCCTACTCCTGCGGGAACAATGTCCAGCACACCATCAAAGAGTCCTTCTCCAATCAATTCCTCCATGGCCCTGTCACCTGTGCCCTGGGCATGGAAAGGGATGACTTCAAATCCTTTTTCATCTAAAAGATGCCTAATATGGGAACAGCATTCTTCAGAAAATTTAAACTCCGTTAAAGCAATCAGTTTTTTTTCTCGAGATGGCCTGGTCAGGGACTGAGGGCTTTCCTTCATCTCCACCATTCCCCAGATAGCCCCTGCAGCTCTCTTAAATACATCTTCGACCAGCGGGTTCAATCCTGCAATGTCCACCACGGAATGAATCATGGCGATATCTTTGGTACCAAAATATCCTCCGGCATAAGCAGGCATGGCAGCTGTGCTGGAGAGCATGACTTTGGGGATCCCAAAGGGGAGGGACTTCATAATCGTTGTGGCGATCGCGGTATTGCTTGCTCCTCCAAATGAGATGATTCCGTCGAGCTCTCCTTTTTCAAGAAGGGTTTTTACTTTTTTGATGGCGCCTTCAATCATGATGGAGGAGACCTTGCCTGTATCTTTCATTCTCCTCATTTCTTCAATATTCCATCCTGCGGTTTTGGCTACCTCTTTCGCAGAGATATCAGGAGGAAAGGAGGGTTCACCCCCGGTGTTCGTGTCCAGAAGAATAACACGATAGCCTCTTCCTTGAATCAGCCCTTTTAAAAAAGCTGCCTCCGACCCTTTTGTGTCTAACGTTGAAACAAGAACAATTGTTTTTTGTTTCAATTTCATTTCCTCCATTGGGTTCTTACATTTTAATATAAAATTTTCCTTCTAACATTCAGAAATAATTTCCCCAAAAAATCTCCCCTATCCTGGTGGGAGGGGATTCACCCTGTTAGATAGAATGTTTCCTAGATAACAGGGCTGAATAAAAAACCATATCTAACAGGGTAAAGGGGAGGGGGGAAACCTGGTCCTTTTGTCCACCCCTCTCCGAGCCAAGCTCCGCCCCAGAGGGGCTCGTGCCCCGGAGGGAGGCTCTCTGAGCCGGCGGCCACCCGTACCTCGGTTGCGAGTCGTACCGACCTCCCCCGTCCAAGGAGGAGGGTGAAGTGAGGGAAATTTGTTTGGAGTTATGGTATGATAATTTATAAATGCGATCAAGACAAAATTATCCCTCACTGTAACCCTCTCCCCATCGGGGAGAGGGGTGGGTGAGGGGGAAGAGTAGGAATGAAGAAGATATTTCTTGATAAGAGGGTTTGGAGGAGCTCTCGAGATAACTGGGTCAGTTTTGAGAGCGATCCGAAACTGCGGGTCACGAAAGGAAATATATACAGCCGGTGTGTCCCCTGTATTACCAATCTCTATCAGCAACTGCAAGCAGGGAAAGAAGAGATTGAATTGAAGGAGGCTTATCACTGCTGGAAGGTGGTGGCGGTCTTGAAGGATCGAGAAGAGTGTTTGGAAGTTTTAAGAGAGTATGAAGAAAATTTTCTTGGAGATCACTATGTGAAAGGGAAATTCGGTTCAAGCCAAACCTCAAAAGAATCAAAAGTTTTAATGTTCCACACAGAAAATGAGGGGGAGAAAGACCGCCTTTTTCAAGAACTGCAAGACTGCGCTAAAAAAGTAGATCCGAATGCAAAAGTTTTTTGTCAAAAAGCCTGTGCCAATCTCTATCACGATCTGTTGGGAGATTGGAAAGAGTGGAAAGAAGTGACCAAAATAAAAAACCCGGTCATTCGGTCAGCCCTGATTGAGAAGATTAAGAAGTTATTGTATTGGGAAAAAGAGGGGTGAAAGGTAAGCAATTTTTCTCATGAAGGAAGACGATCAATCAAAAGCTAATGACGAAAAACCTATAAGGCTGACTATTTATAAGCCCGAAGATCAGGTTTTTCAGAAACTACATCTGTGTGAGTATTTGGGAGAATTATACGAAGCTGCTGAAGAGGAGAATGAACATGCCGCGGAGAAAAAGAAAGACTTCCGCCGCCACGCCCGTAAGGAGTGTGAATTACACAAGTCATTATGGACAACCATAATCAGGAATCGAAGATTACGAGTTGAAAGTAAGCATAATACAAGAATTAAGGGACGCAGTCGCTTTCCGCCGCGTCCCTCTTCAGTGTCTTAGATTGTGTTCTGTTATTGTCGTCAATCTCTATTTCGCCCGTTCGAACGTAAGAATCCCCCGCGCCATCCCCTTTTCAGGTCGGGTCACCGATTTTACCCACATTGATATGACTTGGAGGCGGTCTCCATCGAACTTGAAAAAACGTACCTGCTCAGTACCGAGCCATGCAGGGTTCCAGGAAACATCGACCTTGGTGATCCACTTGTCACCTTCGAGACGGTATATGCCCGTGTAAGCGAACATTGACTTCAACAGATCAGCGCGATCCTGATCGGTATTCGGTGCCTTACGCCCTTCTCCTGTTAGAATGAAAAACGCTCGCCCCTCGGGGGTGAAGATGATATAGCCCGTAGGATTCTTTCCCAGGACAGGTTCTCGTTCGCCCGTTGCTTGAAACTCCGCTTCGTAAGAAACCAGTCTCCAAATACCAAGAATCTTTCCGCTATCATCAGCGAAACAGGGGTGCACAAAAATAAGAAGCCAAACCAAAACAATCAACCATCTCACCTTAAACATGGTTTCTCCTTTCTTTTGATTTATTAAGGACTAAATCAAGAAAGCCTCCAAAGGGACAAAATTATTCCTCGGAGGCTTCATATTGGTAACTTCCAGAAACCCCTCTCCATAAGTCACCCCGAAAGGTTAGAGGTTAGGTTGTGATATTGATTAGGGACAGGTGGGAAACAGCAATTAGAAAATACTCTTAAATGGCTTGACCGTCAAGTAAAAATTTTCCTAGGAAATTTAACCCCTCTTGCTGATTTGTGGTTGAAATGTAGTATAGAAGGGTAGAAATTGAAAAACAACATTTTAGGAAGACCTATTCAAGTGGCTTGACGGGGGAAGTTGGACGAAATGCTGACCCTTCGACTATGCCCAAGGAGTAGAAGGGCGCGCTCAGGGTCAATCCCTGACTTCGGCAAGCAGGCTGAGGTTTTAAAAAAGCCTTTGGTCCGAGATCAGACCGGGAGCTCACATGGACGGATTGGCTTTTATATTCTATAAAATCTCTACTTCTAAATCGTCACCTGCCTTTACAGAAAGAACCTCTTTAATATTCAGAGAAGCAATCAGTTCCATTTTATTTTCAGGATAGTCCTTGACCAACGGAAAGACGATCGCTGCTTTTAATTGGCCATTGATGAGGACGGAGTAACATTGGGCGCTGCAAAAAGAAGGGTCTTCAGGAATAATTTCTACTCCCTTCTTAGTCTTGAGTGAATTGAATGATTGAAGAGATTCAGGATCAACAATCTCTAAATTTAATGTTCCAGGGTAGGGGTCAATTGAGAGTTTTTCTATGAACTGTCTTTTCACCCAGGGGATCTGAGTAAAGTTTATAGCCTCTCTGAGCCCCTCAACAATTTTCCCTCGAATCTTAATTCTTAAATCCTTTCTTTCTTAGAGTCTTCTTCACTTCGGAACTTCCCCAACGGTTGAAGAGATGGTGGTTGATTCCGAAAAGATCGAGAACCTTTCCAACGGTGTGGTTGATAAGATCGTCAATGGTTTTTGGATGAAAGTAGAAGGCAGGGACAGGAGGAAGTAAAGTGGCGCCGATTCGACTCGCTTGATGCATCAACTCGAGATGGCCCAGATGAAGTGGGGTTTCGCGGACGACCAGTACGAGCTTTCTCCGTTCCTTGAGTGTGACATCTGCGGTCCGGATCAGGAGATTTTCGTTGAAAGAGTTGGCAATTCCAGAAAGACTTTTAATAGAGCAGGGGATGATCACCATTCCTTCTGAGGGGAAGGAACCGCTGGAGATATCGGCTCCCAAATTATTTATATCATAAGAAACCTTTGCAAGAGATTTGACGTCCTCCACCTTCCAGGAAGTCTCCATCAAAATCGTCTCCTGTGCAGCCTCGGTGATGACTAAATGGGTTTCTACATCAGATTTTGAAAGAACCTCTAAAAGCCTGATGCCATAAATGGCCCCGGTTGCACCTGAAATCCCTACGATTAATTTCTTCATTTCATCTCCTAAATAAATTTTCCCCTCCCTTGGCGGGAGGGGATTCACCCTATTAGATACTTAGATATATAATTTTTTTCTAATAGAGTTAAATAAAAAGCCCTATCTAACAGGGTTAAGGAGAGGGGGATGGTTCGACAAGCTCACCATGATCACCCTGAGTCTATCGAAGGGTCACCCCCACCCTCGCCCTGTTAAATCAGGAAGGGTTTGAGTAAACATGCTCCAATACGCTTTTGCATCGATTTAAGATTAGCCGTTTCAAATAGTTCATATTTAACAGGGCTCGCCCTCCCCCATCAAGGGGGAGGGGAAATGTTATTTTCTATCACTTGTGCTTAGTGAGTTCACCATAGAGAATTTGTTTAAGATTCTTCAGAGTAGAGGCGAGTCGAGATTTCACTTCCTTCGGAACATCGACTTTTTCAAACCCCTCTTTTTTAGGTCGGGTGGCATCCATGCCTATCTTTGTCGTTAAAAATCCTTCTCTGGAAGAAGGGTCAATGGGCTGTCCTCTGAGGTCCGGGACCACAATTAAATCTCTGTCCCCTTGAAATCGGGTGGCCAGGGCCCATTCGACTTCCTGATCATCTTCTGGATCGACATCTCCGTCCACAATGATTGCCTTTTTGACATTTGGGAAGGAAAGAGCCAAGCTCAATGCCCTTCGGACTTCTCTTTTACGACCTGTCTCAATGCTCATGACGATATGAGAACCGAATGTCCCTGGGATTAAGTGGATTCCCTTCAGGGAAGGGATCTCCTTTTTCATCTTGGGGACAAAGTTAATTCCATGGATGAGGCAGAGTAGATTGTCTACCTCCATTCCCCAGGGGACAATGGCATGGAAATAGGCTCCTTTTCGATAGGCGATGGCAGTGACATGGATCATAGGGCTTTTTGAGAAAGTCATATAGTATCCACTCGATTCTCCAAGGGTGCCGTCTTTCTCTTTGCCTTTCGGATCGACATAACCTTCAATCACTATTTCTGCATGGGCTGGAATATCGATATCCACTGTCTCGGCTTTCACCATTTGAATTGGTTTGCCTTTTAAACCCCCTGCCACAGAAAGTTTATCCATTCCACGGGGTATTTTAGAGATTGAAGCAATCAGGATGGCGGGATCCACACCGATCGCTGTGGCGACCTCCATCCCTCTATTTTCTTTTTTATGTTGCGCATAAATTTCAGAAAGAGGCGGGTTGATAAGGGAAATGCCTAACTTATTTTTTCCCCTCACCTCCATCCTGTGAAGTCCCCTCCCAATTGTACCATCCTTTGGATCCCTGGCTGATGTAATTCCTGAGGTAATATAAGGGCCTGAATCTCCAGCATAATGGGTTAAGATGGGAAGGAGTTTCAGAAGATCGATTTTTTCTTTTTTGGTAACGATTATTTTTGGAGTTCGATCTTTCACCAGTACAGGAGGAATTCTCTTATCTAACCTCGTAAAAGCGTTTTTAAAAAAATTTTCCTGATTTACTCCCAAGGCCATGGAGAGGCGCTTCTTCGTCCCTAAAAGATTGCCCACTACAGGGAAAGAATACCCCTTCACTTTCTCAAAGAGAAGGGCAGGGGCTTCTTTTTTTCCTAACTCGGAGATGACTGTAGAGATTTCAAATTTTGGAGAAAGAGGGGTTGAGAGGGTGAGGAGTTCTCCATTTTGTTTTAAAGATTCAATGAAATCTCTTAATCCTGAAAAAGCCCTCAAGGTTATCCCAACCCCTTTGGTAATTAGTTAGAAAATAACTTTTCCCTCCCCTGGTGGGAGGGGATATAGGGAAGGGGGAATGGTTCGACAAGCTCACCATGAACGCATCCTGAGCATGTCGAAGGATCACCCCCACCTCGGTTGCGAGTCGTACCGACCTCCCCCATCAAGGGGGAGGGGAGGTTAAGTGGACGAATCGGTCATGTAAATTTGTTCAGCTCTTTTAATATTTTGATGGACCAGGGTTTTTCCTGAAGCTGGCCCCTTCCCAGCCTGATCCAGAGTCGATCAGGATATTTTAATTCGGACTTGGAAATCATCGCACTGACGTAAGCACTGCGATATTTGTATCTTATGTCTGGCGGTGTCAGATCACGAACGATGAGCTCCATTTCTCGATCTTCTGGAAGTAATGCGGGATCGGACAATATAAAAGTATCAAATTCTTTCTTTGCCATTTTTTCCTCTCTTTAATCCTTAAATCCATAGGCTTTCCAGTTTTTAAGGACTTTTTCCTGAATTTCTTTTGGATAGACTTTGTTAAAAGAAACCTTGATCGGTAAATCAGCCTTTGGCCAATGGAGAGGAAAGGTGCAATCAAACAAGACCTGTGCCCCCCGGCTCCACTTTCGATCATCGGGATCGGCAAATGGATAAAGAGGAGTTCCCACGGCATGTTCGTATTTCCGAATTCCACGGATGGGATGGCATTTCGTTGCCAGGGCATGGATCACATCATCTTTGTTATAGATGTCCGTTTCTTCATCGACCACGATGACCATATGGAACCATGGACTCAATTTACTTCCGAAGACCAGATTAGCGA
>Ga0315279_10007438_pt1 | contig 13538 bp, 13 predicted proteins | sample YL17G06_20_MG_FD_203694 | JGI IMG/M metagenome (GOLD analysis project Ga0315279, IMG submission 203694) | Sediment microbial communities from Yellowstone Lake, YNP, Wyoming, USA - YL17G06_20 | ecosystem: Environmental > Aquatic > Freshwater > Lake > Sediment | place: USA: Wyoming | collected... | reverse complement strand
GCTTCCTCGAGGGCGCCGGCGTCGACTACATGGTGATCGGAGGCTTCGCCCTCCCCTTCTACGGCAGGATAAGGTCGACGCTGGACATCGACGTGGCCGTCAAACCGCCGTCTGAGGAGAGCTTCAGTAGGTTCGTAGCCCAGGCCCGGGAGAAGGGCTTCACCCCCACCGTCTGCTCCTACAGTAACCCAGTGAGCATCTTCATCGACGAGGTTACGCGGATGGAGGTGGAGCTCTGGACGAGGCCGGACGGCGTCGAATGGGACGAGGAGACCCTGAGGAGGCGGAGACGGGCGCAGGGCAGCGGCGTCTCCTTCTGGATAATCTCGCCCGAGGACTTCATCGTCTCCAAGCTCGCCCGCCCTGACAGGGTCGAGCAGGACGAGCTGGACGTAAAGAGCGTCCTAACCCTCAAGGAGTCGGAACTCGACGAGAACTACCTTGAGATGAGGGCGAAAAGGTTCGGCATCCATCAGTTGCTCGCGGAGATAAAGAGAAGATAAAACTACGGGAAGTTAACGGGTTTCGGCGGCTGCGGGTAGCTGAGTCTGCTCTGTGTGAGCCCGAGGTTAACAAGGGTCTCGGCCAGCCTTATCGTCGTCCTCCCCGGATGAATCAGGGCGACACCGGGGTAGTCCTCCTTCAGCTCCTCCGTGAGCCTGTCGACGTGGTCGTTGAGCGCCATGCAGCCGAAGCAGACGGCATCGGCCCCGTCCTCTATCGACTCTACTACCGTCTCCTTCACCGCCTCGTAGCTCTCAGGTTTCCCCAGCTCCAGAACGGGGATGTCGACGGGGTAGACTCCGACGCACTTCTCCTCCAGCCCCAGGTCCCTCACCTGCCGCCAGGCGAGCCACTCAACCTCCGGCAGCTGCACTATCAGGCTGAACCACTCAGCCAGCAGCGAGGCGACGTGCATCGAGGCTGTCCCGGGCGCCAGCATGGGGATGGCGACGAGGCTTCGAGCCGCCTGGAGTGAGGGGTCGTGGCCTCCCCAGATGACGACGGCGTCAGCGCCCTCCTTCTCGGACCTCACGACTCTCTCCAAGATGCCCGGCGCGGCGAGCTCCATCTCTGCTTGGGACTCCACCGACGGCGGGGCGTTTCGGGTCGTCACGAGCCTGACCTCGGTTCCAGGTGAGGCGCAGCCGCTCACCAGCTCCTGCCTCCTCCTCAACGCCTCGGGGTCGAGCCCAGAGATCAGCATAACCACGTCAATACGCAAATGGACCACTACCCAAACAACGTCGAACCAGGCTTAAATAAGCTCCAGCCCCACGCAGGCTTCATTAACATGAAGAGGGGACTTACCAACGAAATGTCCGGCCTCGCCGAGGAGCTTCTGAGGGAAGCGAAGGAGAAGATGGACGCCACGACGACCCACGACCCCCAGCACACGGAGAGGGTCTACAGGATCGCCACACGCATGGCGCTGAGGGAGGGAGCCGACTTGGAGCTCGTCCAGATCGCAGCCGCCCTCCACGACATAGGTAGGCCATATGGTGAGCCCCACGCGGAGGTCGGTGCCGTGAAGGCAGCCGAGATGCTCCGCCTTAGGGGCTACCCAGAGGAGAGGATAGAGAGTGTCAGACGGATCATCATGAAGCACAGCTCCTCAGGGAGGGAGAGGCCAAAGACGCTGGAGGAGAGGATCATCTGGGACGCCGACAAGATCGACGGCTTCGGAGCCATAGGGATAGCTAGGGCCTTCCACATGCAGGGCGAGAAACGGAAACCCTTCCACGACTTCGCCTGGTTCGACCAGATCACCAGGCTTCAGTACGAGGCGTTGTCGACGAGGACGGGCAAGGAGATCGCCGTGGAGCGCTTCAGGTTCATGGAGGCGTTCTTCAGGAGACTGAACGACGAAATAGAAGCCTTCTAGCGGCCCAAGCTTCCACTTAGGCAGTCAGCCAAGGCTTCTGGGCGGCGATGCATCCGGAGACCGCCAGCCTGTGTTCAAGAAAGTTTTTACTTCATTCTCTTTTTTTAAGATGAATATTGGTCCATCGAGGAACCTAAAAATGATTTAATGAACGCTCGTGGAACCGTTTTGAATCGATTTAAACGATTTTTCGAGAACCAGTTTAGCCACGGCCGAGTCCTGGATGGCTATCCCTACGCTCTTGAAGACGGTGAGCCCGTCGCCCGGCGTCCTCCCCGGCTTCTCGCCCGTCACCAGCTCCCCGAGCTCGGCGTAGATGTGATTCTCGGTTATCGCCCCCTCCTTTATGGGGATCATGATGTCGCCCGACTCGAGCCTTATCGCCTCCCACTCGTCGATGACCACCTTCGCGTCCCTGATTATTCTGGTCTCCAGCTCCCTGTGGTCGAGGTAGAAGGCGCCTATCGCGGAGACGTGGACCCTGTCACCGAGCCATGCCCGCTTCACCACCGGCGTCTTCGAGGTGGTTGCCGTGAGCACCATGTCGGCGCCGCGGCACGCCTCCTCGCCGCTCTCAGCCCTCACGACGGGTATCCCAAGCCTCTTCCCCATCTCATCCACGAACCTGTCAGCCGCGGGCTTTATGGGGTCGTAGACCCTGATCTCATCCAGCTTCCGGATCGTGGCCGCGGCCCACGCCTGGTTCCTCGCCTGTACGCCGGCACCGAAGACGGCGGCGACTCTCGCGTCCTCAGGCGCGAGGTACTTCGCCGCTACGCCGGACACAGCGCCCGTCCTCACGCCTGTGAGGCAGGTGCCGTCCATGAACGCCTTCACCTGCCCTGTCTCCGGGTTGTTCACCACGATCCAGGCGGCAGTCGTGGGGAGCCCCCTCCTCGGGTTGTCGGGGTAGATGCTGATGATCTTGGTTGCCTGCGCCCCAGACTCCTCGAGATACGAGGGCATGAAGCTTATGCTCCCGTTGTACCTAGGCAACATTATGGTGCTCCTGGTGGGCATCCGCACCGTACCCCTCCTCAGCTCGCGGAAGGCAGCCTCCACCGCCCCTATAGCCTCCTCCATCGTGATGAGCCCCTGAATATCCTGATCCGAGAGGATGAGCATGGATCAACCACCCACGACAGACAATATAAAACGAACCCGACCAGCCAAGGAAAAAGCATTCACCATGGCTACCGGGATGAAGATCGCTAAGGCGCATGAACATGTGACGACGAGCATCTGACTAGCGCTCTGTAAACCCGGAGAATGAAAGGAAAAATATATCTATTACTTTAATTATTTACTTCTAATAAATGATACATTATAAAATTCAAAATACGCAAGACTTGACTGGTTTTGCCTTAACTGCTGCACGAGAAGGAGAAAAAGTAAAAGTTTCAATAAAAGGATTTGTCACATCAAATGAAACGGCATTTTACGAAATTATTCAAGGTATTTATAATACTTATTTGAAACCATTTATTTCACTAGAAGAATGTAATTTCTTCTTGATATTACGTCATAAAGATAAGAGTGCAGATATTTACATAAATGATTTTCAAATTGTTACCACAGTTCGTTCGAAAAAAAATACAAAAGTAGGAGAATCTGTGCGAAAAACCGATGTTGCTGATATAATAAAGCTGGAATTTCCTGAAATTAAAATTATTAAAACAGATGCAATAATTTTCTGCATGAGAGTTGGATGGAAATTTGGTCTTTATTATAATTTTACGGCAAATCCTGATCCTACCGGAAAAAAAGAGTTAGATTTAGACAAAATTTCTTTTGATTTATGTTATGGTTATAGATTTTTTTTGTTTGAAAAAGAATATGAAATAATTAAGAATAATCAACTATATCCAAAAATGCTCTCCGATGGATGGTTCCCGTTTATTGAACTACTCGGTGCTGATTATGAGCAATTGTCAAGCTATTACTCAAATTCGTGGTTAGATATGATTAATATATTTTTAAAAAGATTTGATAAAAGTAGAATTGATAACATGACAAAGTTTTGGTGGAGTAAAAAATCATTTCAAGATAAACAAGATATTGTAAATGCGGGAATATCCGCATATTTACAGGGAAATAATTCGGGTTATATCAATTGCATAAATACAATTTATCCTCAAATAGAGGGAATTATGGGCTATGAATTTTTTAATGAATATGGGAAAAAACCTAGTTTTAGAGAATTAAAGAAGTATATTAGAAATAAAGCACGAAAAAGGTTTTCATCTATAAATTCTCTTGGGTTTCCTGAATATTTTTACAAGTATTTAGATAAATACGTTTTTCAAGAATTTGATTTAGCAACTGGAAAAATAGATTTAGCTAGACATTCTATAGCCCATGGTTACGCAAAACAGCAAGACTTTACGAATGCAAAAGCTTTGCAAGCTTTACTAATATTAAATCAGATATGTTTCTATCTCTAAATTCTAAATTACATCGGAAACAAAGTCAGAAAAGCAAAATCCATATTAAACTACTAAATCCAGATGATTGAATTTATGTTTGATAATATAGATGGAAAAAATATTCTCCGTTATGAACAGCCACGGCATAAAAAAATAGGGGAGGGGGGGTCAAACTAATCTCTCGGGAAACGACCCATTTCAATGGAAGGCGCTCGGGAACAGCTCCGTTCCGCCTCCAATCTACGCAAAAAACGCGTATTAGCGTGCAAAAAACGCGAAATAAGGAGGAGTCTTAGAGGGTCTTCATGAACCGCTCTATCCTTGCGACAACGTCCATAAGCACGGGCACAGGCGCCGTCATGGGCACCCTGATGAAGCCCTCCTGCTTAGTCCCGAAGGCGCTCCCTGGGCTCAGCAGCACGTTCTCAGCCTTCTCCAACCTCTCTACGAACTCCTGGCTCTTCAGCCCCGTCCTCCTCGCGTCGAACCAGGCGTAGAAGGCGCCCTCGAACATGTGGCAGGGGAAGCCGAGGTCGTCGACCGCCTTGCAGAAGTACCTCCTCCTCGCATCGTACTCCCTCCGCCTCTCATCGACATACTTGAAGTCGCCCCTCAGGCAGGCGGTGCCGGCGGCGTAGACGAAGGTCGCCGGCCTAGGGGCCGTCAGCCTGTTCACCGTCTGCGCCTGCTTCAGGTACCCATCCGGGACGATGACGTATCCGAGCCTCCAGCCCGTCATGCTGAAGGTCTTGCTGAAGCTCATCACGTTGATCGTCCTCTCCCTCAGGTTCCCAATGGTGCTAGGCGCCACGAACTTGTTATCGTCGTAGACGTAGTGGAGGTAGATCTCGTCGCTGAAGATCACCATGTCGTGGTCCTCGGCGAGGTCTCCGACAGCTTCTATCTCCTTCTTCGTGTAGACGCTCCCAGTCGGGTTGTTCGGGTTGCAGACGAGCACCGCCTTCGTCTTCTTCGTCACGTGCTCGGGCAGTCTATCGAGGTCCATGTGATACTTCTTCTCGCGGGGCAGCTCGGCGATGTTCATCTTGACCCCCATGTCCCTGAGCATCACGTAGTGGTTGCTGTAGCTCGGCTCCCAGAGGAGGATCTCGTCCCCCTCCTTGAGCACCGAGGCGAGGGCGATATATAGCGCCGCACTACTACCGGCGACGGGCAGGACGTTGTCCTGCTTATACTCTGGCCCGATCCACTTCTTGTAGTAGTCGACGACCGCCTCCCTGAACTGCTGGGGGATAACGGCACCGCCGTAGTGAGTCCACTCCCCACCCTTCCTTATTGCCTCAAGTGCGGCGTCGATCGCATACCTCGGGGCCTCGATGTCGGGGTCCCCCGCGTTCAGCCTAATGTAGGGTTTCGTGGACAAACCTGAACACCTAGCTCCCTTTAAGGGGGAGCTTAGACTATTTAACCCTAACAGATAGTAGCCTGCACCCGTTCTCGCTGGGATCTCGGTTAAGCCTTCGGCATCCTGCCCCTCATGGTTAAGACGACCAGTCCAGGGACGAGTACTATCGCGCCGAGGAACGGGTTGAGCAGCATCAGGAAGGCACCCGAAACGATCAGCAGCAGGCCTGAGGTCAGCGCGACAGTCCTGTTGGGCCTGAAGACGACGAGCAGCTCCAGGAGGCCGCCGAGGATGATGACGGCGGAGACGTAGCCCATCAACTGGAAGAGGGGCGTGTCCTCGCCGCCGGTGCCGTCCCATCCCTTGACGCCGGCGCTCATGAAGAGGAGCACCCCCAGCACGAGCGGGACCAATGCGATCAAGCTGAAGGCGATCTTCTGCGTCCTGTTGTAATTTTAAAGAATTTTCTTATACTTAGTATTTTTTTACTTATGGCTTTGTTAAGGAAATTGTCAAATAATTTTTTATGTATATTTGAATATTAATTAAAAATATATACAAGCAATTAACACGATTAATGTATGAAAAAAAATACTGGCTATTCATCGGCAATTTTACAATTATCTAGATATGTGAAACAACAAACTCTTGATCTTAAAAAAGAGGGGATGATTAAACTTGTCCCCGTACCTTACTTGAAGGAAAAATTTGAAAATTTAGTCTATAAAGAAGGATCATTTACTTATAGTTCAAAATTTGAAAATATTACAATAGAGGAGTTAGACTGGAGAGATTTAATCGATAAGGAAAAATTTTTCTATGAAAGTGAACCTTATAAAAAGACATTAGATAAATTAAGTGAAAGTTTCAATAATGTAACAAGAGATCAGCTTAATTACTATTTATCTAGATTAATAAATAGATTAATTTTTGAAATTGTTAATGGATCTACGGATGAAAGAATTGAAGAAATAGCCATATCTTTTACTAGAGATCTAGAAGGAACTCCAAATTATTGGAATCCATTAGTATGGTTAACTGGAATATGGATGCAAGATGAGGAAATAGAAATAAATAAAAATCTTATATTTCGAATTCCAAAAGAAGAAGACATAGCAAAAAAATATGATTTATCTATATTCCCCCCAATTACATATTATTTTGGTCGATTACAACACATGAATCCAATGTCAATCATGGAATTATCTATAAAGGGAAAGGGTCAACCTGAGATACATTTTGAATTACAAAAACTAATGGTTTTATTGAGACTATATAAAATAGGATCGGTACAGATATTAAAAACAGAGTGGAAAACTGATTCAATCATAAATTTTGGAGGCACAACTACATCTGGAATAGATTATTTTTCTCCATACAAATATCCACTTTCAAAAGAAGATTCGGCAAGATTAAAAAAATTTTTAGATATAATAGGGCCATTAATTCCCAAAGAATCATATGAATCGAGATCTTCAACTGAAAATACAGATTTTTCCGTAATTGCAATTCAGAGATACATGGACGCGATTTTAAAATCAGAAATAAATGAAAGTAGACTAACTTTTGCCATCATGAGTTTAGAATCAATTTATCTAAAAGAAATGGAACGCGATGAACTTGAACACAGGTTAAGCCAAAGATTAGCCAAACTGTTAGGATTTTGTAATTTTAATAAATTAGAAGTATATAACACGCTTATGCGATCTTATGGCATTAGAAGTAGTTTTGTGCATGGTTCACCTATAAGCCAAGATAGAATAAATGAAGCTCGAAAATTATTAGAAAAAGTTCTTGAATATGATAGATTATCGATTCTAATATTTCTACAATTAAAAAATGAGAAGAAAAAAGATGCATTGCTGTCATGTCAAGTTTCTAACGTTACACTCGTATAGGTCTCCTGGTACCGCCTTTATGCCTCTGTGGAACCTTGAGTAGTTGAACCACTCCCTGTATTCCTGCAGCCTGCCCTTGAGCCACCCAGGGAACTATCTGAGGTGGTTGACAAACTCCCGGTTCAGGTTCTGAATGCACCTCTCCACCTTGCCCTTATCCTGAGGATAAGACGGATGCGCGTAATGCGCCTCAACCCCATTCTCACGGCACCACCTCCTCCACGTCTCCCTGAACTGCGAGCCGTGATCAGACAGAATCGCCTTCGGATGACGCATCTGCCTCTCCAGCAGAGCCGTCACCTCCCCGGTTCTCGGTTCGTGGCCAAACTGCTCAGCCAACACGAGGAACCGGCTGTAATCGTCGATGCAGACGAGGAACCAGTACCTCTTGCCCTGAACGGTGAACGGCCCCTTGAAGTCGATCTGCCACAGCTCGTCGGGCTCCTTCGCCCTGAAGAACCTCCAGCGCTTATACTCGCGTGGGTACCCGTTTATGCCATGCCTCGCGAGAACGTTGTTTATGGATTCCCTGGACAGGCGGATTCCCTGTATGCAGCGCACTGCCTCCAGGACGAAGCCTGGGAGCCTGAGGAGGCCTTGCTGTATGCGCGCTGTTCCCCACTTGAACGTGTTTCTCAGCGCGAGGATAGATAATTCAACCTCGTCTGTTATCTTGCCTGGTTTCGGTTCTCTTGGTTTGTCTTTGAAGTATTCTCTACCAACGTGTTTGGCCCGTTTCAGCCATCGGTGCACGGTCTGCCTGGAGGTGTCGAAGAGCTCCGAGATTCGGGTCACCGTCAGCCCTTTATTGACGAGCTTCCCGAAGAGTCCCCTGATGCTGGCATCCAGCCTCACGGTGACACCCGGTAAACAATTGTGAGCTTCACCTATAGAAAAGTGTCACGTTAGAAAGTTGACTTTACAATTGCTAAGCTTAATTGATAATTCTCTTTTAGAAGAAAAAAGTAATTCAAAATTAGAAAATTTAATAATAAATAAATGTATAATTAAAAATTAATTATTTTTCGCGCGCGTCAATAAATAAATACAGGGTTTAGTCTTGATTAGTTGATTAACTGTGGTAGCAAAGGGATATGTCCAAACCCCCGAAAAAATTGTAGATAAAATGGTTGAAAAATTATTTCATTATCAAACACCTTCAGACCAAAGTAAAATTTTAGATCCAGGGTGTGGCCCCGGAGATTTTATTGACGGAATAATAAGGTGGTGTGAAAATAATAACACCCCTTTGCCCAATATTGAAGGAATTGAACTCGACCAATCCTTGGCTGAGGAGGCTCAAAAGAAGTTTTTACAATATGAAACAATTAAAATAATACACGATGATTATCTATTATATAAAACAAATTTCTATGATTATATTGTGGGCAATCCTCCATATGTTCCAATAACTCAAATATCGGAAAATGAAAAAAAACTCTATAAAACAATATTCAAGACAGCAACTGGACGTTTTGATCTTTATCTATTATTTTTTGAAAAAGCAATAAACTCCTTAAAATCGAACGGATATCTTGTATTTATTACTCCCGAAAAATATACGTATGTTAAAACAGCAACTTATTTTAGAACATTATTAGCCTCCAAACAAGTTATTGAAATAGAACATCTAGACGAGAAAACATTCAAAAATTTGGTTACTTATCCACTTATAACTTCAATCAAAAATTCAGTTCCATATAAAGAAACATCAGTTATAGAACGAAATGGAGAACAAATTAATGTAAATCTACCCGTAAATGGGGAATCATGGAGACCTTATTTAAACGGAAAAAATGAAAAGAATAAAGGTCTAACATTAAGAGATATTTGTACAAGAATAAGTTGCGGAGTTGCTACGGGAAAAGATGAAATTTTTATTCTAAAAAATGAGTCTGTATCGGTTGATCTTCAATCATATGCATACCCGACTATTTCAGGCAGTGAGCTCTCTAAAAATTTAGATTTAAAATCAGAATACTCTATGTTAATACCCTATAATCTAAATGGAAAATTAAAAAAAATCGAGGAGCTAGGCCCTCTACTCGAATATCTTTCGCAACCAAATAGGAAAACCAAGTTAGAAAATAGAACTTGTGTAAGAAAATCCAAGAAAAAATGGTATTCTTTCCATGAAAATCCCCCGTTATACGATATTTTCAAACCAAAAATTCTTTGCAAGGACATAGCCGGTGAAGCATATTTTTGGAAAGATGTAGAGGGAAAATTTGTTCCTCGACATTCCGTATATTATCTTGTGCTAAAAGATACATCGAAAATTGATGAAATTCTGGAATATTTAAGGGAAGATTCGGTTAAGGATTGGCTAAATAATAATTGTCAACGAGCTCATAACAACTACATTCGTCTTCAAAGCGAAGTCCTCAAAAAGTTGCCAGTGCCAGAGAAATTATATCCGGAATGCAAATAATAGGATCATGGGCAATCCGTTCGACAGTGTGATTGAAAATATAGAGCGAAGGGGGTATCATAATCATAGGAAAGAGAATCATTCGGATATTATATGTAAGGAGCTCTTTACCGATTTATTAGCCAAGTGTGAATCTATACAAAGAGATCATGCCTCGGGGATTATCCAACATTGGTTAAATGTTAGAGCGCATGGAGGACGTGAAAGAAAAATAGATTTACTCGTTGGTGAGCCACTTCCTAATGGAAATCCTGATTTAAAAAAGATGAGAATTTGCATCGAAAACAAATCAGTTATCGCCGCGCATAGAAATGCGCCTTCACGGTACGACGATTTAAACGAATCTTTACAAGTTTTATATCGCTCTCAGCCCGAAGCTGTTCTAATTGCTACAGTTTTAATAGGTACATGCCCGAGGGTGTTGAATGTACCAGACAGAATAAAGCCTTTTTTTGATGAGGATGATTTCATAAAAAATATTCAGCCAAGACTTTCAAGTGGAGACGAGAAATTATGGGTCGACTTTAAAAGAGCTATAAGTAAAAATCATAAAGATGACCCAAAAAAAACTCTTGATACGTTTAAAAAATTGAACGTGAGACCATTTAGTAGAACCGATATGATGGCTTATGATTATCTTCTCCTCGTTCCAGTGGCTATTGACAATGTAAACCCTCCTAGACTTGAAAGAAAAAATACTCTTGGAATAGACATAGATACAGAATACGAAAAAATGGTAAAACACATTTGCAAATGCTATTCTGCACGATGGCATCCTTAAAAAATTTATAAAGGAATAATAACGTTTTAAAATTTGTACAATGTGGATCGACAAAATAAAAAACCCTCATGCTCTCCTAATTATTGCCCATCCTGACGATGAGACAATTTTTGCAGGAGGACTCATTCTTACGTCTCCTACCGGAACTACTTGGGAAATTGTTTGTTGTATTGAGGAAAAAGAAAAAAGAAAGGATGAGTTTATTTGCGCCTGCAAATTCCTTTTAGAACATTCTGACAAAAAAATAATTCCCAATTATTTCGGAGTTAGAGCTATACCTAATGAAGGATTAGATGAGGCTCAAAATAAAGAATTATTAAAGAAAATTGGATCTTTAGGAACGAATTATGATATTGTTATAACACATAATAAATTAGGTGAATATGGTCACCCGCATCATATAGCGGTTCATGAATGTGTTTTAAGAAATAATTTTACCAATATATGGTCATTTGTTTCACCAGGTACAAAGCCGTCTGTTGCAGATGTGAGGGATCAAAGAAGCAGAATTGTATCTAATAATAAAGAAATAACATTTAACGATAAAATTAAAGAATTAAAATTTAGAGCCTTTAAGGAGTGTCATAAAAGTCAATTTGAAGTCTATGTGGACCCTGTTACGGAAAAATTTTTAGATAAAGATATTGGAAGAGATGTACTAATTTGGGAATTTTGTAACGGAAAAGAGGAATACACTCTAATCAGATGAAACACTGCACGCGCATTTATTTTTTTATATCTTTTTCTTCTTTAGACTCATCAGAATAAATATTTTTTATTAATGCTCTTTCAATAAAATTTTTTGCAAGAAAAAAATTTTATGTGTCGATTCTGGGTCTGTTTTTGGATATGTGTATTTTTTGAGGGATTTTTTCTTAATCGTCTTAATCAGACTTTTTCTCTTGAATCAATGTGATAAAACTTTTTTATAGGGGGTTATAATAATTATATCATATATGTCAAGAAAAAAAGGGTCTAAAAAAGGAGAAGACAAAAAAGATTATTATAAATATTTTATAGAGTGGCAACATGCTCATAAATGGATAACAATTATTACAATTATTATAGTATCTGTACTAGCTATATTTCAAGGTATTACATTGGTTAATAATGGATTAAAAGCCTGGGATGAAATCTACATAAGGTATTTTTATCATATAACTATGACCGATCAACAACTTTATAATGAGTCAATTAAAATATCCAAAGAAATGTATGCATTTTTGTATAACAGAGAAATAAATGAACCTCAAATTGATCCTAATAATTGGAATAATTCTATAAATGCATATGAAAAATATAGTATTCAAACAATGTATATGTATAAATATAATTATGTTGATAGATTAACAAAATTAAGGTCGGAATATATAAAAAGAAACATAATTAGTCAAGATTTTAATAATTTTTACGCTAATCCTATCAATCCAATAGGTATAGAAATGGTGAATAAAGATCTTCTTCAAATGGCCTCTCAGTTAAAGAGTAATTCTTAATTTTACGCTATTTTCACCCTATAAAACTTGTTCACACGGCAAACAGTCAGCAAAAAAAGTCAGTCCTTGGCAACAGAGGCATAACATAGCTTTCAGCTAGATTTAAACCCCGAAAATTGACCCGCAGGATTCAAACTTACTTTACATTAACTAATTCGCTATATTCATCACTTAGTTTTTTATAGTCACTTTTTATCATAGCCTGTATTTCCGTTAGTAACCCTCTAAATTCCAACTCTTTTTCATAAAATTGATCATAAGCTTTATTATATGGTGGGTCTTCTCTTGCTTCATAATATTCTATTAATTTTTCCTTCAAAGGGGGCTCAGCTAAAAATTGATATTGGCTCCTAGCATCCTGAATAAAAATCCAAACACCTGACTTAGGCTCATCTGGTTTTGAAAATTCCTTATTTTTTTCACTATTGGTGAAGTGTTCATCAGTTATATTGAAGTTATCTATCCAAGCCATAGCAGGAGAGTATAAACCTTCAAGTTGTTCCTTTATTCTAAGTCTTCTTCTCTCTTTAGCTGCAACTATTCGCGTTAATTCTCTATTTTTTATATTTTCATCTCTTTCTGAAAAAGCTAAATAGGCGGTAAAAATAGCCAATAATACAGTTCCAAGACCTATTACTAGTTCTCCCACTCGAAATTCACTAAAGAAATATAGAATTCCATCTGGATGACCCTTAACGGTCGCGATAATTCCCAAAATACAAAATCCCCAAAAAACAAGTAATAATATTATTAAAATTGTGCTGTCCTTAATTTCAAATTCCCTTTTTTTCATTTATTTTATCAATCCTTATTGATACTTTTCATTCTTAGAAATATAATAGGTAAGATATAATTTTAATGATTCGCGCTCACGGTTACATTTTTGGGATCGGTACACCCAAGGATGAGGTTAGGCGATCCTTGATGGTCGCACCCTAGATCGCCCAAGACCATAGCTTCCCCTTTTTTTCAAATATTTGTGAAACTTGAGTGATCCAATTTTCCCCCATTTTTGACAACCGCTCATATATTTTTGAGCGTATTTACGGGTTACACTTTTAGAGAAAAAGAGACACTAACGATTTTGGTTTTTGACCTTTTGAAAACCGACAAAGCCGGATCAAGGTTGGGCTAACGCTTACTCGTTACAAATAAATTCCGAGGCAGGAAAAAAGGGTTAGAAGAGGAAGCCGTCCCTCAGCGGGTCCTCTGGGTCGACGACGACCTGGGTGAAGCCTGTGATGTATGCGGAGGC
>Ga0315279_10007437_pt1 | contig 13539 bp, 8 predicted proteins | sample YL17G06_20_MG_FD_203694 | JGI IMG/M metagenome (GOLD analysis project Ga0315279, IMG submission 203694) | Sediment microbial communities from Yellowstone Lake, YNP, Wyoming, USA - YL17G06_20 | ecosystem: Environmental > Aquatic > Freshwater > Lake > Sediment | place: USA: Wyoming | collected... | reverse complement strand
CAGCATTTGAGGAAAGCAAAAAGATAGGGCGGGATATTGAATCAGCGGCAAAATTCCTCGAGAGTAACCGCCTGGCAGGCGAAATTATAGTCGTCGATGACGGCAGCAAAGACAATACCTGTGAGGTTGCCGATAGTGTCAAAATCCCTCCGCAGGTAACACGGAAGGTTATTCGCTGCCGGCCACATCGCGGCAAAGGCCACGCCGTCCGCACCGGCATAATGGAGTCGAAGGGTAGATACGTGATGTTCGCCGACAGCGGCTGCTGTGTGCCATACATAGATGCGTTGCGAGGGTTAGAGTTACTGAAAAGCAACCAGTGTGACATAGCCCACGGCTCAAGAAAAATGCAGGGATGCCAGATTGGAAGACCCCAGAACCTATATCGGCGAATTTGCTCTCGGATTTTCCACTGGTATGTGATTTACAAGATGAAAATCCCCTCTGAATTAACCGACACACAATGCGGGTTTAAGATATATCGGGGCGATGTAGCGCGGCAGTTGTACGGCGAAAGCGTCACCGACGGGTTTGCGTTCGATATAGAAATCATAATGCGGGCACAAAAAGAGGGCTACCGCATAAAGGAGTTTCCCCTCCAGTGGAGCTGTGACCGCGATAGTCGGCTGTCGCCGACCCGCAGTGTATGGCACGTTCTCTCGGAACTGAAAGCCATTAAGCAGGTTCTATCCGGCAAATAACCGCCAATTTCTTGGCTGGTGGGTTTATATAAGCAACTCATCCTTTTTCCAGGGACCAAACAGCAGGATTTTGTCTTTTTGTATGTCTTTGTCCCCGTCCTGTAGTATGACCATAGCCAGGACATCCGGATGGTGCAGGCAATACTTTCTAATTTCCTCCGGAGACATAACCATAAAGGCAGTTGAAAGGGCATCCGCAGTTGCAGCGTCGGCGGCGGAGGCCCAGGCGGCAAGTCTGCCTTCAACCGGCTGGGCGGTGCGAGGGTCAATGATATGCTGGCCTTTCCGCAGACCTGATGCGCTCAGTGACCCGTTCTGGAAATGAAGGCGGGCTAAAGTCTGTTTGCGATTTGCGGGATTGCTTAGCGTAATGGGCCATCCCTTCATTGCCGGCGGTGAGCCAAATGCCAGTACCGAACTATAGCCGCCGCTAATCAAAGCGGTATTAATACTCCACTGGCGCAGCAGCTCAGCCATCCGGTCAACGGCATAACCTTTGCCGATGCCGCCGAGGTCAATCTGGATGGGGCTGGTCAGCAAGCGGATGGTATGCTCCGCCTCATCTAACTTCAAAAGGTGTATACCAGTATGGTCACGAGCGAAATTCAACTGTTCTTTAGAGGGCTTACAAAGCGTGCCGTTCCCGGCACGCCAGCAGTTCAGCAGCGTCCCAATAGTAACATCAAAAGCCCCCTTTGTTTCGGCACACATCCGGGCGCTAATCTGCAGACACTCAAAGGCAGGTAGGCCCAGCTGCAAAGACCGATTGGCAGGGAGATTGTTAATGCGCGAAACATCACTATTTTCGAGAAAGCGGCTAAGTTCGGCTTCGAGACGGTCAACCTCATCGAAAGCAGCGCGGGCGGCCTGCCCGGCATAGCTTGCATCCTCCTCCACAATGATGACTTCAAAGGTGGTTGCCATCGCCTGATGGAAAAAACGCTGCAAGCCGGGGATTGACCGACAATCACTGTTGAAAAAAGATTCTTCTGTTCGCCGCTCATTCATTGGTCAGCTCCGATTTCATGAGGAACTCCTCAGTGCGCGTTTGCTGCCTGAAGCGGTCCCAGAGGTCTTTGGTTACATAGCCCCGTAATTCAATCTGGGGGCGCAATTCGGTGTAGGTATCAAAGAGAGGCACATATAGATTCTTTTTTCCCGGGGGAGGCAACTGATACAATTTTGTCAGAAGCTCCTGCTCAATCTTCGGGGACGCAATAATCAGAGGCGCAGAAACTACGTTATCGGCTACGACATCTGTCCAAACCACATTAGGAAAGGAACGCAGATACCAGGGCAGTGGCCAATAGTCGTGCTGGGGACATATAACCTGAATCGTTATGTTGCGGCCATCTTCGCAAACCTGTGCTATCGCCTCAACTCTGCGAACAATGCCAAAGACATCCGTAGTCGGATGAGCATAGACATAAGGATTGCGACTATCCGCACAGAACTTGTAACTGCCCAGATACGCCTGCCAGGTTAGGGACGCTAAGCCGACAATCAATAGCAGTCCCACAAATGTCCGAGCTAAACCCCCGAACGTTTTTGTCGGGGGCAGCTTCAATAGCGCCACAGCCCCCACGCCCGCTAACAGAATCATCCCGTGCAGAAAGCCCAGCATACACCAGGGGGTTTTGTATGGGAGCGCAGAATATACTACGGTCATAATAAGCGTGTAGAAAGCGATGAATCTGAGCAAGTGGCACCTGCCGGCGGCTTCGCCCTTTACCCTCATCGCTACTATGAAACCAACGGCAGCCAAGAGGATAATAACTACCTCGCTCCAGACAGGGCCGTCACCATACCTGGAATAGATGAGTATTTCGAGATAGTAATACCAGGGATGGATGTGGAGGGAATTATTGCCAGCACGGCCAAAATAGGTCGTATAAGTTCGAAAGGAATCCAAAATCCCATTCGGGTTAGTCAGAAATGATGAGTAAAACAGGCCTGAAACCATTACGGCAGCCGCAAAACCCGCAACGAAATGCGGGATACTCGATACTCGATGCCGGATACTCGATTCTCGTCGAGAATCGATAGTTGAGAATCGCTTGTCCGCCGTAGCTTTAGCGAAGGCGGAAGCAACGAGCAGGGTAAGCAAAAGTGCCAGTGCCATAGAGCCGAAAGCAATGATGCAGGTTTCCTTGGTGGCGTGCATCAGTCCCAAAAACGCTCCTGTCAGCAAAATCCACTTGACGCTTTTGCTCTGACTATAGCGATAGCCGCAAATGATTGCACCGAAAGTAAAACAGACAAGCAGTGTTTCGTGGATGTAGTACCGACTGTAAAAGACCATAGCCGGCGAAATAGCAGCTAATATGGCGGCAAAGACAGCCGCACCTCGTCCTAACCCATCTGTCATTAAAAAAACCAGAAGCACCAGCATGATGCCGAAAAAGACGGGCACAATGCGCAAGGTGAATTCGCTCGCCTCCGTCAGCTTTGCCGCCGAACTGATGCGGGCAGAAATTAAGGTCAGATAGTTAAGCGTGGGACCATGAAACTCATAAGGGTCGTAAGCATAGAAACCCTTCTCCAGAAGGTCGCCGAACTTTATGGCCTGAACCGCCTCGTCGCCATGCATTGGGCGCTGCGTTAGAAACGGCAACCGCAGCGCAAGTGCAGCAATTATCACGGCCAGGAGGGCCGCACCAATCCGCCAGGAGCGGATTCGTGAATCGTGGTTCGTGATTCGTGATTCGTGGTTCGTGATTCGTAGTCCTGGGTCTTGAGCTTCATTCTACCGGCTTGCCATAAACCTCTACTTCGATATAGTGATTCAAATCGTTGCCGGTATTGCCATTGCTGTGAAGACGGACATAGCGGGCACGGACGCCCTTGGCATCAACGAGCTTGCCCTCGTTAGTCTCGGTATAGTGCATATTCTTGCCGACGCCAAGTCCGGCGGAGTTGTCGATGTCGTTGTTAAAAAGGGCCCTGACATTGGTAACAAAGTCAGGGTCGTCAGCGACCTGGACCACGATGTCATAATAGACCCGTGCCTGCTTGTGATAATGCCATATCACGATGGCGTATATCTCATATACGGCCTGAAGGTCGATAGTGATATGCTGCAGAAGGGGGCCTAACTCAACGTAACTGCCGTCGGCTGCTTCCTTGTCTCCGTCGGTAATCATTTTGATTTCACCGATGATAGGTTCTTCATCGCTGCTGGATACCGGTTTGCCTAAAGCGACATTTTTCGTTCCAGCCGGCGCGTAAAACGGCGGGCGGGGTTTACCTGTTGGTTTTTCGAGATTGGGCACGCGGGTATCCTGCGGCGTACCTACGAACATCGGCTTTGGCAGCTTGATTTCCACCGGAATCCAGCCGGCAGGGTGATTCACATCAGGGGTCGGCGAGGTCGGAGTCTGCGGGGGGGTCTTTACAGTTTCATTAGCATCACTTTTAACGCCGCCAGGCACCTGACCAGAGGGATTAGAAGATTGCACGGCCTCTACCTTATTGACGTCAGAAGTTTGCTTGCGGGGGGGCTGTGGAGGGGCCTGCGGAGAAGACTTTTTGCACGAGGGGATTAAAAATAAGGAAATTACAAACAACACCGGAACAAAAATTTTCACAGTTGAACTAAGACCATTTCTCATCGCTTTTTTACCTCAAAAATCCAGAATTTTACAACCTATAAACCGTTAATTCCAGAGAAACCATTACCAGCCAACTGAATAATGCTACCGTATTTGCAGGTAATTGTCAAGTTAGTGCGCAGTTTTTCACTGATACCGATTGTGATAAATATTTGCGCTTATTTAATAAAATCCGAAATCCGAATATCTAAATCCGAAACAAGCACAAATGACCAAAATTCAAATGACAAAAGCTGCGTCTCTCGTCTATCGTCCATCGTCCTTCGCGGCTACGGAGGGCGCATTTTATAATCACATTTGGTATGACATTATGGTACGCCAACCGCCATTTTCCGTTAAAAACGCGTAAATAAAAGCAGGGATTCGGCTTCTGTCGAATCCCTGCTGAACAAGACAATTCATCGGCACGGCCTTTAGTTTTCAAGCCCGCCTATAACAGCATCAGCTTCTCTGGGCCTTCTCGCCCGATGTCATCGGAACAACTGGCGGCTGCAAACCGGCTTTCGCAAGAACATAGTATAGCACTGCACCGACAATAAATGCCACCAGTGGAGCAGCCGGCACGTTAGCCAGTTTGACCAGCGGTGCTATTCCGACGATAAACCCAGCCGCCCAGGATATCCAGCCGGCTAAGTTAAACCCTGCCCGTGGACCAGCCCATTTCTTGCCCGACAGTAAGTAATCCACCATCATTGCACCGCAGATAGGCCCAAAGGATGCACCGATGACTGTGAAGACGCGCCCTGCGTCACCAGCCCATCCAGTTACCGCAAGGAGGACACTAACAGCAGTACCAATTCCAACAGAGACAAACGGGTTGACTTTAGGCAGTGTTGTTTTGAAGCTGTTGGCAGCGATGAAGGATGAAAAGCATGCCGGAGGGAACGCAGCAAGCGCAAGCAGCAGTCCCATAGTTTTTCCTGCGCCTTGCGAACCCATAACTGTGCTCATAAAACCTGGGTCAGCAGTGTTGAGTCCATACTTACCGCCTGCTCCGAATGCACCTGCCGCAATCAACAAGGAAGCGCCTCCTGCCACAATAATCGCCAGAGCAATGCCGACCAGGCCTCCCATCTGCACGTCCTTCTCGTCTCTATTGTTCATTCCAAAGTCCACGCCCGCAGCCCCGGCGGTCGCAAAGAATCCAACGACATAAGTTATGCAAAGAGCCAGAACACCCCACGAACTCAGGGCAGCGCCTTGACCTGCCGCAGTCACAGTGCCGGCAGCAATAAGTTTATCAGGGTCAAAGCTGCCTATGCCGCCCAATGTTTTACCTGTCATAACAATCAGTATGACCAGCGGGATTAAAGGCAGAAAAGTTGCAACCTTTGCGACATACTGGATTCCCTTGAGCCCGACAAAGGCAGCAAGGACCGCCCAGATGACCGCGATTACCTTCTGCGCTGCCGGGTTGCCGCCAAACAGAGGTGATAACGCCAGCGAGGCAAAATAAGCGTTCACACCGAGCCAGCCAAACTGCAGGATACCCATCAAAAACCCGGGCATCAGGAAGCCGCCTTGGGTCCCGTATGTTGAGCTTCCTACAACATAAAGCGGCAAGCCTGTCTTCATACCAAATAGGCCGGGTACATAGTAGAAAAGAAAGTGACACAATAAGGCAGCGACAATCAAGCCGAGTAATGCGACTCCGAGGCCTTTTGAGAGCACCCCGCCTGGCACATTTGTCCCACCGCTGGCAACCTGGCTCCAGAACACAAACCACAGGAAGATACCGGCGTATGTCTGGGCCGTGTTCTTATACCAGGGCGCCCGGTTATCAGGAGGGTTGGGCTTGGCCATACTCAAATAACTTGGCAGAATTCCGTTACTCATAATCTGTTCTCCTTAACTAAAATATACCAATAAACACTCGCCTGGCGACTCGCCAGGATTCACGAATATAACATCCGGCTAACTATTTCGCCAGATGTTTGAAACACGTCCACTTAAAACTAATCTGTCTGCGGAATCTGGATTCTCCTGCCGCCCTTCATTGCCGACTCGTGGGCACAGATGCCCGTCATCGTCCAGTTTGCCGCTGGTTTAGCATCGACCGCGGACCGGCGGTTCTCAATAATAGCGCAAATAAACTCATGAACCAGATGCGGATGAGACCCGCCGTGGCCGCTGCCCTGAATAAAGGATGTATGCTCGTGCTCCTCGTCATAGACACCGTGGCCGGTGAAGGGAGCTATTTCTTTCGGCAACAATCGCCCATAATCAGGAACCTCTACTCTTTTAGCGTCCTCGTAACCGGAATAAATCGCAGGCCCCTGGCCGGCGGTCTGCTCCCACTCGAACGAAAGCTTGGTGCCATATACGTCGAAACTTTCTCTGTACTGGCGGATTGTATCGAAAAGCGACCTGGTAACTTCGCAGGCGAGGTCTGAACCCATCAATTTTACAAGAGCAGTTTCAACTGCAAAAGGAGAATTGTATCGCCTGCTGTAATCCTTGCGGATTCGGCCTGAGCCATAACAGACAACCGACTCGGCTCTTTTCTTCGCCAGGCACAGCAAGGGGCTGACAGCGTGGGTTGCGTAGTGCATAGGAGGGAAACCATACCAGTAATCCGGCCAGCCGGGCAATCCCATATTCTGCTGGTGCGAACCCCTCAAAAATTGAATCTTGCCGAGCTTGCCTGATTCAACAAGCTCCTTTGCATAAAGGAACTCCCGTGTATAGACAGCAGTCTCCATCATCATATATACTTTGCCGGCCTTTTCCCTTGCCCGCACAATCGCAAGACAGTCCTTTGTGGTGGTCGCCATCGGAACAGTGCAGGCAGTGTGCTTGCCTGCTTTCAGAGAAGCCAGCGCCATCCAGGCATGGTCGGCTATCGGCGAAACAATGTGGATAGCATCCAGCTCGGCAATATCCAGGAGGTCTTCAAATCTGGTAAAGCGTCTTTTAATTTCAAACTGGTCGCCTATCTGGTTGAGATGCTTTTTAGTCCTCTGGCAAATAGCATAACACTCAGCGTTGGGATGCCTTTGATAAATAGGAATGAACTCGGCGCCGAAGCCAAGCCCCACCACCGCTACCTTTACCTTTCGCATAGGCACTTGCTCCTTTCCGGCATCGAAAACTCAAAAATTAAGAGTAAAAAATCAAAGTTAAGGAATCCAGTTGTTATTGTTTCAGTTGAGCTCGGATTACCAGATAAATATGTATAATTGCGACCACTGCAAATACAAGTGCGGTCCAGCGGTGTGCGGCCAAGAGAAATTCCTGCCAGTTCGTTCCAAATAGCGGGAACATGCTCGAAACAATCGACAGGATTAAGGGCAGGGATAGAAACACAATCACCCAGAATGTTATTTTCTGTACAACAGAGGCACTTTTGTAAACACTCTCTTCAGTAGAGGTTTTCCACAAAGTAACCCGCTCAATGATGCGCTGTAGCAGCGGCCAATCGCTGCGCTCGAAGCGATGACTGCGAGCCCACAGCACAGCCAGGACCGCCAGGCAGATTGCGAAAACCGGCGCAAAAGTTGCGTGCACCATTACAAAATAGCCGGAAATGGGAACACCGAAGACCAGCCGCTGATAAAAGCCGGTAACTGCCAGCACCACAAAGCAAAGTAGCGCCAGCAGAAACACAAGTTTCTTCAAGACCCCCAGCGGGCTTAACTTCTGCTCTATGAAAAACAGCGCGAAAAGACAGACCAGTCGTCTCAAGATGTGCACCGGCCCCCAGCGGCGTTCTCCAGTGACAGGAAAAACTAAACAATGAACGCCAATACCGGCAAAAGTAACTATAAAAGCAATTATCGCAACCGTGCGAAACATACTTCACATATTCCCATCACAGTCACTAATCCCGTTCAGCCAGTGCTTTCACAACACTGGCCAACGCCTTAAGCGCATATAATAACAAGACGGCAGCTATAATGGCAGCAGAGCCGAGAGCAATAACCTTCAGCCACGGCCGAAACACAAACGAGAAAGCAAACGCCCAGGCATAACGTGAGTTTATATCCTGAAACTCGAACATTTTTTTGAAGGACCCTCGCTGCGAGGCAAGAGGAGAATCGATTGCGACCGCACCGAAGAATAAGGGGGCATCTGTGGCGTGGCAATCGGTACAGTAGCGAACGCCCAGCGCCTGGGCGGCGGGTCTTACATCATGGGCAATAGGCCATAAATATGGCTGTGCTGCCGGATTACCTTCTTCCTGGCAGAGCTTCCCTGTTTCATCGAGAAAGTAGAGTTTGCCGCCGGCGATATAAACGACCTTACCCTCCAATGATTTATCCGAAGACAGCGATTTTAAGGCCTTGGTAATGTGTTCGGCAGTTAGTGCCGGCCAATCACCCGAAGTGGGACGTTTTTCCTCTGCGAGGACTTCGCCAGCAGTTTGCCTGACAAACTCGATGTCAAGCGGCGTGACATTCTGGCCCGCCGTATTTTTGTCGGGTAAATTTTTCATAACACCCCAGAAGGCAGGCCACAATAGCTTATGTGGAGCAATCTTGCCGTCCGGCTGCTTTGCAAAAACAGGAGCAATTATATGAGGCAGCATCTCAGGGGATTTATTGACGTTAATTGTTCCTAATCGGTGGGCTCGCGAAGTTTTGGTAAGGTAAGTATTCTGTGCCGGCCAAGGGCCCGAATGGCAGGCCGTGCAGGTGAGCTTATCAAAGTGCACCGGCGGGATGCCCGGATGCTTGGGCACAGGTGCACCCAGCCGACCCGCTACCGGTATCGACGACGGCTTTTCCCCAAGATGACAACTCCGGCAGGATGAAGTGGCCGCCAGAGGATTTGTTGAGGCACAGTTTTCTCCTTCGTATCCGCGGGTAATGTTGTGGTCAATGCCGTTGCGGTGACAATCAACGCAGGTCAGTCCTGCGGTAAGGTGCACATCCTCCTCTGATGTCCACTTTTCTGTTTCCTTTTCAACCAGATACGAATTGGAATGGCAGAAGTAGCAGCGTTCGGCAGGGACTTTTCGGACAATATTAAAAAAAACCTTGTTTTCTTGCTCAAATATGTTTTCCCGATAGGTAATCGTAGGTGGTGTCAATCTTTTACTTTCCAGCGGTGCGGGCATAAAAGGGTCATAAGTATCAGGCATATATTCAGCCGAACCACGAACCGTTGCCAACTCAGTAGAAGCAGCCGCCGCCCAGCGAAAATTCTCCCGCGATACCTGCACTGCATAGCCTTCCACGCTTCCCTGGTCTTGACCCGGATGGCCGTTGTGGCAGGCCAGACAATTGATTTCCAGCTTACCCGATATATACTCGCGGCCAATCTCATCAGGGTCTTTGCTTGCAAGTTCTCCTGCACCGCCTCCGGGCATATGCCTGCCAAATAGCTTGGTAAATCGACGAGCCGTCAAGCCAACCTGCTCAGGTCTGTATGTCCCTGGCCAGGAGCGGTATGAAACAGGGACCTGCGTCCCCGTTGCACCATCAATAAGAATCCACGGCTGAGCGGGCCGGCCGGGAGGGACATTTGCATCGATGGCATTAAAATGCCAGCCTTTGCTAACAGTATTGTAGCTGTGACAATCCCCACACGTCCAGCGAGTCGAAAATGGCAGAAGCGGTTTATCGTCCGGAGTTATTTTGTTGCCTTTTTTACCCTCTTCGTTTTCAGGATATAGGTAGATAAGATGGTGGGAACCGGCTCTGCTACCGTCGCTTTCATCTCCCAACAACTTCTCGCCGGCTTCGGCAGTAACAGACAAAGTTGCCGAAAGATACAACAAGACACCTATTACTTTCAATCCTTTTTTCAACGTACGGCCAATCCTTTATCTCGTTGCTCGACGAGCATCTCCGCTTGGGGACGCCTTACGGCGGAGTATCTGGCATCGAGCATCGAGTACACCTACCGGCTAAACCTTAAAATCCTCCGGCTTAAACTCCAGTTTCTTGCCGGCTTCTATCGCTTCGTTGACTTTCAACACGGTAACAGCAGTTTCGTATCCGACCTCAGCGGGGCAATTGAGTTTTGCCTTGCCACGAATCGCATCGAAGAAATTCTCCAGATGCGGCTGATGATATGGCTTATCCATCGTTACCGGCAAATCAAAGCGAGGCGGTTTAGGTGACTCTCGCACATCGACTGCGCCATCAGCCGCTGCCGGTTTTTCTTCTTTCTTTTCCTCCGGAGGCGCCTTGAGGTAGCCCATCTTGACCCACTTGTCCCAATGGTCATCCGGAAGCCATTTTTCGCGATAGACATCACCTCGGCCGGAAGCTTCGGAGATTAATAGTGTCCCTTCATCACCCATAAAGAGCTCAAAATATCCGTTGCTGCTGTTTGTGGTTATTGTCTGGTAAAAGGCCCGGACGACACCTTCATTAGTTTGGTATTCATAAACGGCCATTACATGGTCATACCACTCGTGGCCTTTCCAGTAATCTACACCGCCGCTGGCTATAATGGATTTGGGATTTGCTCCGAGGAACCAGCCATAAATATCAATCTGGTGGGAGCCGAGGTCAACTATAGGTCCGCCACCAAATTTCTTATACCACCGCCAGTTTCTGAATTGCTGCATAGATTCGAAACCGTATTTTTCGAGTGTGGCTTTGTCGATATCAGTATCTTTTGGCCAAAGCAAATCTTCGCAGGATGCCTTGCCGCGGTTCCACTGGCCATTGATGGTGGTAATCCGACCCAATAGTTTTGCATTCTTGATTAGCTTGTCGTAGCAGTGGATATAGCGGGGATTGCTGCGGCGCTGGTGGCCAATCTGAAGGAGTTTGCCGGTCTCTTTGGCGGCCTGCAGCATTTTTTTAGCGCCTTCAAGCGTGTTGGACATCTCCTTCTCGCAATAGACGTGCAGACCGGCCGAAAGTGCGGCCACCGCGTGCTCAGCGTGCCAGAAATCAGGCGTGGCGATTATGACAGCATTGAGGTCTTTCTCTTTGTCGAGCATCTCCTTGTAGTCGGTATAGGCATTGTGCTCAATTTTGTATTTCTTCAATATATTGGAGACGCGTTTTAGGTTCCATGCTTGCCAGACGTCACAGACCGCCTTGAAGCGAATACCAGGAATTTTCCGGCAGGCCTCCATCAAAACCTGTCCCTGGGCTCCGGCGCCGAGCAAAGCCACATTTATATCCTCTGGTTTTTTCTCGCTGGCTGCCTGCCCGAAGACCACAGGTGACAATACCAGACCCGCACCTGCGGCTGCGGTGGAGCGCAGGAAACTACGTCTGTCTATACCATTCTTCGTTTTTCGCTTGCTCATTGCATTATAACTCCGAAATTCTCAACCTCTGTTTAGTTAATTGGTTAATGGCCAATTAACTAATTTGCTAATTCGCTCATCATTATGGCGATATTTTTGATTCCGGTCAAGCGCGCAACTGCGATTTTTCTATCTATATGCCCTCGACAACATCTACAAAAGCTTTGGCATCACTATGATATTGCGGTACGCCACGGGGCCGTGGTTACCCTGGAACATAAGGGGTCCGGTAGGCGCTTCCCTGCCGGTGACGCCGCCCGGCGTCGGTCCGGGCAGTTCGAGGTTCTCATGAAGCACCTGGCCGTTGAGCTCCACCTTTATAAGTTTAGCATTGCCGGCGGCAATTTTATTGCCGTTCGTATCAAACTTAGGAGCAATGACCTCAATGACGTACTTTTGCCACTCGCCGGGTTTCTTACAAGCGTTGACGGGCGGCGGAGCAGCACCATAAACCGCACCCATGTCACCATTGCCCATCTTTTCTCTGCCGTAACTATCCAGCACCTGTATCTCATATTCCCCGGAAACATAGACGCCGGAATTGGAATCCTTGGGGACCATCAGTTGCACTTCGATACGGCAGTCGCCGAACCTGGCTTTGGAGAATATATCGAGACTGTCGCCGTGCTGGGCGGCAAGGTTTATCATTTCACCTTCGCCTTTGTTGGCTACAAGCTGCTTTGGGTTATCAGGGGAAACGGCTGCTGTGCCGACAACCCACTTGGACTTACTTTTGTCACCGTTGACTTCCCAGCCGTTAAGGTCTTTGCCGTTGAAAAGCAGGACAGCATCGCCGTATTTTGGCTCCAGATTCTTAATGCGTATGTCCTTGAACTCAACGACCATTGGAGGGCCGACGTGGATTTGAAGTGCAAAGATGCCTTCGCGAGAACCGCCCTTGGGGTCGTTGTCAATTAATTCGATTGTCTGGAAACCATTGAGGTATTGAACAATGTGATTGCCCTGGGCGATGATGTGATATTCGTTCCAATCTTTTTCTTTGTAGTAGCCGGCCTTGATAAGCTCATCTTTGTCGGAGACCTTGCTGATGGCATTTTTCTTGCCGTTTTCGTCAATTACCACAAATTCACCGACGTTGACCAATCCCCCTCTGCCTCGTTCATCATAGAGAAAGCCGACCTTGCCCGGCGAGTTTTCTACTTCGGCCTGATAGCCGCCGACATGCCACTCACCGAGGTCTTTGCTTCGATACTGGATTCCGGAGTTGCCGTTCTGGATGCAGAACTTTATCTTCAGCTCAAAATCTTTGAGCTTGCCGCCGCGCCAGATACAGAACGTATTGTTACTTGGAAGATTTCCGATGCTGGTTTCGCCGCGAATGGCGCCATCTTTAACCGACCAGAATCGGCTGTCCCCATCCCAGCCGGCCAAATCCTTGCCGTTGAAAATTGATTGCCAACCGACCTGCCCCGATTCTGTGGCGGTCTGCTCTGGTTGGGCGGTGGTTCGTTTTAATTGCGCAGCGGTCTTCTGAAAGTATGGGATACACTGGGCAATTTCAGGGGAAGAATTTTCCCAGTTGTACTCGTACTCAATTGAGAACACACCCTTGAAATTCTGGCGGGCAATCTCAGTCAGCATCGCCTTGACGTCGCACTTTCCTGTCCCCCATATTACATCGTGCCCTTCGCTCAGATCCTTAAAGTGCAGACTGATAATGCGACCCTGAAGCTTTTTAAGGCATTCGAGTGGAACGAGGCCTGAACGGAACCAGTGGCCGGTATCCGCACAGGCTCCTATGCGGGAACTGCGTCCCTTGCAAACCTTGAGCACGGTATTGGGGTCCCAATAGAGCGAAGGTTTGGGATGGTTGTGTATGGCAACGTTGATTTTGTATTCCTGGCATAACTTATCTATCAGTTTGAACGCGTCCTCCGGCGGCTCGGAGACAATCGTCTCAATTCCCATATCCTTTGCAAAGTCAAAGACCTTTCGGTTCTCTTGTTCGTTGTTCGACAGGCCCACCACACCATAGTTCACTAACTTCACC
>Ga0315279_10007436_pt1 | contig 13541 bp, 7 predicted proteins | sample YL17G06_20_MG_FD_203694 | JGI IMG/M metagenome (GOLD analysis project Ga0315279, IMG submission 203694) | Sediment microbial communities from Yellowstone Lake, YNP, Wyoming, USA - YL17G06_20 | ecosystem: Environmental > Aquatic > Freshwater > Lake > Sediment | place: USA: Wyoming | collected... | reverse complement strand
TCATATTTGCGCCGCTTCTTCACTTCCATTCAAACCTCCCGCGATAGTAGTTTAAGTATACAACTATCCGCCGCGGGGGTTAACTCCGTGTCCACTGTTTCGGCACCACATCAAGTTACTTCTTTGCCTTCTTCCCCAGAATACCGAACTGCTTCTGTAAAAACGCCAGATCCAGTTCGGGATACACCGGGAACCTGCCGAGGAGAGCGCTCACACGGTCGACCGCCTGTTTCCGCGCAGCGGCGTCGATCGCATATTTCGCCTTGCTCTTCTCCCCCGCGTTCTTGCCTTCCGCCACGATCGCCGGAGAGGTGTTTGAAAGCACCAGTTTGATGATCGCGGCGATCTCCTTCATCTCCTTTTTCCCCATGCCCAGCGTGGTCATGGCCGGGGTGCCGATGCGCAGACCGCTGGTATACCATGGCCCATTGGGGTCGTAGGGCAACGAATTACGGTTAAGCGTGAAGCTGCAGTCGCGCAAAGCGCTTTCGGCCTGGCGGCCGGTGAGTCCGAAACCGCGCACATCGATGAGCATCAGGTGGTTGTCCGTGCCGCCGGTGGCCAGGGTCATGCCCTCGGCCATGCAGGCCTCGGCAAGCGCGCGCGCGTTGTCCACGATCCTGCGCGCATAGGTCCGAAACGCGGCCGTATTCGCCTCTGTCAATGCAATCGCCTTGGAGGCCATGATATGCGGCAGCGGGCCGCCGATGACCATGGGACACCCTTTGTCAACCGCTTCGGCGAACTCGCTGGCGCACAGCACCAGCCCCCCGCGCGGCCCGCGCAGGGTTTTATGGGTGGTGGTCGTCACCACGTGCGCATGCGGGACGGGATTATTATCACCCGCAAAGATCTTCCCCGCCACCAATCCGGCGAAGTGCGCCATATCCACCATGAACACCGCGCCAACGGAATCGGCGATCCGCCGCATGCGCGCGAAATTTATGCTGCGCGGATACGCGCTATAGCCGGTGAGGAGAATGAGCGGCTTGATCTCCTGCACCATGCGCGCCAATTCATCGTAGTCAATCAGTCCTGTTTCCTTATTGACGCCATACGTATAGGCATCGAACATCTGCGCGGAGACATTATGCCGGTACCCGTGCGTCAAGTGGCCGCCGGAATAATAATCGAGCCCCAGCAGGCGCTGATTGCCCATTTCGGCGCGCAGGCGGTTCCAGTCTTCGCGCGAGAAATGCGCCGGATTATCGTCGCCCATGGTTTTCAGGAACGGCGCCTCGATGCGGGTCGACAAGATGGCCCAATAGGCGATCAGGTTGGCGTCCGCGCCGCTGTGCGGCTGCACATAGGCATGTTCGGCGCCAAACAGCTTTTTCGCCTGTTCGCAGGCATAGGCCTCAATCGCGTCGACATTGGCGCAACCCGCATAGAACCGGTGCATGGGAAAGCCCTCGGCATATTTGTCCGTAAGCAGGTTCCCCATGGCAAGCTGCGTGGACAGCGAACTGTAATTCTCCGAGGCGATCAGTTTGAGATTCGAGCGCTGGTCCGCCAACTCCTGCACGATCGAGCGGGCTACGCCGGGCGCGATCCTGGCTACCATGGCCAGATTGGCAATATAGGCGGCAAAACCGGTGTTGATTTTAGAAGGCTTGCAGGATGAGAGATACTTCTGAAGGGCGTCGGAAGGCATATGGGTCCCCCTTTACAAGGTTTCTCCCACCTGCCCAGGCGCGCGACAGGCCGGGAATGCACTCCCCGTCGGTAAATCCGGCTTAGAGCCATCCACGGTTACGATCGAGTGGAGGAACTCTTCCAGCGCCAGTCGTAATGATGAAAATCAGGATTTTAAAATAGTTTTCGGCGAGTCGTTGGAAGAGAGGTATGAATAATTCACGACAGATGGTCTGGAGCAGCTGCATATCTGCTTACCGATCATAGCCTGTTTCAGGAAGTAACATTCGAGTCTCGCTGCATAATCCTTAGCCGGATATATATTATGCAAAAAGGAGGCGGCATGACAGTAAAAGCGATGGCCCAAAAGGTTATCTCGAATATGCCTGAAGAGGCAAGCTATGATGATATCCAATATCAGCTCTATGTATTGGAATGTATTGAAAAGGGCGAGAAGGAGATCGCGGAAGGTAAGGTTCTGACAGAGAATCAGGTGCAGCAAGGGCTGAAAAAATGGCTGAAGTAATTTGGGCTGTTCGAGCTTATGAACACTTAATTCAGATCGGCGAATATATCGAGAAAGATTCACCAATCCAAGCCAGGCGCGTTGTCCAGCTTGTGGTAAAAGAAACGCGCCGCCTAAAGGACAATATACGAATAGGCCACCTGATTCCTGAAATAAGAGAAGATAATTATAGAGAATTAAAAGTATTCAGCTATCGAATCATGTACAAAATTCTAAGCAATGATCAAGTTGCGATTGTGGGCATCGTTCACGCAAGAAGACTTTTTGATCGAGAGATGATTGATTAGTTCTTCGGTGGCGGTGCATCAGCACGCAGCCAATAGTCTATATAATTGCCTGCCTTCCGCACAAACAACTTCAAATTCGAATCACGCTCAAACCATTCATACTCCAACAATTCACCCCATTAAGCGTAATTTAAATCGCATGATTGCAAGCAGGAAGTATTTTCCGTAAGTTCCGGAGTTCAGCGTTCAGGAGTTCAGCCGCTGACGTCCTGCCGTGGGCGGGACCATAGCGCGCCGGGAAGGTTCCGCGGCTAATCGTATGGTGATTCTCATACTCAACTGGCGTGATACCAAGCATCCCCAGGCAGGCGGGGCGGAAGTGCATTATCATGAAATTTTCCGCCGCCTTGTGAAAAAGGGACATCGAGTAATCCTGCTGGCAACACGCTTTGCCGGATGCACGGATGAGGACGATCGGGACGGCATAACCGTCCTTCGGTGGGGCGGCGCCTGGCTTTTCAATTGGGAAGCCCCGGGGCTTGTCCGGCGCGCCATGAAGCGCTTCCCCATCGACATCGTGATCGACGATGTCAATAAAATCCCGTTTTTCACGCCCCGCTACATGCCGAAAATTCCATGCGGCGCCTTCTTCCATCATCTCTTCGGCAAAACCATCTATGAACTCGCTCCCCTGCCAATGGCGCTGTATGTTCTGATGCTGGAGCGGATGTCCGCCTGGGGCTACCGCAACACGCCCGTGTGCACCGTTTCGAAAAGCACCGTTGACGACCTGGTAACGCATGGGTTTGACGCACAACGCATCACCGTCATCGAAAACAGCGTGGACACCGACCTTTACACGCCGGACCCGTCCGTACCCAAAGAGCCGGACATGCTGCTGTACACCGGCAGACTCAAGCGCTATAAAAACGTCGGCATTATCATGGACGCCATGAAAATGCTCGATGCGGAAGACAAACGCGTGCGCCTGGTCATCGCCGGTTCGGGCGATGACGAACCGGCTTTGCGCGCGCAGGCCCGAAAACTCGGTCTTAGCGAGCGCGTCATCTTCACCGGATATATTGACGAACAGAAAAAGATCGATCTCTATCGACGCGCGGCGATTTTCATCAACCCTTCATTCAAGGAGGGCTGGGGAATCACCTGCATCGAAGCCGGCGCCTGCGGCACTGCCGTGATCGCCAACAACGCTCCCGGCCTGCGCGATTCGGTGGTGCATGGAAAAACCGGCCTTCTCTACGGCGAAAACGAGGCGCTTTTGCTGGCGGAATGCATCACGCAGCTGTTTGAGCACCCTTCAATGCGGGCGTCCATGGAAACCGCTGGACGCGAATGGGCGCTCAATTTTTCATGGGACAAAAGCGCGGAAAGGATGGAAGAGTGGCTGCAGGCCATACTCTCCGCAAAACGCTCCTGACGCTGCTTAAAGTGGCGGTCACGCTGCTGATCATCTGGTTTCTCGTAAAGAAACTGGGTGTCAACGCGATCGTCGCGACCGTGATGCAGGCGCGATTCGATTGGCTTCTGGCAGCGCTGGCCGTTTTCGTCGCCAGCGTATTTATCGGGGTCCTCCAATGGCAGATGCTCTTGAAAAGCCGGGGGATCCCACTCCCCTTCGGCCGCGCAACAAGACTTTACTTCATGGGCATGTTTTTCAACAATTTCGTTTTTGGCGGCATTGTGGGCGATGCGGTCAAAGTCGGGTCGATCCACCTTCACGACAAGCAGGGCCGGGCAGGACTCGCGGCCACCTTCCTCGACCGCTTTGTGGGCATGTGGGCCATGTTCGGTTTCGCCATTGCCGGCAGCGCGGTCCTGCTCCGCCGCGGCATGGCCACCAACCATAAGATCGACACGGCGATGATCGCCCTGCTGGTGACATTCATCGTGTTCGCCGGCATCATCACCCTATTAGTATCGCGACGCACCCAGCGACTGTTTTTCTCCCTGTTTGACAGGCTGCGAATTCCCCAAAAGCAACGCATACGGGACATCATCTCCGAAATGCTGTTTGAGGCCGAAGACCGGCATATGCTGTTTCTCGTCGTGCTGCTTTCGTCATTCATCCAGTTCATCCGCATCGGCGTGCATATCATGGTGGGCGCGTCGCTGGGATTGGTTTCAGCGGCCAATTTTCAGTATTTTTTCATATTCGTGCCGCTGCTGGCAACGGTGATGATCATTCCGCTGCCGCTTTTCGTGCGCGAAGCATTGGGCGGCGCGCTCTTTGCCATGGCCGGGTTCCCCCAGCACCGCGCGTTCGTGATGAGTTTTCTGGCATCGCTTGTCGGGCTGGCGGGAAGCCTGCCGGGCGCGGCAATGTTTGTGATCGGAAGGAAAAGCGAAAACAAGCAAATGCCCAATGTCCATCAAGGAGCGCAGAATGCCCAACGCAAGGCGGATCCATCCGATATTCCGACGGATTGTCCTTGATAATTGGAAATTCCTTGATGGACATTGGACATTCTCTAATATTGTCATCGCGAGCGGAGCGCGGCGATCTCTTTGGGGAGATTGCTTCGTCTCCCGCTTCCAGCGGGGTTCTCGCAATGACATCCAATTATAAAGTGCTTAATGAACAAACAGATCGGACAACCCATGAAGCTTTCAATCCTCATCCCCCTTTTTAACGAAGCCGAAAGCCTGCAGCCGCTCTATGACGGCATTGCATCCGTCATGAAGGCCAATAATTACCAATACGAAGTGGTCTTCGTTGATGACGGCAGCACCGACGGATCGTTCGCCGCTCTTCAAAAGCTGCATGCGCAGGCGCCGGGCATCGTCAAGGTCGTCCAATTCAGCCGCAATTGCGGCAAGTCCGCGGGATTGTCCGCCGGCCAGGAGATCGTGACCGGCGATATCGTGATCACCATGGACGCGGACCTGCAGGACGACCCGATCGCCATACCGGACATGCTCAAAAAACTCGATAAAGGCTTTGATGTGGTCTCGGGCTGGAAAAAAGTCCGCCACGATCCCGTGCTCACGAAGAACCTTCCCTCCAAACTGTTCAATTTCGTCACGTCAATAATGTCCGGCGTCAAGCTGCACGACTTCAACTGCGGGTTCAAAGCCTACCGCGCCGCCGCGTTCAAGGGCCTGGAGATCTATGGCGAACGCCATCGCTACCTGCCTGCGCTGGCCCATTGGAACGGCTATAAAGTCACGGAAGTGCCGGTGCCGCACCATGCGCGAAAGTTCGGCGTCTCCAAATTCGGCGCGGGCCGGTTCCTTAATGGCCCATTTGATCTGCTGACCATCGTTTTCCTGAGGAAATACCTGAAAAATCCGCTTCACCTGTTCGGCCGGTTCGGCCTCATATTCGTTTTTGCCGGCCTGGCGGTGCTGACCTATTTCGGTGTCGAATGGACCATCACGCGCCAGATGCACATCCGGCCATTGGTCCTGTTGTCAATAGGCTCCATCATCATGGGCATTCAGTTCATATCCATCGGACTGTTGGGCGAAATGATAAGCCATGCATCGCCGAGGAAGCATTTTACGATCAGGGAAGTCCTCAAGTAGCTTCGATGCCTTATGCTTGCCTGCTGAGCCGGATCAGCGCCGTTTCCTTGCTGGAAACGGAATAAATATATAGCGCTTGCGTAAAGGATTGCCGGGAATTATACTGCATACTAGGGGTGAAGGTCTTTTATATGAGCATCGTACACCCTTTAGATAAAAGCCACCTTTATAAATACGGAGGCGAATATGAATTGCCCGAAAACCGCTGGAAAAGGCTGGTATAGGATATCGAATCCGCGATGCTGGGTGCTTATGGTGCTTGCATTTGCTCTGCAGGCAAATGCAAACCCTAATGGGTATCTTATCTTGTCTAAAAATGTAGTGAATGAGTTGATTCAACCGCCTGATGGCGCTTATAAAAATGATAGCATAGTAATACAAAATATAGATGATTCATTAATTACGATTGAAAATATCAGTTTAATCGTTGATACAACCAAATTTCCAATTTATGAGATTAAATGGTATAGTGGCAGCTTTTATGAATTTGGAAATTATGCATGCCCCCTTATCATTTTTTATCAACGACGCCCAATTTCAATTAGTGCCTTATCAAAAATTATTTTTTCTTCTTTTATGATTGATTGCCATGTTTGTTTCCCAACTCTGCAGAAACGACAAATAAAAAATGCAGAAAGTATGACAATGAAATTAGTGCTTTATAGTCGCAATCGCCAAAATTCGCCGCCTCTCGTTGCGGATACCATTACGATAAATGGAGCAGCTACCACCTGCGGTATTAATACTATTGGACTTAATTATGAAAGAATAAACCATAATTTCACTGGAGAATCAACTAAATATTTATACGATATTTATGGCAGACATATTGATAACATCCGCAATAGTCATTTTAGAAAAGGAACAGGAATAGTTATCGATCAAAATGGAATGAAAAATGCAAACATAAATGATACTGAGAGGTCTAAATGAAATTTCCAAATAAAATAATCGGTTGTATTTTATCATTTTCGATGTTGACTTTATCGCAAAACCAAACGATAGTATTTAAAACTTGCAATAGCTTGTATAAAATATATCCAACAAAACAATCTCAAGATGCCCTTGAAATAGGTATCGCAAAAGGTAAATACTGCTATGCATTTTTCAACAGGCCAATCAATTCAGAATTTGCAAATGAATTGAAAAGTGCAGGCATTATAATTGTTGGAAGCACTGGCAGATATTCCGGAAGCTATGCTTACAAAATTAATTTGAATGGTAAAAATAGGTTGGCGTTACAAATATTGGAAAAATCCCCAAGCTTTCTTTCTTTAATCCCTATCAGCTCTTCGGACAAAGTAGAGAGTGCTATTTTTAACGGAGAACAAAAATGCCTTTATAATAAAGAGAAAAGGACTGTAAAAGCGGTTGTTTACTTAGAAGATCCTCTTGATTTTTCAAAAGCCGAAAACGCATTTGGTAATCTGGTTGACTCTATTGTTTTTCAAGCCGGAATAAACGAGAAATATATTGTTTTTGGGAATCCCGAAAAATTGCGCATCCTTGCTACAAATGATCTCATTTCTAATATTAACCTCTGGCATGAAGACAAAATATCAAATGATTATGCCCGGAAAATCTTGAAAGTTGATTCACTTCAAAAATCTATTTTTATTAAAACAGCTGTACCATCGGTTAATTGGCTTAAAGATGTGCCATTTACTGGAGATTCAATTTGGGTATGGAATACTGAAGATAGTATAGGAAAGCATATTGATTTTTGCGAAATAGACGGTAATGATACAGTTGTTAGATATGCTGATACTATTCGCGTTCTTTATAAGGATTACAATTGGGGATTCACTTTTCATGGTCTTGCTACCATGGGTGTTTTATGTGGGAACGGATGGGGAAGCTTAGCTTCAAAGAAATTTCCCGGTAGTGATACTATGCAATGGCGCGGGATTGCGCCAAAATGCCTTATTCGTTTTTCTGATGATGCAGATATTATTAACAAATCCTTTGCCGAAGAATCCGGATTCTATACTTATACAGCATTAAAATATGATGAAAAGATTTCAAATCATGATACATTAGATAAGACATGCAATAACATCTGGACTCTCGCATCCGGAAATGATGGTGATGCATGGGGCTATTATTCTCTGCGCCAGACTTCAAAAAACGGAATTGTTGTCGGAGCGGTAGAAAAAGGGCGTCCCGTAGTATGGAACCAATCAAGTATGGGCCCTACGAGAGATGGCCGCATAAAGCCCGACGTAATGGCCCCTGGCGAAGGAATGGTGGATGTTGGTTATGAAATAGAATTGGATTCAGTTGCAATTGTTAATAGCGGTCTGCGCGCAGGCTGGAGTTTTTCCGATTCTAATAATTATTGGGATTATAGAGATTTCCGCGTCTATGATTCAATAACACAGAACAGCGTCTTTAAATTCAAAGCGTATGGTGCTTCATATATCAATACGGATCCTTCGAATCGCCTTTTTCCGAAAGATACCATTGTAAGTTCAATTAATGACACGCTTATAATCCGGTGGAGAATTAAAAAGACCCACCCCTTATCTCCTGATATAATGAATTGCGCCTTGCTCTGGTCAAGGCCACAAGATGCCGGGACAATAAAAGGAGAAACACATTCCCAAATAAGTCGCGTTTTCATCGACGAAAATGCAGATACGTTGTGGCATCTTCGAAAAATTGCGTTGGGCGACACAGCTACGCATTCCCAAAATGGCGGGTGGGTAGATGGCGATACTTTAAGCATGTTAAGGCTTGACTTTGGATTAAATCCCCACATCAACGGCATTATTTCTCAAAGATTAAATAATGATTATGAATCAGACCATGGGACGTCCGAGGCCGCGCCATTTGCCGCCGGCGTAGCGGCATTGATTTTGCAAAAATACAGGGATATGATATTAAGGCCTTGGAACCAGAGAACGGGGCAGAATTTAAACGTCCACGACAATCCTTTATGGAGTTCTACCGTCCGCGGAATCCTGATCCATACCGCGGAAGATATTATTGACACATTAGGAAATATCGCGGGATATGCTAATGCGGATTTTTCGGGTGCGGGATTTCAAAATAAAACAATTTGCACTCCCGGTCCGGATTGGGCCAGCGGATGGGGCCTTATTAACGCAGTTAAAGCGCTTGCATATGTAGATACTCTGCATTACCTTGAAAGCGTGATTGATCAGGACTCAATTAAAAGATTTCCTTTTAGAGTATTGCCCGGAACTGATTCATTAAGAGTCACTCTTTGCTGGGACGATCCACCAAGCTATGATTTAGGAACGGATTACTATCATAGCAAACTAATAAACGATCTTGATCTTTATATAGTTAATGTTTCAAGCGGCGATACTGTTCGTCCATGGGTTTTAGACCATGATTTGATGCACGATGACACTTTGCCTGGGGATGATATTGACAGGAAAATAACTCCGGCGCTAATAATGCTTCACCGCGCCCACCACGGCATCGATTCCCTTAACAACGTAGAAGTCGTCGACGTAGTCGCGCCGGACACCGGCATGTGGCAAATTGTCGTTGACGGCCGGAAAATCCTGATGGACCAGCGCCCTGGGCGTGACCAGTCCGGACTTCCGGGCATTAACCAGGATTTTTCGCTGGTATTCGACATAGCGCCGCAGAAAGCGAAAGTCATACCCGCCTTTAAAGGAATCCAGCGGAAATGCGGCGGCACATTCGAAGCGCTACTGGAATATGTCAACCAGAACGGATATATTGTGACCATTCCCCGCGGACCGGACAATCATTTTCATTATCATGGCTCGGATGTACTTGACATGGGGCAACCCGCGATTTTCAGGCCGGGATACGGGCCTGATTCTTTTTCCGTTAATTTCGATGGGTCGGCGCTATCATGGGAGCTTGATGGCTCCTCGCTTCGTATTGATACCGGATTGTCCGTCCAACCGGTCCTCGAAGAAGTATACTACCGTTGCGCCGACAGTCAATACGTCGCGATATTCGGATATCAAAACAACAACCGGTTTAAAGTCATCATAAGCGATAGTTGCATAAATGGGTTTGCCTATAATGGGCAGAGCAACCGGAAAATGGGTCAGCCGACGGTTTTTGATACCGGCTATAATACCCATGTGTTCAAGATTGCATTTAATGGCAGTTCATTGACATGGAGCTTGAATGGTAAATCTGTTGCTGCCGGCAGTTCGGGAGTTCAGCGCGAATGCATCAGGCCTTTTGTTGACGAAGTGGTTGATAATTGCGATGGAACGCACACCGCGTTTTTCGGGTATGAAAGCCCGCATGATACGGTTTATTCGGATACAACGTCCGGATATGGCTATATCCCAAACAATTATTTCAATGGAACATTGCGGGATATCTATTCCCAAAGTAATACCACCAAGCATGTTTCCGCTTTTGAACCCGGCATGCACCACTACGTATTCAGCCGCATTTATTTAGGCGATTCCTTGTCCTGGATACTGGAAGGGTATTCGGCATTGGCATTGTCTTCCTCGGCGCAAAACCAGTGCCCGGGGTATAAGCTATACAAGGCATTTGCATTCGGGGCCGATACTTTCACGCGCAAAAGCCCCAATGACACGACCGTTTCGTACATCAAAATCAGCCGCAATGGGCCGGTCTTTCTTTTTGATAGCACGCGTGGATTTGGGTATACCGACACAAACGGTATTGATTCAGCCAGAAACCGCGGGATATTCGATGGCGCGGATGAAATATATGATCAATCCATAGGCGTCAGGAAAGGCGTAGTGGGGAATATCACTTTCCGCGTTAATTGTCCTCCCGGCACCTACCGGTTTGTGGCCGCCGGCGGCGATCCGCTGTTCAGCGGGCATTATAATAGCATTAGCATCCGGGGCGGCTATTCATACAATCCCTGGCAACTTATGGACGATTCATTCCCGGCTAATTCGTTCTATCGTGTCGGATTTGAAGGGAAATTTCCTCCTGCCAGCGATGGTTCGGGGCAACAGCCTGTGTTCGATACTACTATTATCTCGCCTACCATCAAGACTTTTTATTATCCGATCTTCATCAATCAATCCGCCGATTATAATGATACCACGAAGGCTGGCGGCGATCTTTGTCTTCTCGAACTGTGGCGACAGCCAGGCTATAATATTGTATCGAACGATCTTACCGTCCAGCCCGGGGACACGATCCATTTATCAGGAGCATTCGAGTTTGATGGGTATCACCATATCATTGCAATGGATTCTACAGCGGCTATCGTCATTGATAGCGGCGCGATTCCGGCCGCGGGTCAGTATGCCGCTGTTATTCTTCGCCCCAATGGTTCGATAAGGGCCGTTTTCGGCAACATCCAGGAAGCAATTGACAGTCTGCGAAGCAATGAATTAATGAGGGTGCTCACTTCATCGCAATTCCCCTTCGACGCAACCGGCAAACGCATAAAATGGACCAGTGCATTGAGTGACACTATAATGGGGACCACCTTCCCTGCATTATCGCGTGACGGGCATACGCTTTATTTCGGGACGAAGCGCGGCGTGCTTTGCGCCGTCAACACGGCGACCGGCGCCATGAAATGGAAAAAGAAGTTAAGCGGTGAAGTCTGGGGCGCTCCGGTGGTACATAATGATACGGTATTCATCGCCACAAAAACCGGCTCGCCGCCGACGGATACTATAAACGGCGCTATCTGGGCCGTGACCGATGATCGCGATTCCTGCCGCGCGCTTTGGTACCGGAACCATAGAGGCGATTTTATCGGCTCGGTAGCTATCGATACGACAAACAATCTTGTCTTTGCAGGAAGTAATAATGATACGGCATATGCATTTACGTTCCAAGGCAACCAGATATGGAAGTATGGGACTCTAAGAATTTGTTCTTCCGATACCAATTATGGGTGCACAGATGGCATAAATTCGTCGCCGACTATATTCGGAAATTCTGTAGTCGTGGCGACCAGCGCCGGGATGCTTTATTTCTTAGACAAATTAAAAGGCATAAATTTAATTAAGCCTAAAGACTTCGGCATGGGCGGTGGAGGGAGTCGCCGTGTTTCGCCGGTCGCTTCGGGTCAGCGTTTGTATATAGGCGATATGCTGGACGGCAAACTCCGCTGCTATCAGGCCGGTGGTTTCAGCTTCGATTCTGTAGCAATACCCGGCTGCCTATTCAGTCGCGATCCGGGTCCGGCTATAAGCAACGGTCAAGTATATACCCAAATTACAATATCCGGTCATGATGATACTGTTGCAGCAATGGACTTCAATAACCATGGATCCCGGCAATATTCATATACAGAACCTGGCCTTTCTCTCTATTCTTCCGTTACCCTAGGTAATGGCGCTTCCGCACCCAAGCTTTACGTCCCAACAATGAATAATATGCTGCTCGTTTTAGACCAGGCGAATCCTTCCGCCAATATTTCGCTTGCCTTGCCTGGTCGTTCAACCAGTTGCCTGATCGCCCCGGACAGCACTCTGTATCTCCTGTGTGGAGGAAATGCGTTCACAGGCCGATCTTATCTTTTAGCGATAAAGACCGATTCGCGAGGCATGCCGCATTCATGGCCTTGCGCACGCGGCGACGCGCAAAACACCGGATATTCGCCCGACGATGCGCATCCGGATATTGTAACACAAGGCATCGGCGCCGTTTCCGGCTTGTCGGGAACATGGGATGAGGACTATAAACAATACACGCTTTGCGGCGCGAGCGCCGGGATCGGCGGCTCGAATGATAATTTCGGTTTTTCATACACCTACGTGGCCGGCGATTTTGAAATGAAGGCGAAAGTGGTTTCGCTTGACACGACGAATGGGTGGGCCCTGGCCGGAATCATGGCCCGCGCGTCACTCGATATGAATTCTGCGCATGGATTTATATACGTTTCCGCAACACATGGCGGAGGGTACAAATATCGTTTGCAAAACGGAGATACTACCCGCGACATCAGCGCGGGCGCATATGCGCCGGGTAATGTCTGGCTCAAGCTCGTGCGCGTGGGCGCGAAGCTCTCCGGCTATATAAGCGGCAACGGGACGGCGTATACTAAAGTCAAGGATACGGACATAGGCACCGGCAACCTGTATGTCGGGCTTGCGCATACATCATACGCCGCGAACAGCAGCGGCTGCGCGCAATTTAATGAAATACGGCTTTCTTTTCTGCCGGGAAATGAATACGGGTTGTGGGGCAGGCAGCAAAAGATTTTCCTCAATACCGCATCCTCCGGCGCCAACGTATCGAACACGGTAACGAACTTCCCGGTGCTCGTGCGCCTGAATTCCGGCAACTTTACTTTCGCATCCGCCCAATCGGATGGGTCGGATATCCGGTTCGCGAATTCAAAGGGCGTGCATTTGACGTACCAGATAGAACGATGGGACCCTTCCGCCGGCCTTGCCGAGATTTGGGTAAAATCCGACACGATTTTCGGCAACGACAGTACTCAATATATCATGATGTATTGGGCCAATGAATATGCGGTAAATGAATCGGCCCCCTTTTCAGTTTTCGATACGGCGTCCTCATTTGTCGGCGTGTGGCACATGAACCAGAACCCCGGCGCAACGGCGCCGCAGATGTCGGACGCAACGGCCAACGCCGTCCATGGTTCATCGCGCGGGTCCATGACCTCCGCGAAC
>Ga0315279_10007435_pt1 | contig 13541 bp, 14 predicted proteins | sample YL17G06_20_MG_FD_203694 | JGI IMG/M metagenome (GOLD analysis project Ga0315279, IMG submission 203694) | Sediment microbial communities from Yellowstone Lake, YNP, Wyoming, USA - YL17G06_20 | ecosystem: Environmental > Aquatic > Freshwater > Lake > Sediment | place: USA: Wyoming | collected... | reverse complement strand
CCTTGTCAGTTTCAAAAGCCTAGCCTTTCACAGAACAATAGGTGCGCAAAGCGTCTTGCCGTTACTCTTCGATCTCCTTCCTCCAATTGCTCTAGTCAACCACGAGTTCGTTGAGAGAAGCGTTCACTGCTGCTTCGTCAGCTCTGCGGGTTGGTTTGTCTCCCTCCCTTCTCCTGGATCTCAGATTGGCCAGGATGTTGGGCCCACACGAGATAGAGAGCGACGAAGGCGTCTCCCTTCTTTGAAAGGTCAAGGAACTTCTTTCTGCCAATGGAGCTGGTTTGAATGAACTTCCGTCGTATCAGGTAGGCAGTCTGTTGCTGGAAGGATCCCCAGGACGAAGACACTTCCTGAAGCAGTAGTTTCTTGTACAGGTCTCCCATGGACATCGGCTTCTCGCCGGACAGTGAGACGATTATCTCTGGCGCCAGCTTCCTACCCATTACCTCCCTAAACTCGATCATCGTGGGTGAGAGATGCAGTAGCTTCAAGGATCACACGATCAAAACGGTGGTCAGTGTATGCTTAAGGTTTTGCAGTGTCGGATATGCTTATATTTTAGCACATCCAAATAGCTGTCACCGATGATTGTAGTGAGCTACTCACCACATGAAGCTCAGCATGGTTGGCGTCCCGTAACCGGCCTGCGTTGAAGCCTCACAGGAGACGACTGGAATCCGAATACTGGAGGAGCACAGGAGGTAGTACGCGCCACTAGACGAGTGAGATGACGGCGGCACCAGACGATGGTGCTACGCGTCGTGAGGACGCTGCGCCTGATTGTCTATCATTCCCACAAGGAAGAACGGGGTGATGTGGTATGATTAGCGTTCTGCGTTTCCGCTTGACACCTAGGATTGAAGAGTTGGTCGTCAAGCGATGGAGAAGCGTCGAGGAGTTTGAGAGATACGTGAACGACGCTTCCAATGTGAAGTACATGTTTGAACAACGGTACGTCCGCCGCCTTGCCGGCGCCGACGTGGAGATGCCTCCGAGCATGGTAATGGTCTGCGGGCCAGTCAAACTAGTGATCGGAGACCCGTACGCCTGGGACTCGCTGTCGGTGCCGGTGATCAAGGCTGTTGTAAACGTCAACAAGGACGACAGGAACGAGGCCTTCGGTCACACGCCGATCGAATCCGAAGTCCAGCTGCTGCCAGTGGATCGCGTGGGGAGGGCGATTCCCAACCCAGGAGACGAACCTGTCAGCGAGCGAAGGCAGGCCGAGTCGCCGGACGAGGGATCGGCCGCTATCCTGCCGGAGTCGCAAGGCGCAGAGTTCCGAAGAGGCGGACCGAGGCAGAACCCGAAGAAGCCAGAGAGGCCCCGCCGACACCCAGTGGATTTCTATCCATTGTACAAAGCGAAGTATCCCGGAGACAAGGTGCCGGTCTTCTGCGAGCGCGAAGAAGAGTGGCGCTCGGTGACCCCCGGAGCGAAATACTGTCCAGAATGCGGCTGGCATTTCCCACCACTCCCGACGTGTCCAGTCTGCGGAGCGGATCTCGTGCCAGGACGTGGAGTGTACTGTTCCAAGTGCCGAGCACAGCTGCCGGCAAACCTCGCAGTCCCACGCCAGATAGCCTTCAGCCTAAAGAGCAAGGAATTCACGGCGGCTTCCAAGTTCAATGTCGAGTTGGTGGAAGCCATCGCGGACAGGCTCAGGCGCGGAAGGGACGAGCGACGCATGATCCTCGGGCCCGTGCTTATGGTCCATCTCGAACTGAGGAACGAACGGGATGCCTCCACGCTGGACGACATGAACAAGAGTGGCGAGACACTCGAACGGCTTGGGATAGGCACAATCATCACCGACCCCTATGAGCTGAAGATACTTCGCAGGCAAATGGAACTCGACGCGATCACTAGTAGCGACGGCGGCTTCTCGGAATCAGTGATCTAGCGCATATCTCGTCAATCCGCTGGAGCCATCCCGACATACTCTGCTTCCAGTCGGCGTCGCGCATCAATGCCCGTACTATTCGTCGCTCAAACACCCCCGTCGTTATCGTCTAGGACATCAAGTCTTCCTGTCTGTTCTTCCTCCTCTTGTACGCTGCAAGTCCTTGCTGCTGAGAAGGGTTTCCAGAGGGCGGCGGTCTTCCGGTTCACGGTCGCACAGGAAAAGAATGATCTGATGAGCGCTGTGTTCTTCAACTTGTAAACTCGGTGTCCGGCATCATCCCGTCCAGTGTCTTGCCAGTTCCGCGTTTACCGCGCGACGACCTTCTACTGCACGACAGTTGCCTTCGGCGGGCTTCTATCCTCTCCTGCAATCGTATCCTCATGTTCTTCGCGTCTTCGCGAATAGTGAGCTTGAAGTCAACCGGATGACCTGCGGGGTCCCATTGGTCTGCTAGTCTCTTCTTGACTGTTTCTAGCAATCCCAGGTCAAGCTCGTACCCTACCGCGTTTCTGCCCAAACAAGAAGCGACCTTCAGAGTTGTGCATCCGCCGGCAAATGGGTCCAACACAACGTCACCCGCGAATGAGTAGAGTTTCACCAGACGGCGGACGAGTTCTTCTGGAAAAGCGGCTGTGCCCTTCTGGGCTCCGTTGCTGTTGGGAAGTACATTGACAATTCGCCAGATGGACTGAAACCATTTTCCGTCCTGGAATTCCTTCAAGTCGATTTTGGATGCGTCCATCACTTCTCGGGGCACGCTCTTGTAGTCAAACCGGTTTTTCTGGAAGATCAGGATAGTCTCGTGCAGGTTGTCGTTGTAGAAGTAGAGCGGGTAAGGATGCTGGATGAAGACGCCGCTCCTCCTACTTATCCTGACAAAGCCGTCGGGCTTCTGCCAGACAATCCTATCGCGATACCTGAATGCTTCAGAGAGTATCCTGGTCATGTCGGCAACGATGGGAAATCTCTCGCCGTCAATGAGTACGTCGTCAACGACGTAAGCTACCACGCGACCTTCACGGAGTACTCTCTTAGTCTCGTGAACATGGTTGCGCATTGTTTCAAGGAATACCCGATAGCTCGGGTAGAACTCGGGGAAATCTAATTCGGAATTGTAGTAGGGAGGCGAGCACACTACTAAATCGATGCTCTCATCCTCCAGTTCAGTCATCTTCTGACTGTCGCCGAAAACCACATGATTGAACATGCACCGGTTGCGGATACTCCTTTAAAGCGAAAGACACGAGTTTTCCTTCGTTCAGGATTCCGGCATGGTCTCAGACAGATTCGACGGTGGAAGATCAATCAGCAAATTCCGATAGCAGCGTGGGCCTTGTTGTAGTGTTACAACATTCGGGCGTACCCCTGTTGAACCAACCCCATGATTGACGGGCGAGTTCTGACGCTTGTTGCGTCGGCCTATTAGACTCTCGATCGTCGCGGCCCGTCGTGTCTCCTAGTCTGCGTCTTCCTCTTCGTCGTAGTCAATTATCTCGTAGCACCATCCAGCTGGAAGCGTATCCTCGTCAACTTCAGCTATCCCTCCCGAGACCACAACTCTAACTGTCTTCCTATCCTGTTTTCTTTTGAGGGCGTTCTCGTACTCGCTTACAATCGCGGGGTCGGTTGTGGTCAGCTTAACGCACCAGAGCCAGCTGACGTTCTTCTCTGCGAGGTCGTCAAAGTTAAGAAACGTTTCAGCCTGTTCCCAGCTCTCTTGGGAGTGGTAGACTCTCAGGTGTCCTTGTCTGTTCCGTTCAATCTTCCACGGACTCACGTATCGGTCAAGAATGCCTATTGCATGCCATTCGTGTGCGTCTTTCATGATTTCCTCACCTTCTCTCTTGGGTGGTTCTCTTGCCAGGTTGGTCATGCAAGCGTTGCAGGTTGCCCTCTAAAGCCGGGAAATTCGATTTCTTTCGTTTGACGATTCTTGGCCCGCCTCTTTCCAGCGTTTCGTTCTCGTTTCCAGCCTGCGTCTTGTTCTCTAGCCGGTTGGTTCTTGGGAAAGTGTCTGAAACTCGTGTCTGAGGCAGCATACGGTGCCCAATAGGCACCATATACGCTGTTTTTTGGGCGAAGAATTCGTTATTTGATGCACAATTGGGCACCAAATAACCTCACTACTGACCTGCTTGAGGGCTCATCTGATGCCGTACTGGCACCAAATACCGCCCCTTTAGCCGTTTCTTCGTACCACTCAACGCACCGAAATCAACAGGCCTGGCAGCCGGAGCGTCCTCACATTTCTTTTGTCCGCTCAGACTCCCGGTTCCTTGAACAGCGCCTTTCTCTGTTTGCGGCCAATTTTTCTTCTTGCGGCGAGCTTGAAGTACTCCTTGGGATAGTCAAAGACCAGGTTATGATCCAACCGGTGTGCCTCCAACAGTTTATCTTCGCCGATGCGATTGAGTAAATGAAGTAGCTCCACGATTCCAAGTCGATTATTTTCCACATGCCACACAGTCTTCTTTATCATGACGTCTTTGTTGCGTCTGACGAAATTGTTGAGGTACTTGCGCTGCCTCTTGTTCAATGACACGAAAGTGCATTCCACACTACCCACCCATGTTGGCAACTTCGGCGCTTCGGGTATCTTGATGAGCTTCATTTCGAAGCATCAACTCAAATCGAGTCACGCGTGTGCTTATCAAGTGCTCGTCTGCAAGGCCACGATGTGAAAGTTTCAGCAGCAGCGTGCATCTTCGGAAGGGAGTCTCAGCCCAGGCGGCGCGACGCGAAGTATTGCACGACAAGCCAGAGTCCTGGCATGTACGGAGAGGAAAAGGAAGCAGCTCCTGCGCGCCTCCCTCATAGTACCGTGGCCGCCGGAACCATGAACCGCCAAAAAAGAAGAAGGGGAAAGATTGGGCACCCCTGCAGGCGACCGTGTGAGGCTGCAAAGTGCGCATGTGTTTCGTCGACGATAGGTTCAGGGCACCGCCGGTGCATACCGGGTGGCGAACTCGTCCGGCGTCATCGTGTTGAAGAAGTCGTTCATCATTTTCAGTGCCGGTGCCTCGTAGTCGACAACGATGCCGACTCCGCGACTCTTGGCAACCGCAAGGAGCACTAGGCGGATACAGGAGCCTACCATACCGTAATAGATGTCCATGGTGCCTTGTACCCCATCACCAACAAGCTCCGGCATGCGTACCAAGACGAGGGCACAATAGTCTACAAAACGGTCGTATTCCCCAGGCCTGATGTGCTGGATCTCCTCGGCTACTCTCAAGCGATCCTCCAACGTTGACGGCATGTAGACCACTGCGGCTTTGGCTTCCTTCCAGTTACGTAGACCCTGGGAAGGTTCGATGATGTGTTCCAGCCTGCTACACCAGTCGTCATCGGGCACGATGAGCACGCCCACCGGCAGCGGCTTGATGTTCGCGCCCAACACGCGAATAGCGAAGCTGAGAAAGTCGCGAGCGAACCTGTTGAAGGGCGCCTCGTACGGTAATTGGTCCCTGCCATTCACTTTGATATTTGTTTTCATAACCTCACCTCCCATTTCTCCAATTATGCACAGCTATCCTCGATCCTTCACGAACGAGACTTACGATGGACATCCCCGAGCGGAGTAGAACTCGAATAGTGACGAAGCATTCGACCCGCCGCGCATAGACCCAGTCTCCGCCCCGGGAGTTACCGCGAAAGTGAGCAAGAGAGACGAATAGAGCGAAGAATAGAGTGAAGAGTAGAGTGGAGAATAGAGCGTAGCAATAGCGTGTGCTCACAAATCTTACAGAGTTATTATAGAGGGAATAGTGTGCGCAGAGTTTTCACTGTGGCAAAGAGCGTTCGTTGAATAAGCTCCGCTTACCGCGAATTTCTCGGTGGTCGTGTTTGACCTGTCCTTGTTTTGCCATTTAGGCAGGATCGAGGTCATAGATACTTCACAGCAGTGCTCTAAAGCAGCCAGAAAACGATGCTTAGTGCATGACTTCCCGGTATCCGTGAAAACGGTTCTCGTCAATCTTCTGACCGGCCATTTGGCTGTCTACGGTTGGAGATGGTTGAGAAGCTTGTTGACTGAGTCTACGAGTTTCTTGATTTCTGCGGACATGAGTATCATCGTGTCCGTTAGGATGTTCATCCGCTGCGTCTGTGTGACGGAGCCCTTCTGCAGAACATCGAGAGCCTCACGTTGCTGGCAAACTAGTTGCATGATGTCGGCCACGTTTCTGGCCATATGTGCGTATGCCGCAGCGTCCTCGACCGTCAGCTCGACAGACCACTCGCTTCCCGGTGGTGACGCATCAATCCCATCTCCATCGGGAGTCTTGACTGTAGCACCGTAGTTTTCTCCCCAATACTTTGCAAACGGGTCAGAAGGAACGTCGTATTCGGGCTTCTGCATGATGCCTTTACGCTCTAACTCCATGTCGTATCGTCGGCAAATCTCTTGGGCCAAGCAGTGCAGCGCTATGCTCGCATCACATTGTAGCCGCCAAGGCTCGTCGCCGAAAAGAGGCGCGCTATACAAGAACAGCCATTGGCCAGAAGGACTAGCGAAACGCCGAACGGAATAACCGTCCACCCGCCCGTCGACTTGAACAACCCCGCCTCTAAGGTGAGTACCCGCCGAGACTGGCAAGAAATTCGGGTTGTCGCTCAAGATTTTGTACTTCAAGGCGTAATGATGGAAGCGGAAACGTCCCCTACGTTTCTCATTTGACCTCGCGGCTAGGAAGCTTCTTGCTTTCTCTGTGAGTCGGTAGAAGACCGGATAGCTACGCTTTCCATCCTCACCGGCGGCTTCCAGGTACCCCTGTCTCTTCAGTTGGCCGATGTGGTAGGCGATGAGTTGTGCGCTTTTGTTTAACCTCGTCGCCATCTGCGCGGCATACTCGCCCCGTTCGACCGCCGAGAGAATACCTAGCCAAATAAAGTAAACTCGCGCCCTTTTTGACTTGCAATTTGACATGTCGCTGTCTCGGGCTTGTTTGCTGACCATTCGCGAGACCGCGGAGTTTCGCTACCGGACTTAAAACAGACGGAGAGCCAAGTTCATGATTCTGTGAAAGGCGCGCGTGATGTCGAACAGGCCGCAAGATCAATTGAACTCTGAGTTGCAGCCGCTTGGCGGCGAGTTTTGTGAGCAAGTCGTTCTTCCATAAGGAAAGTTCGCTCCTCGGGGCCGGCGCAGGTCAAGGAGCGATGAGTATTTCGAGCTTTCAGCTCTCGCCGGCCCGATACTCCTCCGCGTAGTCCTTTTAACTGCCGAAAAGAGGGCGGCATTTGCACCGCAGGGTCTCGGTGCCTCACTTGGGAAAAGATGATGACGTCGTCAGGTTGCAGAATGTATCGGAGCTATGGAGAGGGAGCTGTTCAGTTCGGTGGCATGTCGCCGGTGGTGGGAGACGATTCGGTGGAGCCCACGTTCTTGAACTTGCTGCGCAGCAGTATCAATCCCTGCAAGACAGCGTCCGTGTAACTGGTCACCAGTCCGTCTTCCCGCATCTCGATTAGCCACTCGGCAACTCTTCCGGAGACTTGGGCGTGTAGTGTCAGTGTTGGCCCTTCGATCTTCTTCTTGGTCGGCATGCAGCCTCTGGTCTGATGGCTCTTAAAGGTGCGAAGACGTGATTTCATCGGTCGCTGAGTTGACGGCTCTGTTCGAGGAACCTTGGTAGACACTGAGGCTGAAGGACACCACCGCACGAGTACGGGTTCTGTCTACTCGATTAGCAGTCTCTTGACTAGGCCGTTAACCGTCTTCTTCTCTACTGCCTTCAGTTCTATTGTGCTCGTTCCGTCCTTGCGCCAGAACAAGCGGTCGTCTTCTTCATCTCTGACTGTACCGGCATCCAAGAAATAGTCCTCTGCCCACTTCAGTGCCTTCGCCCTCGCCTTCCTTTCGGTGGGTGCCAAAACGACCTTGTACGAGGTATGCTCGCTTACTCCCTCACGAATAGAAAACGTGAGGAGGAACATGCGCTTTGCCTCTTTCATTTCCCATCATTCTCCGAGTTCCTTCTCGCCTTCACTCAAAAGCGGCCAACCGGCAATTTCACGTTCACGCAGAACTGCTGACTTCACAAGAGCAGTCAGGAGAACGAAAAGGGGCTGACCCTATTCTCAGACAGAACGTCAAAAGAAGGCGGATGCATGAGCGAGTTCTCATGGAGGAACCGGAGAGCCTAGGCCAATGCTGAGACGGGCCAACAGCATTTGGCTGACTATCGGCTCTGAGCTGACATCGTTATCTTTGCCCACAAACGACCGCGACACGACTGGTCATGTATCTACCAGCCCCATGAGCCGTTCCCATGCCCTGATGTGCCCTTCCGGATCGCTCTCATAGCAAGCACAACGAACGACACCAAATATCAACCAGCGTCTGCAGTACTCGCAACTATCCTGAGCACATTGCTTGCATATGGAATGGTTTTCCATCTCGGCATCGCCTCCTTCACTGCGGGCTACGCCGCTAGCGCGCGCAACCTCCTCGATGAGCACTAAAGCACAGAACCAACGCAATTTGAGGAATAGGAATTTCGATCAATCCAAATTTCATCGTGAAAACAATATTCCGAACGCCCACGCAGGGGTATGGCTTGAGGAGACTGTCATGGATCTCTACGAGGCAATCAAGTCGCGTTGTTCCGTTCGTTCGTATCTGAATAGGCCGGTGGAGCAGGAGAAGCTCGACCGCATACTTGACGCGGCGAGACTGGCCCCCTCTGGCTCCAACTGACAGCCATGGAAGTTCGTCGTTGTGCGCGACACCGAGACGCGCAAGAAGCTCGTGCCCGCCGTGGCTCTAGCAGCTACGGGAGGGACTGGGCACCTGCTGGATAGGCTCCTTCCACCAAGATCAGATCCGAGTCCTGCTGGCTCTTATGATGGTTGTAGGTTCAGGCAAGAAAGCCGATAACCGTTTGGGCGAACTTGTCAGGAAATTGAAACATTACCCCGTGACCGCCCTTTTCAAGCATCGTCAATTGCGCCCTCGGAATTCTGCCAGCCATATACTGAGAATTCTGCGGCGGAACCAGAATATCATCCGCACCGGCGACAAGAAGAGTCTGGTTCTTTATCTCAGGCAGACGGTCGCAGCATCCCTTCCAGTTTCCAATAGCCATGGCCTGCTTCCCAATATTTTCCGGCGGAGTACTCCCCATTGGGCGGAAGAAGACTTCTTTCACGCGGTCACGATGACTCTCAAGCCAGTCACTAGGGAACAGCAGACTGATCCATCTCATACCCTGCTCTTCTGGGGTGCCAGATGTGTCGCGCAATTTCTCAATGACCTCCGGAGATGGTGGAAACATGTTAGCATCGCAGTAGGCTGCGTAAAGCACCAACTTGTCCACCTTCTCAGGATGCTTCAACACAAGCTCTTGGGCTATGAGAGACCCCATCGACCAACCTAGGACATGCGCCTTTTGTATGCCCAACGCGTTCATCAAGCCGCCGGTGTCGTCTGCGAACTGTTCGATGGTGAACTCACGCTGACCGGCTCCCGTATTCCCCATGCCCCGGTTGTCAAAAACGATCACTTTGAAATGTGACGCTATGGCATTAACAAGTCCGGGTTCCCAGAGGTTCATAGTGCTGCCGTACCCCATGATCATGACCAACGGATAACCGTCACCACACACCCGATAGCTCATCTCGATATCACCGACTTGCACCGAACCCTCACTACAATCCTCCTTCCCATTTCCCGTTGTCATGTCGCTCTCCTTCATCCCAGCTATTCCATAGTAACCTGCGGCTGCGGCCGCTGCAACAACAGCTGCCCCTGCCCCGTACTTCAGGAAATTCCTACGGGATGCATCTCTGGGTTTCTCCGCGGTCACGTTTTCTCACCGTGACTCTCAAAGTCCGGCGCTCTTGCCCTATATGACCTCGCATCTGTGTTTCCCGTTGCCCCTCTTGAGTTCAAATCCGACCCCCACGAAGGCTAGTCAGAAGCTCAATCTCTACTCGTCTTCAGCTTACCTTGAGCACTTTTCCAGCTCAAACAGTGCTGAGTTGACAGTTCTAAACGCGGGTTTCAAGCTAACCCCCGGCGCTTGACTCTCTGGTTCAGAGCGACGAGCCTGATGTAGTACTCACTTCTTCTGTTTGCCCTTCGCTGAGGCTCGCGACTCATGGTCTTCGGCGCGTGCTTCAATGAACTCGACGACTTTCTCTTCGCTGTACTTCTTGGCTTCCTTCTGTTTCTGTAGTTGTTCCTTGATTTTTCGCAGCAGATCTTCCATAGTGTATGGTTTAACTAGGTATCCGTCGGCGCCACGGTTTACGGCTTCGATGGCGTTCTCCTGCGAAGGGTAGCCTGTTATGATGATCTTGACCATCTTCGGGGCGGCTTCTCTCATCGACGTCAACAGTTCTATCCCATCCATGTCTGGTAGGCGGAGGTCAACTAACGCGAGGTTGTAGAGTTTCGTTTTGGATTTCTTGATGGCTTCTTTGCCGGTCTCGGCGACGTTGACGTCGTATCCGTTGTTCTTCAGCGCGACCTCCAACGATCTACGAACGGTCGCGTCATCGTCTATGACCAGAATTCTCGCCTGTTCTTTCATTTCTTCTTCACCTCTTGTGGGCTTGGCTTGATTGGAAGCGTCACTCTGAAGGTTGATCCCTTTCCAAGCTTAGTCTCGACGCTGATCGAGCCTCCATGTGCTTCGACGAGGCGTTTAGCGATGGGCATGCCAAACCCCATTCCCTTCGCCTTGGTCGTGAATAGTGGGCTCCAAAGCTTCGCCAAGGTTTCTGTTGTCATTCCTTCTCCTGTGTCCTTGAAGATTATGTGAACGTTGTCGCCGGATCTGGTGCTTGCGATTGTGAGTGTACCTCCTTTGGGCATGGCGTCAACGGCGTTCAGTGTGAGGTTCAGGAAGACTCGCCTCATCTTCTCCAAGTCCAGCTTCATCCTTGGTTGGTTCTTAGTCGAGTCGACCACGCGTATTCCTCTTGGAATCTTCACTTTCGCTAGGGCGTCTTGTGTGATTGATTTCATGTTGGTCTCGGAGAGTTCGAGGTGCAACTCCCTCGAATATTCCAAGAGGTCGTTTATGATCTTGTCAGAACGTCCTATGCCTTCCTCGATCAGCTGAAGCATCTGTCTCCCTTCCTTGCTCAACCTTGAGTCCTCCTCGGTTTTGAGATTGTATACGGCGCCCGCGATGCCCTGCAGCGGATTGCGGAGGTCATGCCCCACCATCGCCGCCGTCTCTCCGATTGCGGCGAACCGTTGAGATTTCGCAAGCTCCGCTTCCATCCGTTTCCACTCGGTGACGTCGGTCCAGTAGCCGATGACTTCTTGAGGGCGGCGTTCCTTGTCACGTATCAACCTGTTCTCCTCACGAATCCAACGGTACGTTCCGTCCTTATGCCGGAAACGGTACTCTAGATCCAGATGATCCTTCGCGAAGACGCGAGGTATCTCAGCCGCAACCCGCTGCCTATCGTCCGGATGAACATGCTTGCTCCAGAACTTCGGGTCGTCGATGAAATCTTTGACATCGTACCCGAGCAGTATGGTGATGTTGCTGCTCACATAGGTGAAGTCAAAGTCCGTGTAGTCACTGAATGGTTTGCCGGTGAAGATCACAGCCGGGTTCGAAGCGACGACATATTCCAACCGTTCTCTGGACACACGTATCTCCTCCTCCATCCGTTTGCGTTCCGTGATCTCGGTCAAGTAGCCGATAACTTCCGCCGGATTGCCGGCGGGGTCGCGGGTCACCTTCGTGTCTTCAAGTATCCAACGGTATGTGCCGTCTCTGTGTAGGAAGCGGTACTCGTAGGCTGCATGTCCGTCCCTGAAGAGGCGTGGCAGTTCTGACAGGACGCGAGGTACGTCTTCGGGATGAGTGTGCCTCTCCCAGAACTTCGGGTCGTCGGTGAATTCTTTCGGCTCGTAGCCCAGGACCGAGGCGACATTCCTGCTAATGTAGGTCGTGTCGAAATCCTTCAGGTCGCTGTGAGGCTTGCCAGTCAAGATCACGGCTGGGTTGGAGGATACCACGTAGTCAAGTCGCTCCTTTGAAGCACGCATCTCCTCTTCCATCCGCTTGCGTTGCGTGATGTCTACTGCAATACCTCTCACACCGGCACTCTTGCCTTCACGCACTATGGGAGCAGTATACACAATCACAGGGAAAGCGGTGCCGTCTCTTCGCAGCACGGTGAATTCGCGTTCACCTATCATCTCGCCACCCATTACTCTCCGCATACCTCGCACCGCTCTATCGTGCTCCGCTGGAGCTAGCATGTCAGAGGCGTTCAAACCTCTGCGATAATCTTCTTCGCTTAGACCGATGGCTGCAAATGCGGCGCGGTTCATGAATTGGACATTGCCGTTCTCGTCAATCTCGAAGACGATCTGCGGCAGCAGGTCGGACAGTTCCCTGAATCTACGCTCGCTCTCTGTCAACTTCTTGGTTCTCTCGAAGACCAGCCCCTCCAAGTGCGCAGAGTATCGTTGAAGTTCATCTTGCATGCGCTTGCGCTCGGTGATGTCACGGGCGACAGAGCAATTGAGTTCTCCACCGCCAAACTCAAGATAGTTGACAGCGATCTCTACAGGGTATTCTCTGCCATCTTTGGTACGGTGGATTGTTTCGAAGGTGAAGGAGCCTCTCTCCTTGATCTCTTTCCAGTGAGCCGGCCAGGCTGCTTTCGGAAAGTTGGGATCTAGATCGTACACCGTCATCGAAAGTAGTTCGCTGCGTGAGTAGCCGAGAGACTGGCAAATCTTCTCGTTCACGTATACAAGTCGCGCATCTCGCCCGATCAACGCGACTTCGTCGCCGGCGTGGTCTAACGCGAATTGGGTGAGATGCAGTACCTCCTCTGCCCGTTTGCGTTCGGTGATATCACGGTTGACGCTGACATAACCAACAACTTTCCCGTCTTCACCGCGAATTGCCATAGTAGATGCCTCCAGGTGAATCTTCTCGCTGCTCTTGGTGTATTGGACTATTTCGCCATACCATTCTCCAGTCTCACTCAGGCGTCTCTTCACTTCTGCCCGGTCCGTGTCTACGAATTCTGTCCGTAAGACCTCTTGCCCGATTCGCCCAAGTACTTCGTCAATCTTCCAACCGTACATTCTTTCGGCTGCTCGATTCCAAGCCGTGAGCTTGAACTGTTCATCGCTCGCGAGGACCGCATCGTTAACATTTTCAAGAAGCGCCGCTTGATAGGTAATGCGCGCTTCAGCTTTCTTCCGCTCTTCCTCCAAAACGTATAGGTGCAAGGCGTGACCGACGTCGCCTGCAACTTCCTCAAGCAGTCCCCGCTCGTCTTCACCAACCTCTTCTCTTGAGAATGATGCTACGAGAAAGCCGAAGACTCTTTCACCATATCCAACTCGTGTGGCGAAGACACTTCTTCCACGACGAGCCTCACTTAGTGGACATCGCTCACAGGATGAAGCGGATTCGTCGATTTGATGGATACCCGCCTTCTCCAGAGCCTTCCTGCCACATGCCGGGAGCTCCCCATTCTTCATCAGTTCAACGAGCGAGTTGAATTCGTCGCCTAGTCCAGCATTGAATGCTGAGACGAACTTGCCGTATTCGTCCAGCATCGCTATCCACGCGCATTCACATTCCTCACTCTCAACCAGAACATCACACGTACTTTTCAGAAACCTATTCGCGTCTCTTTCTCT
>Ga0315279_10007434_pt1 | contig 13542 bp, 4 predicted proteins | sample YL17G06_20_MG_FD_203694 | JGI IMG/M metagenome (GOLD analysis project Ga0315279, IMG submission 203694) | Sediment microbial communities from Yellowstone Lake, YNP, Wyoming, USA - YL17G06_20 | ecosystem: Environmental > Aquatic > Freshwater > Lake > Sediment | place: USA: Wyoming | collected... | reverse complement strand
GCCGGATCGAGGCCGTGGCGCGCATCAAGCACGCCAAGGACGACATTGGCGAGCCACAACTCGCCACTCCAATCGATGTTGCACAGGATGTTGATCGCTTCAGATTGTGCATGACGCGGCACGCGCCGCAGTACCTGCGCAGCCGCAGCCCGCACGGTAGGTGCAGGGTCACGACTTAGCCTCTCGGTCAAGCCAAGGAGGGAGCGCACGTCCGGAGCTCGCCCGACCAGCCACTGGACGGAATCAATCGCAGCGGCGCGAATCTCTTCACGCTTGGACAGTGATAGCTCGGACGCCAGCGCCTGTGCCAGGGCCTGGTCCCTCTCTTGAGCAGCGATCAAGGCCGGCCGCAACAGACGCCAACCAGCTTCGTGGGTCACAAGCTGCTCAATAAATGGTCGTGGATTGTCTCCAGCGGTCAGGACAAGAGCGCGGACAAATCGACCCACATGCGAATCGGTTCTGTGACCGACTCCCTCCAAAGCCGCCAAGGCCGCGAAAAGTGCACGTACGACGGAATCAGGGGTCTTGTGTTCGCTCCAGAAAGCCGCGGCGGCCCTTTCGCAGATCGCGTCGACTCTCTCCTCTTCGGACCGCCAATCGTCTAGTTGCTCCTGCCAGGGCATTCCGATTAGGAGGTCGTACAACTCCTCGGAGGCGACCGGGGCGAGCACCGACAGTGCGCGTTGCAGTGTCGGCGCAATTTGCGGCCAGTGGTCTTGGTGGGCACATCGAAGCTCGCGACGGGCCAGATAGCGGATAACGTCTGAGTCGGCGCTTGTGCCAATCGTTTGGAGCAACCCGATCGCATTCTCAGCTTCGGGCTGCCACACGGCGATCTCAGCTTCTTCAAGACCGCGCCCGAACGGCCCTCTCGGCGCTCCCAGAAGCGATCCGAGCTCACTCAGCGCGGTCGCCGTTTCGTCCAAATGTGTGCTGAGCGCGAGCTCCTTGAGGCACTCGATAACCGACCGACGTCTGTCGGCGAGATGATCCACAAACCCAGCGAGGGAGAACTCGCGAAGGGTAAACACGCGGCGGTTCCACTCGTTGGCCTCTCCAGTGCGGCGCACGGCCCCAGCCAATGCGGATACCGCCCAAGGTGCGCGGTCGCGACGAGACTTGTCCAGCAAGCGTCCGATCAGGAATTCAATCGCCTTCTCTTGAGCACCGCCCGGCATGTCCCACCCAGAAGCGCGCGTGTACGTGACGAGATCTGCTAGCTTGCGCTTTGGATCGCTCAAAAGTCGGTTCGGTCGACCCTCCGCTCGAGCACCCAGAATCCAGAGCTGAGCCGCGCAACGACTCGTGAAGTCCGGGTGCGACGCAATCAGAGCAAGAACGTCCGTGAGAGTGTCGATCAATCTGTCCGGCCCATCCTGCAAGCCCCATCGGGAGAGCAGTTCGTCTTTCGGCGCGTCAGGATGCGCTGTGATCCACTCACAGACTTGCAGGACGGATTCTGGCGCAAACATCGCTGCGCGCTTGAGCTGACCAACCAGCTCCGCTCTCTGTGAATTAGAGGCGGTCGGCAAGCGGGTCAACATGTCACGCCAGATGGCCGCGAGTACGGGCTCGTAGCCAGGGGTCGTCGTCGCCGACCGCCAATCAAGTTCGGCGGCATTCGCCAAGATGCTCTCGAGGGAGGAGCCGAAGGACGCGACCATGTGGTCGATAAACCCAGTCGGCTTGCCCATCTCATCGACTGCGGCCTTGTACAGGAGGTGGTCGGCCAGCACGTCCGGACTGACGCGAACTAGTCGACCGCGCCGCAGCAGGAACTGGCTGCGTTCCAATACCGCAAGTAGACGACGGACCTCGTAATCAGGCAGTGTGGTGATCGTCGCGAGCTGGGCGACGAACTCGTCGCTTTCCGTCACAACCGGGCCAACCGCAGAGACCACCTCTAGAATCCGACGACGGGCTGGGGCATCGCTCGCCGCGAGGCCTGGATCGTCGAGCAGGCGGTCGAGCACTACCCTGCGGAACGCTTCGGGCGTTCGCTCGAGCGCTTCCGGGACCACGAGCTTGTCAGCGATGCATCGTGCGCCAACGCGTATGACGAGCGGGTTGCGATCAGCGATGTTGACGAGTCTGTCAGCGAACTGTTCAAGGGGAACGCCCAAGAAGTGGCGCGCCAGTGCTTCCGCGTCGCTCTTGGATAGCCTCGGAAGATCTAATTCCGCTGGCTCGCTGCTGGTCACCAGCTGTGCAACCAGCGGCCGCACGATGCTTACCGCGCTCGGCCTACATGACGCTACACAACGAACGTTTTCATTGCGTTGCCGGCACGCCGCAATGATGCGGTCAAGATCTGGCCGCCGATGAGCGTCGTCGAATACGAGGACTAGAGGCGTGCTGGGCAGAAGATTGACGTCCTCTGCCGACCACGCGACGGCAGAATCGACGAACAGAACTGCCGGAGCGTTCTCCTTTTGTGCCGTGTGCTTGGCCGCTTCCAGGAGTAATCTACTCTTGCCACTCCCTCCAGGCGCCTTGAGGAGAAGCAGCGGCTCACTACCTTCGATGAACGATGTCAATTGCTGGAGCTGCGTCTGTCGTCCGATGAAGGGCCCTTCGTGGTTAAAGAAGACGGCGCTGTCACCGAGTTGAGCGGCAAAGAAGCGTTCGTACGTCTGAAAGACTGAGTACCTGTGCGCGAGGTCGCCGCGGTCGCGCGCGCGCGAAAGGGATGCGAGGATTCGTGCCGAAAGTCGTTCCAGGGGCTCATCAGCAGATAGCGGATCATATGTTGAGGTGCTGCCGACTTCTGTCGTGAAGATGGTCAACCGCTTACGGTCGTCTTCCGAAAGGTCCCGCGCGTCCGGGATTCGAAATGCCAGGACAGGGATGCCGGCAGCCCTGGCCTCGCGATACTCGGCGTGCGTGTAGGAGGTACCTTGGGGCAGCAATGAGCCATACCGAGGCCCGATCACGAGCACGACGACGTCTGCACGACGAACTTCTCGCAGGCAGACGTCAATTGGGGGTTGCGGCTGCGAGCTGAAACGCTCCATCGCGCTGACGTCGTAGCCAGCTCGATCGAGGTCGGCAATCACCTGTTGACGAACGGCTTCAAGGCTGAGCGAAACTGAGCTGACAAAGACTCGAATCATCGCTTGGCCTCACGACAACCGGAAGCCGTCCTTGATCCCCGCGAGCACCTTGTTCACGCTGTCGACAGCTTCTACAGGCGGCACTTGTTTCCCATCGCCGACCGTGACCTGGACGCGGAAGGCGATCGGCACGTTCGTCTTTGCCCGCACTTCAACAAGATCGGGCAAGGCGTCGCTCAGATCCTGCATCTCCCGCACTTCGAGTTCGGCCGCCGCAACTCGCACTTTTGACGGTTCGCCACCGCCTGGTTTCCCAGTCTTGCCTGTCGCCGCCTTCAGCCTGACGCTCTGAGCCGCCGGGAATTCGCACGGCCAGGCGCCCGATTCGGGCAGCAACTCGAGGAAGCGAGCCTGTAACCCAGCCTGTACGACGTCTCGCACCGTCTTCCATGGCAGCGTTTGGCCCGCCCTCTGCGAAAGGGCGGTTGCGACACTCAGAGCCGTTGCCACGCCGTTCTGCCAGGCGTCGGGGAGATTCTCGGCGAGGATCTCCGGCGCCGGAATCGGTTTGGGCGGCACGCGAAGGACGGCCGCGCTTGTCAGGGTGCCGGTCGGGACGGCTTCGCCGAGTACGCTCGTGGGCCCGGATGTCATCCAGACAAGACCGGACTGTACGGCTTCCTCGATCGCTTGTAGGACTGCCGCGCAGGGTGCCTTGGGGACCTGCATCGGCTCGTCGTAGCCCTTGCGGGCTACCTGGACGACCGTCGTCCCATCGAAGTACTTCTGCACGGCACTGACGCTGACCTGATCGCCGTTCCAGAGATCGGGCAGTGCCTCCGACGCAAGCAGCGCCGGGGACAGCTCGCCGAGCTCCGCGGCTTCCGCGAGAACGAGTTCCAGGGCCGGATCCGCCAACGCGTTCTCGTCAGCCCGGCACCTCCACCAAGTCCTGAAGGTGTGGTCCGGTCGCATCACTTTCAGCACGAACCATCCACGCTCACAACCATCGACGAGCGTATCGAGGATAGCCTGCGCCTTGAGCATCTTGGGCAGGTGCGGCAGTTGTGCAAACGCCCCAGAAAGGTCCTTCACTCGGCGGCTCGTTTCCCCGTCGCGCCACAGGTTGTAGGGACCGCCCGGCAGAAGCGCCTCGGCAGTGATGGCCGTGTCCTGGATGCGCGACCGCTTGTCCGCCTTGATCGTCGCAAAATGCGGATCGTCCGAAACCGTGATCTTGAACGCCTGGTCGTCGTTGGCGTTCGACACCGTCACGACAATGCAGTAGGCCTGGCGGATGGCGTCGGGGATCCGGCCCTTCGCCTTGTCGATGTACATCGTGAGCGTCTGCATCCGCGCGAGATCGACCGTTCCTTCCTTCTGTTGCTTGATCAGATCGTCGCGAACCTGCTCCCAAGCCAGGTAGTCGCACACCCGGGTCGAAGCGACCTCGAGCCCCTCGCGTGACGGTACCAACAGAAGCGTCGCGTTTCGGAAAACGCGTGGCTTTTCCGGTCCTGTCGTCTCATCGAGGTACCGGCACGCCTCTTCGCTCGGCTTGCCGGACTCCGAGGCCGCCGCCGGTCCGAGCACCGCGTAGTGGAATCCTCCGTCGTCCTCGATGTCCTTCGGCCGGGTAGGAAGTGTGTGCACCTTCACGCCCGCGGCGGACGCGCCGGTCGTGAGCGCTTTCGTCCGCCCGATCTCGTCGAGCAAGCGCGCTCTCACGACATCATCGGTCACGCTCTTGCTCGCCACAGCATGCATCTGGACCAGGTTGGGCCTGCTGCCCATCCGCCATGTCCCGGGCAGCCCTTTCTCGGCCTCCTCCGTGAAGACGTCGTCGAGCCAGAAACTCGATTGTGCCCATCGAGTGAGACCCTTCTCGAGCTCGATCTTGTCAGGCCTGGTGGCGGCCAAGAGCACTTCAAGATCTCTCGCGCGCGCGCTCTGGCCGATTGGCTGCGAGTGCAGGAAGGTGGTGAGGACCGCCTGCTCGATTTCGTGGTGCTTCAGGCCTACCGAGTCGAGTTGAATCTGCTGGGCGATGGCGAGTTCGGTGGTCAGGATCGGAGTCCACGATTGAGCACGTCCCTCGGACGCCTCCGTGTCTGCGACTGCCACGAGCTCGCGTGCAGACTCCGACAGGCCTTCGTCTCCTGGCATCGCGAGGAGCACGGCCGGGCCTACCAGAGGGCTGTCGTCCCATTTCTCCGCATGCCGAAGGGCCAAGGCGAAGATCCGCAGCACACCTCGCGTTCGCTGGAAGCGCGAGAGCTGGGTCCACTTGCCGTACAGCACCTCCGTGAGGTCCGGGTGGAACGGGTAACTACGCAGGAACCGCTCCTCCGCCTGCGCCCCCAAGCGCCGCGTCTGCTCGTCCACGTCGGCGATGCCCTTCAGCGCCGCGATGACGTGAGGTCGGAAGGCGTCCCGGCTGGCAATCGACTCGGGGGTGAAGAACCGCCGCCGCAGCACCTCGGCGACGTCTTCCTTGACGACCGGCTCGACGGCTTCTTCCCGCTCGCGCTCAAAGATCGCGTAAAGATCGCTCAGTAACTGGCGTCCCGAGGTGTCGCTCTTGGCCGGATCGGTGGCCAGCAGGGATGCGACGACGCAGCAGCGGTCCACCTTCGTGGCGGCTTGGGTCAGATACTGGAAGAAGTTCACAAGGCGGTCGCGCCACTTCGCATCCTGTGCGACCTTCTCGCGCGCGTACATCAGTACCTCGTCGATCAGGACGAGGACTCCGATGCCGGTCTTCACTGGAACCTCCAGCAACTCGGTGAGAAGATTCTCTGCTGGTGCGCTTTCCCGCTCTTCGGCTTTGTCCTCGGCGTGCAGCAGCTTGAGGCCGGCGTCGCCGGCGATCTGGTACGCAAGCACGCTCCACGGTTGCTTGAGCACCCGGATCGTCCCGTCCGGTCCAACGACCTCCATCCCCTTCTCGACGTCGAGCTTGTCGAAGCAGAGGGCCGCAACCATCGCCTTGACGGGCCTCTGCCCGATCTCCTGAACGAATTCCTGGACCGCGGGTAGGTCCGGAAGCCGGTCCGGGTCGTGCATGAGGTGCCGGAGGGTGATGAGCGTGTGCGTCTTGCCGCCGCCATAGGTCAGCTGTAGTTGACGTACGGCCTTGGCGTTCTTGCCGGCGACGCGTAGCGCGACGTCACGGACGAGGCCGCGCAGGTTGTGGGTAGGGAACGTGAGCGCGAAGAATTCGGCGGGTTTCTCGTAAACCGGCCGCTTGCCCCGCTGCATGACGACCTCGTAAAGGTCGGCGGCGAACATGTGCAGCGGGAGTTCCCCGGATCTCAAGTCATCTCGAAGCCGGACCACGTCGTGCCACGGTTTCCACGGCAGCTTCGCCATCTTCAAGCCCTCGCAATTACGCACCAACGGCCGCTCAATACCTATTTATTGCGTATCGTCCCTATATGCGCCGCCATCGCGCGTGGGGGCCGCGCCCGAGACACTCCAGCTTCCCCAAGTTCCGGGGCCGTCACCCCCTCGATCCGACTGCTCGACTCGGTGCTCTGGATCACGGCCACCTGTTTCAGCGTCTCGAGCGCCTGCGGCATCTGCTGCCTGTACAGTTCCTCTTTGCCCCGACACTCACCAAGCAGGCGGACCGTCCGCAGAAGGTTGTGCGTGAGCGGCAACCGGTCGTCGAAGCGTTCGTCGAAGGAGTTCATGCCTGGTCGTCCTGCGGTGTAAGCGGTAAGGCCACCTCTTGCTTCCTGGCCCCCTTCGCGCCAACGTGGCTGCTCAAGCTCTCGAGCAGTGACCGCTCTTCGCTTGCACGCGCTGACAGCTCGATGAGCGATTGGAGGAACCGCTTGAACAGCTCGTTCCGGCGAAGCGCGTTGTCGTCGAGGTACTCATCAACCTTGTGCAAGTCCTGCGCTTTCCACAGGTGCATCAGCCGATGCACGCGGTCGATGAGCGGGATCGGCCGGCCGCCTGGAGCCTCGTAACCCATGGCCCGGGCCTTCCGCTGGCCCCACGTCTTCAACCTCAACTTGCTGCCGGCTCCCTCATCGTCGGCGGCGGCCGCGTCGGCATCCCCCTCGTCAGCGCCGTCCTCGTCGTCATCGTCCTCCTCCGGCTTGGCGCCGCCGGTACGGGCAAGGATATCCCATGTGTCCACCAGCTCCTTGTCGGACAGTCCGCAGGACACCGCGTACAAGATGCAGGTACCGGCCGGCGCGTCGTCCAACCCAAAGTCGTTGCGGTGCAGCAGGTAGTAGGCGGTCGGTCCATCCAGGCGGCCGGCCACAGCGAGGTCCTCCGCTTCGCCGTCTCCAGAAAGCACACGTCCCACGACGAAGTCCACCACCATGCGCCGCACGTGGGTCAAGAACTCGGAAACCGTCATGATTTCGTCGGGACTGTCTGCCTTCTTCACTACGGGGTGCTTGCTGTATGCCTCCAGCGCGGGCCCGGTCGCCGCCCAGACGAAGTCGGGCCCGCGAATCCCTGCGTCCCAGAATTCGCGCAACCACTGACCGACAGTACCGTGCATATCCGCGAGCACACTCCCGTCCCAGCCTGGGCGAGCCGCTGCCGGACGCTTCTTGCAGACGAGCCAAACCGAGGACGCTAACCTGGCTCCGCCGGCTGCCCTGTTTGGCATTTCTGTTCGAATGGGCCAACTCGCGTCGACACTGAAGCCAGCGCGGATGATAGAAGAAGCGAGTGTCTCCCAAGCATCCGGTTGTTTGTGCGCGAAGACGACCACAAGGCGACCGCACTGCTGCAACCGGTCGCCGACTGCAGCGAAGCACGCCGCCATCCCATCTTCATATCGCTGCTTTGCGACGGTGTTGCTGCCATCTGTTCGTCCGGCATGCTGGACTAGCTCTTCGGACTTGTCCGTGATTCGGCGCTGAAACACATCACCGTGGTAGTTGCCGACTATTCGCCGCAGCCATACGTAGAAGAAGTCGCTGAGGTCAGCATACGGAATGGCGTCATAGTACGGTGGGTCAGTGAGGACCAAGTCGATGTCGTTGGAGGGGACGCCTTCCAACCGCGTCGCTGATCCGAGAAGCAATCTTGGCGCCGGGCCGTGCGTTGCGGCCGCCCCCGCATGTTGGAGAGCCAACGCTATCCACTCGATCGCGCTCAGGAAGCTGCCAGAACCGTCGGCGGAAGGGTTGCTCTCGACGAAGTCCCAGTTCACCCGCAGCGCGTAGCGTTGAAACGTGCTTGATATGGTCTCGCGCCCGATATCCCAATGGCAAAGCGTAGTATTGCGGTTCGCCACATGGTCAACGGCGAGTGCAACTAGGTCGGAGATCACGCCGATCCATCCGCCTGAGTCGTTTTCCGACCGAAGGCTCGAAACGTGTTGACACAAAGTGGCTAGTGCCCTCTGCTGACGCGCGCTATAGGCATCGCCAAGAGTCGTGATACCGTACCGGGTTAGGCCAGAGAGCCCACGCGCATTCGGAGAGGGGCGAGTGGGATCGATCGGCTCGTCCAACGGATCAACACTAAGCAGCTGATGCATCCTGACCGGCGACTGCAGCGAGTTCCTCTCGTGGCCTGTCGGCGCTCGATAGACTTTGCCGTGCGGTCCATCGACTACGACAGCAGTCAAGGCAACTCCCCACTCGCCTGCTTGGGCCGCCACCTGGACGTCCGGCATGGTCATGATCGCCGGACACGACGGACACTGCGCTCCAGATTGGGTCAACGTGCCAGCCGCCACGCGCTTGTCGTGCTCGCGCCGCTGTGCGGCGTTGCCGCCGCGAACGGGTACGTTCGCCTCGACTCCGAACAGAAGGCCGGTCCCGTCAACGTTCGGCTCCATCGTCAGCAGCACCCGCTTGTTGGCCTTCTTGCAGAGCCAGCGAGTCTTCAGTAGCGGAATGGTGCTACGGCAGTTCTTGCATGTGACTGTGCGAGCCCACAGATACGCTACGGTTGGTTTCGCCACCCAGCGAGGGTTGCGTTTGTCCGCCAGGTAGTCCTCGGAGAACTCCGCGTTGAGGGAGTCGATGTCGGCTATGCCATCCTCCTTGAAAGGCACGAGGCGCATCGGCTGCGGCTCATAGCGGACCTTCCCAGGGTCAAGCGGCTCGAAGTCTGAGTACGTCGGATAGAACGAGGCCAGGTCCTTCCTGGCACGCGCCAGAACCCATCGCCCCCACGCGCGCACGTGCCAGGCAAGGTCCGCGGGGAACTCGTCCCTGGCCGCTTCCGCCGAAAACGGGAGTCCTCCCTGCGCATCGTCTGCACTGGCCTGGGCCTTCTTCTCCAGACGATCGTGCAGTGCCTTCATCGCGGCCGTCAGCTCGCGCTTGCCGTACCCTCGAGCCTTCGCGAAGTACTCGCGCATGAACTCGTCGTCCTGCAGGACAAAGTCGGGCAACGGGCGCGTCTGACCGGCGAGTTTCTGAGGGTACTCAAGGGTGCACTTCAGGATGAACCAGGCAACGGGGTTGATGTCGATGGCGGTGGCCTCACAGCCGAGCCGCATCGCCTCAAGTGGAATAGCGCCGCCGCCGGCAAACGGGTCGAGCACCTTCGGAGCTCGCCCTCCGTACGCCCTGCGGATCTCCTCCCTGAACCAATTCAACGTTTCGGCGTCCTCGGTCTCGCGGCCCCAGTGCAGGATGCCCCCCTCGGTTTCCTCCTTCAACCGCTCAACGATCTGGCCGCTCGGCATCCGCTTTCGTTCGGTCTTCGACACTACTCGACCGCCGATCTTCTCGCAAAGTTCCTTCCGACGCCGCCTGATCTCCTCTTCCCACTGCGCATCCGAGAGGTTATCCGGCTTCGCCGCTGTAGACGGATCGGGCAGGAGCGTCGCAATCAACGCCGCCCTGCATGCGGCCAAGGGACGGCGAGCTGGCCAGATGTGCAGAGTCGAGATGTGGCCGTGCCTTACGTTCTTCTCGTGCACGCTATCTAGGGAGGCCTGCTTGAGAGGAAACGCGTGTTCTATCAGCCTTGTGAAGTCAGCCATGTTGTTGTTCAAGATGTTGTATTGGTCAGGTGACGGCCACAATAGCCGATAACGAGGTGTCGGTTCTTCTTGGCCTTGTCCTTCTCTTGCTCGTCCTCGTCCAGGTACCAGTGCACGGAGAGGCAAGTGTCGGCTTGGCCCGACCCAAGCGTCACGTGCTTCTCGAACAACCGTTTCTTGCCGCGGTACACGAACTCGTAGTCGGACTTCCATTTGGTTCCCGACGTCTGTGACACCTTGGCCTTGTAGTCAGGAAATCCCATGTTCTTGAACGCTTGCTCCCAACTGTCGCCAAGCGCTCCGTTCTTCTTCCACTTCGCTGCAAGGACGTTGACCGCCTCCAGCAGCTCCGCCACCCGCTGACTGTTCTTGAACGGTGAACGGTCCGCCGACTCGATGGCGGAGTCGAGGTAAAGAACGGCGTCCGAGGCGGAATCGCGCGCGCGTCGCACTGCGTCGCCGACGGTCTGGGGTTGTGCCTCCGCGGCCACAGCCTGCGGGGGCTGGTCCTGCTCGGACTGCACAAAGTGCTGCATTTCGCTCCAGGCAGCCCTTTGTGCTTCCAGATCCGCCTTCAGGCGGTCGCGCTCTCGCTCCAACGCGTCGATCCTATCGAGCGCCTCGAGACACTGCGCTTCCAGTTCCTCCTGTGACGCTCGCCCCTCTCTCACCTGGGCGGCCAGCTGGGCGACCATGGCTCTCTCAGTTTCACCCAAGGCCTGACGAGCCGCGCGTATCGCCGGGCCTTCTACGAATCGGAATGCGGAGATCGCGGCCAGCATGCGGAACATGCGAGCCTCGAACGGCAAGCCGCTGTCCCGCCAGTAGTTCAGGGTCGATGGAAAGTAGAGGCGGTGTTGTGCCGGGCTGGCGTTCAACGTGAAGCCTGGCCAATAGATCCGGACGGCACCGTTGTAGCAGGACAGCTCCTTCTGGACGACATCAGTCAGCTTGAACGCGGCCCACTTGGATTCCAGACCAACCACATGCGCGAAGCCTCGCAGCGCATCAAATGTCCGTTCCAGGTCCACCAAGAACCGGTCGCTCCAGGGCTCGGGGGTGATGACCAGGACAGGAAGGCACCGACCCGGCGCCAGCAGAATATCTCCTACAAACCTATCAACGTCTGCGGCCTTCAGTACTTCGCTGCGGGTCGGCACTTCCCAGTCGTTGATCCTCGTGCCGTATTCGTCGAGCAGCTCTCCGACGATCCGAGGTCGGCCAAGGGCGTAGCCGACCGGCCGCATTTCCATCCGGACCGTGGCGATGCGAACGATCGCCGCGAACTCCACGTCGTCCTTGTGTCGTGCTGCCACGACGGTCGTGTGCCAGACGGAGGATGGATCGCGATCATGAGGATGCGACCACACCATTTCCAGAAGCTCACCGTCACCGGCCGTCCGCCGGTCCGATCGAAGCATGTGGCCGGCAATCGGTATCGCGACCGAGCCGTCAAAGGGCACCGTGAGCTGGGTGCCCCATAGCGCCGCGTACTTGCCAGCGACCCAAGAGCTCACCCGGGACCGGACATCCTCGATGACCGCTTCGGGCGCTTGACCCTCGTGAGGCGTCAGACGGAACTGGATCGCGTAGACAGTACGCATGACTGCACTCCAAAGCTACGAGCCGGTCTCGGACGCTTCTAGAACCTGCCTTGGGCCGATGAGGACGCTCCCCTTGGCCTTCGCGAGGAGGGTTTCAAACGGGTCCTGCACTCGAACCAACCGAGGGTTGGGCGTCGCACAGTCGTAGACGACGTAGAGCCAGTACTGTTCGCGCAGGTTGCACGCTCGCGCCCACTCATTGCCCGTCACCTCGACCTCGCCGGTGCCGGCGCGGCCCTTTACCTCGATGCTCCGCTTCTCGCCGGTGATCCGATGGGAGAGCAGATCGAAGCCGGGGTTCTCCGGTAGGCCGGCCGCTCTCGCGAGCGGTGGAGTGTGGACGTCGCGCACCTTGCCGCCGCTCGCCTCCTCGTAGGCGCTCGCGAACTGCACAGCGATCGCCTCAACGTCTGCGTCGAGCTGTTCACGGTCGGCAGCCTCACCGGACGGAACAACGAGCGCGTGCGCGAGGAACTCAATCGCGCCGGGACGGAGAAGGTCAGGTTCGCAACGCAGAACACCGAGAGCGTGGTCCTTCTGAGACGCGACTTCCCGCTGTTCGGCCTTGACGTGCGCGAGCTCCAGCTGCGCCCCCTTGTTGCCGGCCCGAGCCTTCTCGTTCAGCTTCGCGCGGACGGTCGCCAGTTCCGCTTCCCGGAAATCGAAGCCGCGGCGAACGAGCGCCTCGCGTTCCGGCAGATCCGCCAGCAACGCATCCCGGCGTTCCAGCGCACACGCGCGCGCCACACGTTCCGTCAGATATGCGGCAGCCTCGGCACGAAGGCCTTCGGCGGCCACCGCGAGGCGCTGCGCCGGTCCAGGCAATCCTCGCCCACCCCGGAGGAGCAACAGCTGTTCAACCGGACACAGTTCGATCTCCGCGCTCTCGCCCTGACGGACACCGACAAGCCGGCACTCGATTGTATCGTCATGCGCCAATTCGGCTATGTCGGGGTCAGCAGTACGCACGACGGACACGCGCGCAAGATGGAACAGGTACGGCTTCTCCGCGCCAGGATCGACGAACACGGCGCCCCGAAGCGCCTTTCCGGCGAGCCGGTTCCTGACGATGGCGAGAAATGCGTCGAAGACGGGTTCGCCCGGATGGATCCAGATGCGTCCATCGCGCTTGTCGGCCGGCCGGACCACGCTCAGGCGATCGCGCTCGGCCGGAGGATAGGTTTCGAGCACCGGGAGCAGAGGATCGAGGGCGCCGCTCCTCGTGGCCCGCAACCCGAACTCGGTGTTCGGGTCTCCGTCGACGGCGAGACCAAGGCGCGGCGCCGCTCGCTCGATGAAGTGCTGCACGTAGCCCGGAAGCAGGCGGCAGTACGTCTCGTGCTCCAGGTCTTCTCGAAGCCGCGGCAACTCGCAGGCGACATCGCCACCACCGCCGTAGAGCACCTTTTCACGCGCCGCGATCGCCAGCACCTGTTCCTTCGTCAGCTGGCCTTCGATGCGATTGGAGGCCACCTCGGCGCCCTCATCAAGCGCCCGTTCCATGTAATCAGTGATAGAGACACCCTGGAAGACGCGGCCGATGACGTCGAACACCTTGTCCGACTGCAGCTCCTTCCGGATCGCTTCGAGCTTGTCCAGGAGGGTCTTCAGCACCCGGCCTTCGCGCGTACCGGGCGCGATCAGATTCAGGATGACAACGGGGTCGTGCTGCTGGCCGTACCGGTGAATGCGCCCCATGCGCTGTTCCAGACGCGCGGGGTTCCACGGGATGTCCCAGTTCACCATCAACCAGCAGAATTGCAGGTTGATACCCTCGCCGGCCGCATCCGTCGCCACGAGAATCCGGCAGCCGCCCTCCTGGTGCGGACGGCGGAACCGCTCCACCTGCTCCTCACGATCTTCGTAGTCCATTCCACCGTGGATCTGGGCCACGTGGCCGGTGTAG
>Ga0315279_10007433_pt1 | contig 13546 bp, 11 predicted proteins | sample YL17G06_20_MG_FD_203694 | JGI IMG/M metagenome (GOLD analysis project Ga0315279, IMG submission 203694) | Sediment microbial communities from Yellowstone Lake, YNP, Wyoming, USA - YL17G06_20 | ecosystem: Environmental > Aquatic > Freshwater > Lake > Sediment | place: USA: Wyoming | collected... | reverse complement strand
GTTGTGTCTGTAGCCGCGCTTGACCACCCGGGACCGTCACAACATGAGGAACGGGACGGTTGCCATGTCCATCGGGACCGTCCCGACCTGTCCGGTGGTCCATTCCCTGGCCGACGACCATGCCCAGTCCTCGGCCTTGTCCACCAGGCCGCGACGGACGGGGTTTTCGTGGATGTACTGGACCTTCTCGCGGACATCACGGACCGATCTCAGGTTGCGGTCATACCCTCCGCCCGGCTGCCAGAAGCGGTGGACGACCCGACCGTCGCCCTGGACGTCGGCCATGCGATCCAGAAACCCGGGGGAATGCCTCCGCACCCATACGACGACACGCCGCGCGAAGGGGCGTTTCATCTGCCACAGGATGTCTTCGATCCGGACCTGCTCGTGTGGGAGCAGGACGACGTGCACGTGCTCGGGCATGATGACGTAGACCCACAGGTCGAATGGGGCTCGATCCCTGGCCCGCAACAGGGCCTCCTGGAACCAGGCGGGGGCAACCTGTCCGGTAAAGAAACGCCGGCGCTGATAGCACGAGAAGGTCAGGCAATGGGCCATCCAATCGACGTTCCATGCCTTGCGCGTTCGTCTGATCCCGCCGGTCATGGGGATAGTTTAGCCGTTTGGACATGCGGAGGCGATGGCGCCGGCGGGAGTTAACGCGGCTACAAACACCGTAGCCGCGGCACCCGGCAGACTGGACATGGGTGGACACGGGGACACCATTACTATTCTCTCTTGGTCCGTGGCCAGCTGGCACTCCGAACAGCAGCTTGCCTCCAAGGCGGTGTCCCAACCCCGCAACGACCACTGTTGCCGGTCTGGCAACGTCACGATCACAAGACGGGCGAGCGCCCTATCAACAGAACAATAGTGTGGTGTCCTCGAATACCAGTGCGGCGATCCCGACTTTCAGGGCACTTTTGAGTCTGCCTTGCCCTGTTTCTGGGAGGCGTGTGCGGCGGCCAGAAGAGCAATCGAGCCGGCGATCATTAACATGCCTACGTGGGTGTAAAAGTAAGGCTGCGCAATCCATAGCATCCCGATAACGTAGAGCCCAAAGGCAAAGACCAGACAGACCAACGGCATGCACCGTGTGACACGCTCCATCGGTTTTCCCTTTCAGAAAAGGACCCTGGAGGAATCCGCCAGAGTAGCTAACGGCGGCTGGGATTATGCCTCTGCCTCGCGCCTCTGTCAACGCGCCCGTCCATGATTGCAGGCGGCCATGGCCACGCGGCCGGTCGCCGCAGGCAATTCGCCTGTCGGGCTTTCCCGGCGGGGAGGTGGGGAGTATCCTTTTGCGGGCGGCAGAGGGTCATGGCGATGGAAGCAGAGAACGGACGGCCGGGCGCGGCCGGCGGGTCGCAGGCGGGTCAGGTCGGCGGGGTTCAACCCCGCCCGGCCAGTTCAGGGCGATTAGCGCCTTCAGGGCAATCAGCGCCTTGGGGGCAATCAGCGCCTTCAAGTCAGCCGGGACCGCTGGCCGAGAGCGACTACGTCCTGATCCGCCAGGGGGCTGGGCGACGCAGGGCCATCAGGAGCGCCTCGCGCACGGCCGCGACGTCGGCGACGATCACACTGTCCTTGGGCGTGCTGAGCCTGCTGACGTTGCCACTCTGGCCAAGTTGGCAAACGGCCGTGATAGCCGTCGGGCTGTGCGTCATTGGCGCGGTGGAGTACCTGGGCCATCGCCGGATGCAACAAGGGGACCCGGCTGCGGCGGGCATCCTTGGAAAAAACCAGCTCGCCTTCCTGTGCCTGATCGTCGTCTACTGCGTGTTCAACATGGCGACGTTCTCCACCGAGAAGGCCCGGGCCGAGGCGCTGTCGCCGGAGGTGCGGGCTCAACTGAAGGCGCTGCCCAGCATAGACGCGATGATCGAGCGTTGGGCGCCGCTGGTGACCTACGGGTTCTACGGGCTGGTCATCGGCTTGAGCGTCGCCTGCCAGGGCGGGATGGCGCTCTACTACTTCTCCCGGCGGCGGCACGTGCTGGGCTACAACAGCCAGACGCCACAGTGGGTGCGGCGGGTCCTGGCCGAGTCGGGGGCGTAGACCGGTCCACGCAGGCACGCGCCCCTGCCGCTTAACCGGACGATCTCGGCTGCTCCAGGTTGATCCGCGGCGCGGCTACTTCAGGTTGATCGTGCGGTCCTGGGTCATTTCGACGGTCTGCTGCTTCGTTCCGGCCTTGACCGTGTAGGTCGGCGTCTCCGTTCGTTTGTCGCCTTCGATCCTGTACTGCGCGAGCCTGGCGACCAGCGCGCCCTTGTCGCCGGCCTTGTCCTTCACCACTTCCTTGCCGTCCCTGTCGAGGATGATGACCTCGGCGCCGGGGGCGGCGTTGACGGTCAGCGTCCAGCCGACCTCCGCCGCCGATTCCTTCGCGGTGTCGCCGATCAGGACGTGGAACCGGGTGTTCTCGGTCTTGATCGAGTAGAAGCCGATGTCCCTGGCCGAGGATTGCCACCAGCCGACCCTGGCGGTGGGGAAGTCCTCGGCGCCCTTGGCCCTGATGAAGGTGGAGTTGTACATCAGGACGTTCCTGGCCTTGCCGTAAGGACAGCCGATCCACATGGGCGAAACGTTGGAGGTCACCTTGTTGTTGTAGTACTCCCCGCCCATGCTGGAGCCGCCTATGTAGAACGCGTTGAGGGTGGCGGTCTGGCTGGCGGGGTCCTTGTGCACCAGCGTAATCTCGTTGTCGTGCACCCAGTTGGTCCCCCCGCCGACGCTGACGAAGAACGCGTTGGCCACCGGCCTGTACCGGGGGTCGGCGCCGGGGTAGTCCTGGCAGGTGATCTCCATCTTGTTATGGTGGACCCTGTTGTTGTAGCAGCCGTCGCGGCTGCCCCTGGGACGGTCGTAATCGCTCAGACGGATGGCGTTGCAGCTATAGTCGGTCTGGCTGTACTCGTTGATCGGCGGCGACGAGGATATCTTGAAGGTGTTGTTGTGCGCCTCGGTCCCCTGGCCGCCGATGTAGAAGCCCGAGCCGCGCTTGGGCTCGAAACGGTTGTCGTACACCTTCAGTCCGGCGCCTCCGCCCATGCAGTAGTGGTTGGTGACGCGCTCGTCGTTGGCGAACAGGTTGCCGTGGACCTGGGAGCCCTGGCCCGTTATGAACAGGCAGCCCTGCCCGCCGATGAACTCGCAGTTGACGATATTCGATCGGGCCCGGCCCCCGATGGTGGCCACGTACTCCTGCGAGTGGCGGTTGATGATCCACGGCGTGTCGATCTCGAACCGGCAATCCGTCAGGTCGGTCAGGGCGCACTTGATCGCGTTTGTGTTGATGCCCGACGCCTCGAACCTGACGTTCTCGACGACGGTCCTCACCTGATTGGCCGTCGAGCGTATGCCCCAGGAAAGTATCCCGACGGCGCCGCTTTTGATGACGCCGTTGCGTATTGTGACCGCGCCCTCGCCCTTGACCACGGGGATGCCTTCCACCGGCCCGCCGGCGTTGGGCTTGGTGTAGTCGAAGAAGGCGGTGTCTTCGCCATCGTGCAGGGCCTTGTAGTAGGCCCAGGGACGGGTCGTCTCGACAATCCCCACCCCCACGTCCAGGGCCGGGCGGATATCGACCTCGTCGATGATGCAGTCCTTCCTGGCGGCCTTGACGCGGATGCGGTACTTGCCGGCCGGCTGGCCGTAGATCAACGCGAAGACGACCCCCCCGCCCATCCTGGGCTCCTGGTTGAGCACGGGGCAGCAGTCGCGGCTGTTGTCCGCGAACGTGTACTTGCACGTGACGGGGTTGCCCCGCTCGTCATCGACGTTGACGTCCACGCGCATGCCCTGCTCGGCCACCGCGACCATCGCGTAGTAGGATCGGTTGGCCACCGGCAGCGTGATGTAGGGCGAGACGATCTCCTGGCCCTCCGGCAGCACGCAGACGTTGTCGCCCACCATCGGGTGGATCATGTGCATGTCCTGGACCTTCGCGCCGGGCGCCTTGGAAACGTCCCAGCCGGTCAGGCCGTCCTCGAAGCTCATGTTGGGCACGTGCTGGTAGCCGCCGTCGGCATAGGCGATCGTGTGGCCGTTGAGGTCGAGGGTTACGTCCTTGCCGAGGAACACGGCGCTGGCGGGAGACGAAATGTCGTTCATCAAGACGTACGTCTTGCCGGCCTCGGCGTAGCTGCCGGGTTTGGTTACGGCGATCTGGCCGGGCTTGAGGTCCTTACGCGGGGTGACGGCCTTGTATCCGCCCAGGGCCCCCGTGGCGCTGGTAATGACGAGCAAGGCGAACGCCAGTTCGATAAACCTGATCATGAGCTGTTGCTCCACGTGTCCTGCATGTCCAGGACTGACCTTTGCCCACGACCGTCGCGGGCCTCCGACAGGTATTCTAGCCCATCTCACGGCCGGATGTACCCGGCGCCCGCCGGGCGCTGCGGGAATCGCACCCGGCCACGCCGACCTGCACGCCTATCGTTCGGCGGCGGCCAGCAGCGCCTTGCGGGCTGCGCGGAACCTGCGCACGTCCTTGGTGTAGCTTGCAAAGCCGCGGATCACGCCTGGGATGATGGCGGCCGCCCTCTTGGGGTTACGCGCCTTCAGCCCGGCCAGCAGCTCGTAGTCCTCCAGGCCCTCGCGCTGTGCTTCCAGGCGGAGGCTGGACCAGGGCCCGTCCTGGCCGGGATAGACGATGTGCGTGTCGCCGGCGGGCAGATTCGCCCCGGTCGTCCGTGCCGGCGTGATGCTGCGGCGCCAGGGGTGCTCCGGGCTGGGGTAATGGTTCAGCCCCCAGTGCAGGAAGCCGTCGAGGTCGTACAGCGCCGCGTACCAGCCCAGAATCGCCGGGCGGAGCAGCTCCATGTCCAGCAGGCGGTTCAGCCAGGGCCCGCCCGGGAAGCAGCAGGTGTAGAACCAGACCTCATCGCCAATGGCCCGCTGGGCCTCGAACCGGGCGCGGTCCGCCTGGTATCGCTGGCCCTGCGGGCACCAGATGTCCACCGAGCCCACCAGCGACGTGTCGAGCGTGGCGTCAAGCAGCGGGATGCCGGGCATGTACTTGTGGACCATGCCCGTCAGTATGCGGTAGTCGGCCGCGTTGGCGTCGTTGGGCTCGTCGGTGACGTGCTGAATCCACCGGCCTCGCCAGCCGTGCCGGTCGATTTCGGCCATGAGCTGGCCGGCAATGCACGCCAGGTCGGCGTTGCCCTCGGGCGAGGTCGCCAGCCGGTCGGTTAAGGCAAGCTGGAAGCGGGGATCGTTCCACGTGCCGCGCGGGCGGTGGGCGACGTGCCCGCCCTCGATGTAGTGCAGCCCCGCAGCCGTGAACGTCCGCACGAACCGCTCCAGATGCCGCATGTCAAGCGTGGGTATGCCTCCCTCCAGCCTGAATGTCGGGCGGAGCCCCACCATGAACATGTTCTGGCGGGCATAGTGCATCAGGTCGGCGTATTTGCGGATCATCCGCCAGTGGGCGTCGGACCACCGGGCCAGGCCGTGCCTGTCGGCCATGCGCTCGACGCTGAACCAGTTGGTGTAGGGCAGGGACGCGGCGCCGGCCGGTGCGATGACGGCCTTGTGCACGTTGACCGCCAGTCGGAACTGCCGGACTTCGCGCGCCGACTCGACGCGTATCTCGTAATCCCGGCGGCCGGGCTTGGCGCCGGCGGCAACCGGCAGGTGCAGGCGCAGGCCCACCGTCGCGGCGTCGGCCTTGAACGACGCCCGCAGCGGCGCCATCGCGTCGTAGACGCGGAAGGGCGCCCTGCGGATGACGTATCGGTTTCGCTCGCCTTTCTTCTCGACGAAGCCCTTCGGGCCGGTGTTGATCTCAACGGGCACGTCGATGAGCCTGAACCAGCGGGCGTCGACGGCCTCCCGTCCGGCCTGGCGGACGGAGAGCCTGACGGCCTTTCCTTGGCCCAGGCCGTTGAGCAGCACGTGCACCGCCGCGATGCCGCCACGGGCCACGTCCAGCCTGACCGACTCGCGTGGCCTGGCGGCAACCTTTGAATCCGGGAAGAAGAACTCCAGTGAATCGCGAAGTTCGGCCTGCATGATGCTCTCCTTTCCTTCTGCTAGGTGCTAGTAATCACCAATTGCCGCGGACAGGCTTGCGGCCGGACGGCTGGCCGCCGACAGTCTCAGCCGTCTAATGTGCTCCCGCTCGGCGTCACTGAGCCTCCAAAGGCTCTCCGGGAAGAGCTGCGAGTCAATGTTCTCGGCCGCGTCGAGATGCCTGAGGCAATCGGCGGCCCGGCCTGCACTGGCGAGCAACTCCGCATAGTCGATCCGCAGGCGGGCGTCCATGGGGTTCAGCTCGACCGCCTTGGCCATGTGGAGAATCGCATCGTCGATCATGGGTCCGCCCTTCAGCTTGAGAGGCGCCAGGCGGACGGCGATCTCGGCGGCCAGCCTGTGATAGGACGACCTGGCCGGGTCTCGTCTGATCGCCTCCAAGGCGTATTGGTACGACCACGCGGCATCATGTGGATGCGAGCCCGGCAAGAAGGCCGCCTTAAGCATCAGCCGGGCCGCGTCCGCCGACGACCCGGGGTCGAGCCTGTCAACCTCCGCCGCCGCGCAGGCGAGTCTGGCCTTGCCGTCCGGGTCCTTCTCTGTGCGTGCCGTCTCGGAAAAGGAGGTCCTGACCATGACCGGCCGGCAGACCAGCACGACGGCTGCGGCGACCGCCATGATGCCCGCGACCGCCACGGGCCAGCGGAGAGCCTTGAAAGTCCGCTCTTTCAGGCCCGTCTGGGCGACGCAGGCGCCGGCGAGCGTCCAGAAGACAAGGGCCGTGGCCGGCGCCCACAGGCAGAAGCTCACCATGTTGTGCAGGAAAAACGCCACAAGCCCCGCCCCCACCGCCAGCCGGGCAATCGCGGCGCCGACCTCCGACTTGGGCTCAACCTGTCCACCTTGGCCGTCGGCGTCGGCGGACGGGCGAGCCCACCAGGCGGCGATTGTCAGGCACAGGCCCAGCGCCGCCGCGGGAAGGATGACCTCGAAGACGGCCTCGGCGCCCGGGTACCGGCCTGGCAGCCCCGCCAGGAAATACCGGGCCGCCAACACGCCGGCGACTACCGCGATCATTGTGGCGGTGTTCCTCGATGCCGCCTCTGGCCGCCAGGGGTCGGCATCCGCGCCTGCCTGTCCATCGCCCGCCTGCTTAATCCCGCAGGTGGGCAGGCAGGCAGGCAAGTCCGTCGGTCCGCGGCCGGGTCGGGGCCTGGTTGCGCCGAACAGGAAGCACGCTAGCGTCGCCAGGTACAGCGCCCCTCCGGGCAGGCCGAACTGGCAGGCCGCGTGAACCATGACGTTGTGGGGCATCTTGACCTCTTCCTCAGCCGCGGCCCGCCGGTGCTTGAGATAGGCGGCTGGGAAGTTGCCCGGTCCGACACCCAATAGCGGGTGCTCGGCGACGATCCCGGCCGAGGCCGTCCAGTAATACCAGCGGAACGTCATGGTCTTGGTCGGCAGGCGGTCCCGCGCCAGGCCGTACGCCACGACCGCGGCGACCCCGACCAGGAAGACAATCGCACAGGCCCCCGCCGCCCTCCGCCAGTGCCTCGCCAGGCCCGCGCGGAATCGCCAGGCCAGCAGGCCGGCCAGGGCACACGTCGCCGCCGAGCCTATCGCCCCCCTGCCGTGAGTAAGGACCAACGCCGCGGCGATGCCCAGGGCGACCGCCGCCGTGAGAACCCCCGCCATGATCGGCAGGTCTATCTCACCGCCCTTGCCGGCTCGCTTTGGGGAACGGCCCGAAGCGGAACGTCCCGCCGGGGGGCCCCTTCCGGGGAATGCCTTGACCGCGACCGCGAGCTTCTCCCCGGCCAGACCCACAGCCGCGGACAGCGTCAGGACCAGCATGGATGCGAACAGGTTGGCCAGGCCGAAGAAGCCCGTCGGGGCGGCTTCGCGCACGCGCGATTCGAGCAGCGCCGCCTGCGGGTCGCCCCGCGACCAGCCGAACCGGCCCAGCCACTGGTCGCGGTACATCCCGAACTCGGCGATCCGCTCGGGTATCTCGAACCACACCTGCCAGGCGGCCTTCAGGGCCAGGGCCCCGCCCACAGCCGACAACACCGTCACCAGCAGCATGAACCTTCGCCGGCCGGCGAAGACCTGCACCGCCAGCAGGGCCGCCGTGAGTATTGTCGCCTGGTCGAGCCAGCAGTTGATGGCCATCCGCTTATCCGACGCGTCGGCCGCCGAGACAAGGGACCACGCCACGAACAGCCCGGCCGGTATCGCCAGCCAGCCCCCCCGCAGCGCCAGTGAGCCGGCCACAGCCGAGCCTACCAGCCAGGCGGCCGCCGCCGACAGCAGCAGCACGGCGAAGACCACACGGGCAATCTCGCTGCGGTCCGGTCCGGCCGAACCGAGGGCGTCGCCATCGCCCGTCCGCATCGCGCTGGCCGATACAAACGAGACGGAGTAGGGCAGCTCGCCCAGGAAGCACCGCGAGCAGACGCACACAAGCAGCAGCGCCATCGCAAACGACTGTAGCGCCCGGCCGACCCTCACGCCGGCGGCAAACCGGCAGGCCCCCGCCGGCAAGGCCGGCGCCGCGATCCGGCCTGCCTGCTTGGCGCGGGTGGGCAGGCCCGGGCTGGCGGGGTTAGGTGTCATGCCTTCCCGTCGCCCAGTTCCAGGAGCGCCAATACCAGGACGATCATGACGGTCTGCGCGAAGACCAGCACCGCGCCGTAGGTTCCAACCATCGAGAGCAGCGTTGCGGAGATGGCGGTCGCCGCCGTGCAGGTCCAGATCGTAAGCACCGCCTTCCTGACCGACATGCCCCGCCTCAGCAGCCGATGCGAGAAGTGCCGCCTGTCGCCGACCATCGGGTTGCGCCTCTGGCGGACCCGAAGGACGATCACGCTGGCCATGTCGTACAGCGGTACGGCCATGATCACCAGCGGCACGAACACGCCGTAAGCGTAGTAGTGCCGGCCGGGCTCGACATACGTCGTCAGGCAACTGGCGACCGCCAGCGAATAGCCCACCACCAGGGAGCCGGCGTCGCCCATGTACACGCTGGCGGGCGGGAAGTTGAACACCAGGAACCCCGCCAACGAGCCCGTCAGAACGCACAGCCAGGCCGGGACAAAAAGCTGGCCCACCTGGGCGGACGCCGCCAGCAGTGCCGTCGAGACTATCACCGCCACGCCGGCGGCCAGGCCGTCCATGTTGTCCAGGAAGTTGAAGGCGTTGATGATGGCTACCAGCCAGAGCACCGAGGCCGCCGTGCTGACCGCCGGGCCCGCGACCGTCAGGACGCGAACGTCGCACAGGGTCACGACGCAGACGGCGACCACGAGCTGCGCGGCCAGCTTCAGCCAGGGCCCGAGGTTCCGGCGATCGTCCACCAGCCCCACAACATGCAGCACCAGTGCGCCTGCCAGTATGCCCAGGGCCTTGGGGGCCTTTGCCGCGGCGCCCCCAACGTAAATCGCCAGCGAAGCCGGCACCCAGGAGGGCACGCCCTCCGATGACCATGCCCAGTAGCGGGCCAGGGCCAGCGGCAGCAGGCTGACGCCCAGTATCGTCGCGAACACGGCCGAGCCGCCCAGCATGGGCGTCGGCCTGGCGTGCGCCTTGTGGCCGCCCGGCACGTCCAGCATGCCCAGGCGGAAGGCCACGCGCCTGGAAAGGGACGTCGCCAGCGCCGATATCGCGAAGGCCAAGCCGATAGTGCCCAAAGCTGCCCAGACTATCACTTGCTGTTGTCCTCCCTGCCCGCCTGCCGGAGGCGGGCGGGCCCGCGGGCCGGCCGGCCCTTGACGCCGCCGGCGCGCAAGGCGTCCCTGACGGCCGTCAGGAAGGCATCATATCTGCCCGAGGCGTAGTCAGGGAAGGTCCAGCCCAGCGGCTCCCAGCGGCCCTTTCGATACAGAAGCGTTATCTCGGCGTAGACGCCCTGGCCAAGGTATATCCGGTGCGAGAAGTTCTTCATGCTGGCCAGGACAAGCTTGGACTCGGCAACGTACCCCGGATCGAGGTTGATAGGCCGGGGCGGCCCGCCTGCGGACAAGGCCGCCAGCTCGGTCTCCAGGCGATTGGTAAACACCTTCGCCTCGGCGATGCGCCCGGGATCGAACGGTTCCTGGAAGGACACGAAGCGGCGGCACAGGGGGCCGCCCATCTGCTTGTCGTAGTAATCCGTGAAGTCGAAGGGAATGACCTGGCTGGTAAGATCGACCAGGCCGAAGGCCTTCGCCAGCCCCTCTGCGGCGATGCCGAAGAGCCGCCTGTCGCCCGAGATCATGCCGCAGATGAGCCTCACGGCTTCCGGTTGAGCCGCTTGGGACATACCGGCATTGTCGCCAGCGGCCGGCGTCCTGTCAAACCAGCGGCCGCCAGGGGGCGTGCATCAAGGCCGGGCCGCCAGTTCCGCCTCGACGATCGCCTCCACCAGCGCCTCGGTGGTGTGCGGGCAGGCGACCACGTCCGGTCCCAGGCCCGACAGCCGGAGCCTCTCGGCCGTTACGGGCCCTACCGCAGCCGTCTTCACGCCGGAGAGGTCCACATCGGAGAATCTCAGCATCCCCTGGAGACGGGGCACCGAGTTGGCGGAGGTCACGGTTATCCAGACCGGCTGCCCGCTTCGGAGAGCCTCCAGGGCCTCGGCGGGCAGGGCTCTGACGGCCGCCGGCCTGTAGGCAATCACCTGGTCCACGGCTGCCCCGGCGCTGCTGAGTATCTCCGGCAGCATGGCCGTCGCCTCGCTTGATCGGGCGAGCAGGATTCTCTTGCCGCTGACCGCGTGCCTGGCGACCAGCTCCCTGGCCAGGGCCTCGGAGGTGAACTCCGCCGGGAGCAGGTCCGCCTTGATCGACCTTGCCTCCAGGGCGGCGGCGGTGGCCGGGCCGGCGGCGGCCACCTTCACGCCGGCAAGGGCCCGGGCGTCGGAGCCTGTCTGAAGCAAGCGGCCGACGACGTGGGCCACGCCGTTGACGGAGGTCAGCACCAGCCAGTCGTAGCGGCGGATCCCCAGCAGCGCCTCGTCGAGCGGGCCGTAGTCCGCCGGCGGCTCGATCGTGATCGTCGGCGCCTCGATCACGTCGGCGCCTTGCTCCACGAGCATCCGGCTGAGGTCCTGAGCCTGCCCCTCCGGGCGAGTGACGATCACCGTCCGCCCGAACAGGGGCAGCTTCTCCATCCATGCGATGCGCCGGCGCGTCTCCACGCCCGGCCCGACCAGCAGCAGCGCGGGCGGCTGGATGCCGGCCTCCCCGCCGCGGGCGGCTATCGTCCCGAGGGTGGCGACGACCGTCTGTTGCCTGGCCGTGGTGGCGCCGCGGACGACGGCCGCGGGAGTGTCGCCGTCCTTGCCGGCCCGGACGAGCTTGTCGGCCACTTCGGCCAGGTTGCCCACCGCCATGTAGAACACGACCGTGTCCATGCCGGCCAATGCCCGCCAGTCGACACCGGCGCCATCCTTGCCAGCCGCCTCGCGCCCGCTGGCGAACGCCACCGTGGAGGCGTTCCGCCTGTCGGTCAGGGGAATCCCCGCCGCGGCCGCCGCGGCAACCGCGGCCGTCACCCCTGGCACGATCCGCAGGCCGCAACTAGCCGCGGCGACAGCCTCGGCCTCTTCCCCGCCCCTGCCGAACATCATGGGGTCGCCCCCCTTAAGCCTCACGACGAGCTTGCCGGCCCGGCACTTGGCCAGCATGAGGTCGTTTATCTGCTGCTGGGAGTAGCCTTCGCGGCCGGGGGTCTTCCCCACGCAGACCAGCTCGGCGCCGGGCCTGGCCAGCTTCAGCAGGCCCCTGTTCACCAGCCGGTCGTAGAGGATTGCGTCGGCCTTGGCGATCCAGGCCGCCCCCGCCTGGGTAATCAGGCCGGGCTCGCCGGGCCCCGCGCCCACGAGCACCACCAAGCCGCATCTCTCGCCTGAACGCATGCCCCGTATTCTAACGCTGCTTCCGGTTTTCGGGTCCCCGAAAAATGCCCGCGGCCTTGCTTAAGCCCCCCGCCGACAGCGCCGATGCGAGTTGTGATTACGGCCTACTAGGAGTGTCCACGATGGAAGAGACAGTCAAGCTGCTCCAGGAACGAAGGCATTTCCCCCGCACTCATCTCCAGATGAAGATCCAATGCATACGCTTCGACCCCGACGGGGGCGACGTCGTGGACGTCCTCGAAACGGTCAACATCTCTCGCAACGGCCTGGGGGCCATCGCCCAGAGGGCCTATTACCCAGGCCAGCGCGTCCTCCTGTGCATGCCCCTGACCAGCATGAACGGGCGTAGGAACATCTACGCCACGGTCATCCGATGCCGTCAGGAGGCCGAGGGCTACAGGATCGGCATGACCTTCGACAACGCCTCGCAGGGCGCCATGTACAACGACGCGCCGGCCGTGGCGGCCGCCTGACCTGCCTTGACGCACCGACCGTCCAGGGGCGGATACCCGCCCCTTTTTCATGCGCCCTGCGGCGGGGGCGCGATGACGTATCGAGTGAGCTTGAGTTGCTTGCCGAGCAGGCAGGCGATGTGATAGGCGAACATGCGGTTGATCGCGTCGGCCTGGGCGTCGGGCATGGCGACCTTGCGGCCGCCGGCCTTACTCCCGGTGGCGGCGCGGAGGGCGGCCAGCCCGGCAAGGGCCGGCTCGTCCAGGCGCAGTTTCTCGGCTGTTCCGGCCTGGCAGTCGCGGCAGATCAGCCCGCCCTGGCCCGACGAGAAATGCACGTCCTGCCGCTCACCTGGGCGCCCATCAGCCCCCGGCGGGCCCGGACGGCCATCGCGGGCGGGCGGGCCGGCCGCGACGATGGCCCGCCCGCAAGCAGCGCAGCTTTCGAGCTGGCCGATCAGCCCGACGTTGACCAGCAGCCGCCACTGATAGAACGCCAGCACCGCCGGCGCCGGGGCGTCCGGCTGAGCCAGGCGGACCAGGGAGTTGTGCAGCAGGTCGTACACCTCCGGGTGCGGGTCGCTCTCGGCGACCATCAGGCCGGCAAGCTCGATCATGTACAGCGCGGCGTAGAGCCGGCGGGCGTCGCGGCGGAGGAGGGCGTGGGAGGTGGTCTCGGCGAACTCCATGAGCGCGCCCAGCCCATCGCCCCGGCTGGGCGCGAAGACCAGGTCGCCCTCGCTCAGCAGGTCCAGCGCGCCACCGGACTTGCTCTTGGGCCGCTTGGTCCCCTTGGCCAGCAGCCGCACCACGCCGGCCCCGCGCGTCAGAAAGTGCAGCACCTGCGAGGTCTCGCTGAAATCCGTCGTCCGCAGGCAGATTGCCTTCTCTCGCTGCGCCATCTCCGGCAATATACCAGATACCCCGCCGCCCGCGAACGAAGACGGAATAGTAACGGCGTCCCCGGATATGACCGGGTGAGGGTGGTCCCCTCTCCCTTCAAGCAGGAATGCGCATCATTGACGTAACTCCTTTTTTTGCTGCAAGGAGTACAGGATGATTTTGCCTTGGACCCAGAGCCGGACGCGTTGGTGTGTGCGCACAAAGGGCGGCAGGTGATCCAGTCCGACGCGACTGCTGGTCATGCGGGAGAAGACGCGCTCGATGATCGTGCGTTGAGCATACATCGCCGGACCAAAGGCATTGTTGAACGTCT
>Ga0315279_10007430_pt1 | contig 13548 bp, 13 predicted proteins | sample YL17G06_20_MG_FD_203694 | JGI IMG/M metagenome (GOLD analysis project Ga0315279, IMG submission 203694) | Sediment microbial communities from Yellowstone Lake, YNP, Wyoming, USA - YL17G06_20 | ecosystem: Environmental > Aquatic > Freshwater > Lake > Sediment | place: USA: Wyoming | collected... | reverse complement strand
CTGGGCCCCATCTCGATCGTTTCCCTAGTGATCCTGAATCACCGCTGCACCACGTCCCTCCAAAGACATTGGTCGAGCACTTCTTTCGACGAGACATCGAGCGTCGCCACGAGCTAGCAGCGACCATCCAGAGTCTCCTCTTCAGTGCATTTTGAAAGCTGCTCAGACACTCGCCAATGAAATGTGACGTGATGTTGAGCTTGTGGTGGCAGGTTCGGGTAATTGCGATACTGCCCTTCGGAAGTTGGCGGGAGATCTTGGAATTGGAGGGAACGTCAAATGGCTGGGAGACGTAGATAAGAGTAATGTGATCCAGCTATACCGAGAAGCGGACGTTTCCTTGCTGCTTTCAGCATCCGAGAATTTCGGCACAGTTGTCGCGGAATCGGTTGCTGCGGGAACGCCAGCAATCGTCACGACGAATTCTGGGCTGGCAGAATTCGTCAATGAACCTGGGTGCAACGGAATTGCCTATCCTCCGGATACTGGGAACTTGGCAAGAGGTCGGGGAGGAATACGAACGCATATACAGGAATTCGACGAGCTGGTAGCGCATAACTATCGATGACTTCCGAAGCACTATTCGGTGATGAGTACTTACACCACAAAATGCGCAGCCCCATAGTCTCATGGCTACGTCAGAATGCTCAGAATGAGTCCCGGCGACGCAATTCTTCGAAACATCCATTGATAGCTGAAGCAGTACGTTCCCACGAATATCTTCGCTCAACCAGCTTTCGTGCATTATTGCCGATTCTAGTCCGCATTTCTGCGTCGCGCAGAAGCCCAATCACAGCATCCGCAAACTCGCGGTGACCATTGACGACTACAACCTCTTCGTCCTTCTTGGCATCAATACCTAAGATACCCACAGGTGTAGTGACTACTGGCTTAGCCATTGCCATAGCCTCGAGAACCTTGTTCTTGATCCCGGTTCCCTCAGTCATTGGCACGATGAATACGCTGCATTTTGCCAGATAGGGGCGGACGTCATCAACAAATCCCGTGACGGTGATTGACGGGCTGCTTAGTCTGGATACAGCCGGATGCGGGTCTCCTCCGACTATGTAGAGTTTCACACCTGGAACGCCGTCCGAGATCGCTGGGTAGATGTTGCTACAGAAATTGAGGACAGTGTTGACATTCTTCGGCGTGCTCATGGCTCCGACATAGACCAGTGAAGGATACTCCTCCTCTAAATTCATTGGTGAGAAATATGAGATGTCGGTTCCGTTGGGATTCAAGATAACATTCGAGAGCCGAGCGTTCTGCTCAAGTATCTCCTTATCGAGCTCAGTTACTGCAATACAGTAGTCAAACCGCGGAAAGTAGGTTCTTTCACGATCTCTTGCTTTTAGATACATCAGCATAGGAATGAGCCTGCGAAATGGATTCTTCTCATTTCGGTATTCCTGCAGATAACCAAAAGATACCGCGTCAGAGGCTTCAACAATCTTTGGAAGTTCTGAATTAACGACATAGTGGGCGACAAGACCTCTTGCGTAGATAGCATCATACTTCCCGTTTCGAAGCTCTCCCTGGATTATGGCATCCATTCGAGGAGAGTATAGAGAATCGAATCTACTGAAATGATCCGATAGTATGTTCCGTGACGATAGACAGTTCTTGAGTGTGAACAGAAACGCTCTGAGCAATGACATCCTGGTGTCGATCTGATCTGGAGTGATGACCCTACAATACGAGGCAATATCCTCGCTGTATCGTCTCGGATCCGCGTGTCTATCTATGAAGGATATCAATGTTATCTCGTATCCATAGTCTTCTGAGAGAATCCTCATAAGGTGGTATGGCCTGATAGTCCCGCCTCGAAATGGGTTTGGCATATCATCGCACAGCATGAGCAGCCTCGTATTCATTTACATCCCCAGCTCTCTCAAACAGCCACTATGTATTTCATCGTTACCCAGCTTTCAAGGAGCCCCAAAGCAAACCTAGTAGAAGATCCTAGATCCGCCATTGTCGAAAATCAAATCTCGGCCATCGAACACTCCCGCAATGCTGACATAAAGTGTATTGTAGATCACACCCACGAAATCCGTGACAATTGCTCTCCCCTCTTCGCAGTTGAGGGTGCCGAGGAAGACATATTCTCCCGCTTTGGTGTGGTTGACATCCACTGTTAGCGAGAGAGCTGTTCCCAGAGAGAGACTGTTCACCAACAACGACCTATAGACATCTGCCTGAACAAGGCTGTCATCTTTCGACTTGATCAACCAACTCGCGCCAGACATCTCTCGCTCGTTGAACCTGGGTCCATCCACCGCACTATCAAGCGTGAAGACATTTGGATGATCGTGTGCAACCTCATACATGAATCCGCTGTTGAGAAGCAAGAAGATTGCGAGGAAGGAGGAGAGCAGAACGGGTTTTTCATGCTTCGCAACGATGATACCGCGCAGTTGTGGAATCCGGCTGAACAACTTGCCAATAGTGAATGACCCGACAACCACATACGGAGATAGGAAAATCAGGCCAATCTGATACAGTCGTGTGCCGTTGAGTGTGCTAAGAACGTAGGGAACGAGCATCCCAGCGACCATCAACACAAAAGCCGTCCACGAGAAGACCAAGTTCAATTCTCCGTTTCTCTTTCTGTTCGTGGGAATGAGAGTACTACACACTCCTACCACTATGAGTCCTTGAGCTACCAAGTTCACGTAAAGAACTACGCGATGAAGGAAGGACGGAAGCCCGGTCGCCAGGATTGCGAGCCCCTGTGTTGCGGCTGGATTGAGAAAATCTTTTGCAAAATTGCTCCCTATCATCTCTAACAAACGCACAGCATCTACCAGAGAAGAAGACCCGGATGCATATGAGTACCATAAGAAGGACATCACGATGTAAACAAGGACGATTCTTCCTGATATTCCAGTTGCTAAAATTTTAATTCTACGATCACGGTCGGCGAACAAAGTCACACCGCCAACAATCACCAGGAATCCCATAAAGAGAAAGGTCAGGGCGTAGTGAGAAACGATCAAAGAAAGAGAGAACGCCATGAGCAACAACGACCGGCTCATCTTGCTCTGGTTTTTCGAGTCGAAAGCGACAAGAAGGATTGCAACCAGAAAAAACTCAGCAACCTCCTGCCTCGCCAATGACACCATGGAACCGTAGAAATTCGAAATCGACATGAAGAAGAACGCCGCAAGGAATGCGCCTTTGGCGCCCAGCTTCTTTTCGGAAATCACGAACAGTCCGAGCGGAACTAAGGAGAAGATCAAGGGGTAAATGATTTTGAAAACCCAGACCAAAGGTATCTGGCTCAATAAGGAGTACAATGGACCAAGCATGACAAGGGACAACATGCCGTTTATATCATATGCAATTGTATGATTCCATATGCCATTGTTCTGGACCAGACTCGCAAGATAGTACTCGCTTTGAATATCAAAGCCCGAGAGATATGGTGTAATCAGGGAGGTGTGAAGCAGAAGTGAGGCAGAGATTGACAGTGTCAGAAGAAGATATGACTTGTCGGAGGCTGCCCTGCCTGAGAAGCCCATTAGAACAACCACCGCAGCAACCGCAGCCAGGAACAAGAGAAGCAGTGAGTTGTCATTGTTTTTGTTAAACAAAGTTGCCCCAGCAACACTGCAAACCATGATGAAGCACGAGACGACTATTGTGGGGTACGGCAGGCCGCGTGAATCTATTCTTGGTGATTCTGCATAATCCCTGTCTCTTAGGTAACTAATCAGAAGAAGGAACAATACGGTTGTACTGATTGCGGGCGCAATGAACAGCACTCGAAACGGCTGGGAAACGCCGAACAAAGGCAGCAACGCATTCAGCAGGAAACCAACAAGCATGAGCATTGCCAGACTTAATGCGACGGAGTAAATCAGTGTCCTTGCAGCCCCTAGACGATGCAGCCTTAGGGCTCTAAGGGCAACAATCCCTGGTACGTAGCTCAAGTACAGAACCACAACAACAGCTCTGACTGATGGAATCGACAATCCAATTGAGTCCCACAGCAGGACTCCTGTAAATCCCAGTTGAATTGACAGCACTACAATGAAGTATCCTCTGAACTTCCAGTCATTCAGCTGAAGGATGTTTGGGATTCTCATGTTGCTCCTCGGTACAATGACGTTGCCTTTGCATTCACCGTTGCATTCCTCGTTGGACCATAGATTCCCCAAGAGTCCGAAGCACGAATACTCGAATTGGCGTCAGGGCCGACAACACCATAGCGACCAATACTCACATTTGCAGATGCATTTCGACAAACGGCACCTGGCCAAGAGAATGACAGATCCGTAGATAAACGTTGTCAGGCACAGCCATGCAGAGATTCTCTTTGACCAACCAGAAAAGGAATGCGGATTGATGCACTATCCAATTTCTCAGTGGTTCAGACGACTCCGATTCTCCCGGACTCCATCACCGGAAGTGGGATCTTGAATGCCTCTCCATTTCCAATCGAAAGCAAAGATCAGCGCTTGCATCCCCTTGCTCAGTAGAAACCCGAGATGACGAGCAAAAACAGGGTCTCAAGCCTCCTCGAGTTATGTGAGAACGCCCGGAAGATGAGTTCCTTGTGCTGCTGGCTCGAGTTCCGAGCCAGCACATGCAATCCCATCTTCCGCTTCTCCACGGAGAACACCGTCTCCACCTCTGCGCGTTGACGATATGCATCTTCGTCGAAGTCCCTCAGCTGCCTCTTTCTGTACCATCCGCTCATCTTGATCCCACGTCCTCCGTCGCGGACTGGGATAAGAGTCTGCGCCCCCAGGACCTCCCGGGCTTAGGCGTGGTTGCTCTCAGCGTCGTAGCCCTTGTCGGCTACGACCAGCTTCACGGGAAGCTGGGCTGGTGGAACCTTCTTCAGCACTCGCGGAAAGTCCGGTGAATCGTTCGCAGGACCACGCCTGAACTTCACCGCCACGAACAGCTGCTTCCTCGTCTCAACCGCCACCGTCTGCTTCATGTGACGACGCGTCAGGACACCTCGCCTTTGTCCTCCCAGCGTGCTTTTCCTGAACTCGAGAACGCAGGGGTAGTACGTGCTCGCGGATGTCGAGCTTAACCCGGTCGAATCGACTGCCAGATAGAGAACCCTGACCCTCGCCTCCTCCAAGAACGCGAGGAGGAGGCGCTCGAGCCTCCTCGTGTTCGTCCTCTTCGAGAACTTGTGCAGCGTAGTCCAGTGAGGCACCCTCCTCAGTCGAAGATCGTCTAGGATCGAGGTGCAGACATTAAGCATCTCGCAGAAATCCTTGTACAACTTCCTGAAATGCTGGCGCTCCGCCAGCAGGACCACATGCTGGTGATCCGTGTACAGGTGATTCGCATACTTCGATCCTCGAAGAGGGTATCGAGCCCTCTTCAAGACCTTCTTCTGACGACGAACGATGCGAACCAGTTTATGCTTGTTCGCTTTCTTCCCATCCCACGGCACGAGGCCATCTCATCCCTTGGAGCCAAGACAACTCTTTGCGTAACTGGCTTGTCTCCGGGTTGGGGCCATGCCGTGCCGACGTTTCTACCTTTCCAGGATGTCGCTTTTCAAGGGTTTCTACAAGAGCATCTCTCAGGTAACTTCCTAATAGAAGGAGCAACACGGTCGCTCTAGTTGCGGGCGCAATGAACATCATTCGAATCGGCCGAGAAACGCCGAACAAAGGAAGCAGCAGATTCAACAGGAAACCGATGAGCATGTGTAGCGCCAGGCTTAGCCCAACGGAGCAGTAAAGCGTCCTCGCACCTCCTAGATAGTGCAATCTCAGTGTTCTGAGAGTGACGATCCCTAGTGCGAAGCTCACGTACAGAACAACAACAGTAGCTCTGGTCGGCAGAATTGACAACCCAATAGAATCCCAAAGCAGAACTCCTGAAAATCCCAGCTGAATTGAAAGCACAACAGCGAAATACCTTCTGAATTCCCAATCATTCAGTCAAAGGAGGTTTGGAATTCTCACGCAAACCATCGTCCATGAATTCATCCAATGCTGCGTATTCTGTTCGTTCACCATTGCAGCAGGCTTGTACTGGGCAATAGGAGAAGTCTTATCTTTGGAGATAGAACATTGCATACCCTCAGTTGACCAAACAATCTACGTTCGGAGGGAATCTCAAGAACAAGACAGCTGTGGAATACTGGGGGCTTCACTAACCTGGCCTCAGCTCTAGACCTTCTATTGCTCCTCGCAGGTAGGATCTCAGCGCTCTTGCGCTGGTTCGTTTGGCAAGAAGGGAGAGCAGCGACATCCATATTTGAATCGTGAAGAATTGGAACGTAAAGATGAAGTACTGTCTAGTGGATGCATGTCGCCTTGTAAACCGGAAACGGTTTCTTGTCGTGTAATACAACACGAATCCATCAATTCTGTTTGCAGTCTGCGACAGCTTATGCCAGACCCTCGCCTTCGGTACATAGAGACTCTTGATGCCTGCCTTTCGAGCTCGAAAGCAATAATCGCTCTCTTCCGAGTAGCAGAAGAATTCTGGGTCAAAGAAACCCACTCTCTCAATTGTCGTTCTCCGAATCAGAAAACACACTCCCTGCGAATAGTCGGTCTCGGCTACTACATCGTACTGTCCGCGGTCCAGTTCGCCCGTACCCGCCATATACACTTTGCCCCGGCTGAACTTTACTCTGTTCCAAGTGCCCTGAATTCGCTCTGGTTGGTCGTAGAAAAGAATCTTCGGCGAGAAAATGCCGGCCTCGGGAGCAACCTCCGCTACGTCAATCAGTTGGGCCAGGAAATCGGAAGCTACAACAGCATCATTGTTCAGAAGCAAGACGTAATCCGGACAAAATGCTTTCAAGGCAAGTCTTATTCCAACATTGTTCCCTTCAGCGAATCCGAGATTCATCTGGTTTCTGACTACGGACAATCTCCGATTCGAGACCAAACCATCAATCTTCGTTGTCTCGGCTTCGATAAAGTCAACTCCGTCTTTCAGATACTCCACAACTGCAATCGGCTTTGTGTCGGAGCTGTATTCAAAGAACCTTGATTTCACTTCCATTCTGCCGTCTGCATATAACTCGATATTCCGTACAGAATCATCTTCAGATCCGTTATCTACAACGATCACATCATAACTGGGATATCTGATTCCAAACAGGGATTCAAGGCACTCTATAGTGTCTCTACAGCCGTTCCAATTCAACACAATAATCGAAACCCTTGGGGAATTTGACATCATTCATCTCACTCGCATTTTGAGGACAACTTCAGCCTCTTCGGGAAGGGACGAGAATCTTCCTCATAATGTCACAGCAATATCGTCGCCTAGAATACAAATACTTGACTTTAACTTGTTCGTTTTGGCCTGCTGTGACACATAATTCTTAACGTCTGGGGCTCATATTGTCTGGTTGAATGAGCGAAAGCACATTCAGGATGGGATGCACCAATGGGCGGTGCCTGTCTCAGCAGAAGGAACTGGAGCGAGATCGACATGGTCCTGGTCGGCGAGCCTCAGAGGTTCTTCAGAATCGCCAAGAAGGTCGTCTGGGAAGAACCAGAGCCATGGATATGGAAACCAAAGTACCGCGACGACGACAAACGCAGGGTCGGGCGCCCTCCCGAGTACATGGCCTGGCCGCTGGTCCTCCTCTGACTCTGGAGGATATACTCGGGCAAGTCCTATCGGTGGCTAGAAGGCTCCCTCCACGGAAACCAGGAGTTCAGGCACGAGATCGACCTCGGGGACGGGTATCCAGCCTATGAGACGATACACAGGGCAATGTTCTACCTGGACGAGTCCTATCTCGGACGCTTGAACAAACGCATCATCGCAGAACTACAGAAGCGTCAGCTGAATGTGACTCCTGACGCCACCGGCGTGGGCACGAACCTCTTCGACCGCTGGCTCTCCCATCCGACCGAAAGGTCGAAGGACTTCGCCAAACTCCACTCTGCGATATACGACCGAGGGGCGGCTCACGCAATAGCCATCGCCGACGGGACCACGAACGATTCCATCGTGTTCCCCTATCTGATCAACGACATGGACGCCCGCCTGGGCGTCGTCAGGGCGGACGCAGGGTACCTCTCCAGAGACAATATCCAGCTCGTCGAGGACTTGGGTGCGATCCCGTACATCAAACCCAAGTCCTCCTCCACGATGGGGAGCAAGGGCAGGTTCGCTTGGAGGCAAATGCACTTCATTTACCAGAAGGACAAGGAAGCGTTCCTTGATGGGTACAACCAGCAGAGGAGGGTCGAGGGGTTCTTCTCCAGGTTCAAGAGACGGTTCGGAACATCCGTCAAGAGCCGCATCGGGACGATGCAGCGCAAGGAGGTCTGGATGAGGTGCCTGATCCTGAACATCCTGACCGTGGCAGGCGAACAAATCGAGAATGAACTCAGGGCGGCGGGCTAATTATGTGTCACAGCAGACACATAGGAAAATGTCTTAGGACAACATCCATATGGTAGGAGAGAACGTTTCAGTTTGGTGACATCCATCAATCTAGCAGAGAGACTAAAGCCGGCGAGGTTCTTGAGGTCAAGACGCGTGGAATACTGGCTGGTCATAGCTCTGGCTAATCTGGTTGGGCATGTGCCAAGTCACATCCTGAGGCATGGAGCCTATCGTCACATTTTCCGAATCAGACTTCCCGAGAACAGCGTCATATACATGGGTTGTCGGTTCTTCAACCCGTGGGGTATTGCCATTGGTCACAACTCGATTGTTGGGGATCATGCATTCTTGGATGGAAGAAGGGGATTGGTCATAGGCAACAATGTGAATATCGCTGGTGACGTCAGGATTTACACGTTGGAGCACGACCCTTCAAGCCTGGCTTTCGAGGCTGTCGGAGGACCAGTTGAGCTGAAGGACTGGGTATACATAGGTACACGGGTCACAATCCTGCCAGGAGTGACAATTGGTGAGGGGGCGGTCGTAGCTTCAGGGGCTGTGGTCACCCAGAGCGTGCAACCATGGACCATCGTGGGGGGAGTTCCAGCAAAATACATCAAGAACCGCCCAATTGTCAGATACGAGTTGAACACAGGAGACAAGGCTCTCTTTCAATAGCGAAGAAAGTGGGTTTGAGGCAAGGTTCTCGGATGCCTTCCAAAGATGCGACAGTCGACATGTCTTGTGCCTTCTCGAATCGAACAAGATGCTGGTGAGTTCCTGTCCGAAAGGGCAACTAGCTGATTCCAAGAGGATACGAAGGGAAAGACTCATTGCTCGGTCAAAGGGTAGTTCGATCAACTTTGAGCAGACCTTCGCCTAGTGCTTCACGGTCTACATTGCATCAAGGAAGACCCGACAATCTCTACATCTCTCATCCCCAGCAAGGATCTGCACTTTCTCTCCCTGACCGGGTTTCCTCCCTCGATGATGGTGGTTCCTATAGTCTGGCCTCGGCGGCAAGAGCATCGGCTCGGAGCCGCCTCTCGCTCGACCTACATCCCGCAGCCATCTGGAAACGGCGAACACCTCTCCCTCCTCGAACGCAGCGTAGTTGATCCTATTCGCGGGGTATTCCGAAGGAATAGGGAATAGGAAGACGGCCTAGTCGTGCTGACCGACATAGTATTGCTTCAGGCTCTCTACCCCAGCCAAATTCGTAGAAAGACAGACACGTGCATAGTCTGCAGGGACGCATATCAGAGACTATCCGACGTGCATCAAGGATATCTCGAAATCTGCCTCCTCATCTTTCGTCTTCTTCGGAATCGGACTGACTCCGTTCTCAAGAAGAGGATTCCCAAATGCTGGAGTGAAGCTACGGCCGTGTTTGCCGCTCGGAGGGACCTATCAGGCACCTATCAAATGTTCGTCACGAGAGGAATCATTCAGACAATACTATGCTCAGACTGCGATTTCTAGCGCAACACATGCGTTCTCTTGAGAAGCCTAGAAAGGGAGACTGGCACGGCAGTACGCCAATCACCCATCGTCGTGTACACATATTCGTACTCTTTGCGATGTTTCCTCAATACCTTCTTGAGAGACTTATAGTAGCTTCCAGACATAGAATAGGCTAGTGATATGTGATGAGCCTCCAAAGGAAGCACGAAGACCTCCAGGCCTAGATTCCTTACACTCAGAGAGTAGTCGACACCGTAGAGGTGCCAACTGTCGCAGACCTCCTCATCAAACCTGAGTACATCGAACACCGATTTCGGCACAATCATTGCACATTCGTCCACGGTCTGGGCTGTCTCGACGCGGTCAATCCTTGTATTGCCCGCGGGTCGAGGCGGGATTCCGTGAATGATATTCGACATGACTCCCTCGGAAGCCTTCTTCCCCGCCAGACCCGCTATCCCGACGTTCTGCAATGAGTCGAGCAACTTCTCTGCGTCAGCCAGCCATGTCTCCGGATAGAGCCGAACGTCCTGGTGTATGAAGAGAACGTACCTGCCATTTGCCCTGGTTGCCCCCTCGTTCAGCGCTTTGGCAGCCGACTCATACTTGTTCTGTGAGTTGTCAACGAGTATCTTCTCGAGGCCAGAGGTTTGAACATCGAGACTACTCTCGAGATACTCTCTAAGAACCTGTTTGTTATTGTAAACGCAAACCACCGAAATCATTTCCAATCCGTCTCGCTCTTCATCGTCCCCTTGGAGTCGCCCAAGCCCAGCTACCCGGAGAATTGTCTCCCAGGCATGTGATGGACAGATTCCACATCCAACTATATTCAATTTGCGAATGGCATGCCCGCGATAAGCGCGGCTTTGGAATGACACTGGCGAGCAATAAACAGACTTGAACCGGTCACAGAGCGTTGATATCATGCCGACCATACCGAAGCTGTGCCAGTCGAACTCGAAAGGACTTGGGCCGCTATCAGAGAGAACAAGATCGGGGTTCTCGAAGCTGTCGAGCGAACCGATAACCGTTGCCGCGCTGTTGCGGAGGAGGCTCGAGTGGATGGATCGTGACCACTTTGTCCGGCATATCTCCAATCAGGAAATCGCAGAAATCATTCTTCAATTTCTGTCCACGCATAGAGTCTAAAATGGAAACTACTCTTAATGAGTCTCAATTTGTATCCCAAATACACGGGATACTTTAGCCAAATAGGCAATCCCACTGCTCCCAAGTATATTGGCTCTTTTTCTTCTACTTCGAATCTCCTAAAGTATTTCCCTAATAGATCTTCTAGACTCCTTTTTGTGAAGAAGTTCATATGATCTGTTTCCAGAAAATGTTCATAGGTTAATCCATAATTCCTCAAAGCCTCAACATCACCGCAATTTGGCACAGTGATCAATATGTTCTTTTTGGCAACTCTTTTGGCTTCTCCTAGAAGACTACCTGGGCTTTGGACATGCTCCAGTACTTCAAAAATGATGACTGTATCAAACGATTTATCCTCAAAAGGAAGTTGCTCTTTCACAACATAAGCATTTACACCCTTCTCTTTGGCAATTCTGATGTATTCTTCATTAACATCCACGCCAACACACTTAAAACCCAATCTGCCAAGTTCCAGACAATAATCACCCGTGGCACATCCAAGATCCAGTATACTCTCTCCCGCATATTGTTGGCAGAAGTCTATGAGCCTTTCACTAGCCACGCTTGCTTTAGCCTCTGCGTACCATTTCTTTGTATCTCTGAAGATACTTTCTCTTGATGATCTAGTAGAGCTCACTTTCTACTCCTGTTTATGAGTTTTCTATTCAAGAAACCTGGAATCTTCGACGGATTTCTCAGTCCCGTTTTGATTGATCTACAGATCGCATTCTTCCTTTGCTCGTTTCTAAATCGTAGGAATAGTGCACGTATCTCCTTTCTCGTTAACTTTTCTGACAGGATTATGGCGGAATCATAGTTGACGCTGAAATCTACATTCAATCTATCCCAATCCATTTTCTCAGCAACAAGACCTCTGGACAATGCATAGTCCCATACAGGTGTCCCAGGATAGGGTGTCAAAACATATAAGTCGAAATTTGTCACTCGGTTCTTCTTGATAAATCTCAGTGTTTCTAGAACATCTTTCTTGTCTTCTTCTGGCGAGCCTATTATGAAACTACAATGGACATCTATTCCATGCTTTCTGAATATTCTTATCGCATTTTCATTATCTTTGATATCGATATTGTTCCCTTTGAGATATCTAAGAGTCTTGCTGCAACCTGATTCTAACCCCATACCAATGGATTTGACTCCCAACTCTTTCAGCAACCTGATTATCTCATCGTTGACCATGTTGGCTCTGATCGAACAATTGAAGTTCACTTTTCCCAAAATGCCCTTTTCTCTGAGAAGGTCTATTGTTTTTCTCACTCTCTGTACGTCAACTGAGAATATATCGTCATAGAACTGGATACTTTTAACATTGTGCGCTTTGACTAAATGCTCAATCTCATTGACCAGATATTCTGCCGAAAAGATCCTAACTCTATTCCAAAAACGGGAGGAGGCACAGAAAGTACAGCGGTATGGACAACCTCTACTGGTAAACATATATGTGTTTGGTTGGATACTAAACAAATCTCGTGCGGGAAACGGAAGTTCATCTAAAGGATGTATAGGTTCTCGTTTGTCAGTGGTGGCTATTCTGCCGTTGTCCCAATAGATTATTCCTTTTGTCTTTCGGAGATCAGCTTTGTCGAATGTCCCCTTTCTACTAAACAATTCTAATAGATCACATATGGTCTCCTCTCCTTCACCTGCAACCCCCACATCCATGTCTCTTGTCAATGAGGAGAACATCATTGAAATATGAACCCCCCCGCAAATTACAGGCAGTCCATATCTTTTTGCTATCTCTGCATAGGCAATTGCCCTATTGTAGTTTTGACTTACTGCACTAATCCCAACTATGTCTGGCTTGAAACTCCTTATTTCATATTCAATATTATCATCTACAACCTTGAATTCGATTTTCTCTTCTCCAAAATGCTTTCTCAGGTTACTGACCAAATATGCAATACCTAAAGGGGGATATTTGGTTTCAACCTCTCGAGAAGGGTCAATTGCATTTATGAATAGGAACTTGATTCTCATAGTATATTCTTCGCCTCCATTCAGGTCTTATCATCGCCCCATAATCATCGCGATATCCGCCTTGAAAATGGAGTCTTGTTCCTGAATAGTCTCTTCTCATTCCCATCAACATACCTCCATGACATACTAATGATGATATATATTATCCGAGTATCACGCTGGCTGACCCCAGAGTACTCAGATTGACTAGACGGTCTGATGAAACCGTTGATGGCATAGTTCCGAGACCAATGACAATCCGCCACAACAACAGCTTTACCACAATCCCTGGCTTCCATCGTCATCACGGGCAAACCCTCGAGGAAGGACTGCGGCACGAACACATCGCACGAGGAGTATAGCCTTGCGAGCTCATCATCAGACGGACGAACGTATTCAACGTGACCGGAATTCTTGAACCGTGTCCCCGAGCTGCCCCCTTCGAGCGCAGAACAGCTGAACCTGATCGCCCAGTAAGTGAAGAGAGAGGCGAGGAGGAGTTGGTCTCACTCTGATTAAAGGTGTGTTGTCACATTCTCCCCGACCACGACCCTCTCACCCCTGAGGAGGAGCCCGTTCGAGTTCAGAATCTTTGTTCCCTTCCCTATC
>Ga0315279_10007428_pt1 | contig 13554 bp, 8 predicted proteins | sample YL17G06_20_MG_FD_203694 | JGI IMG/M metagenome (GOLD analysis project Ga0315279, IMG submission 203694) | Sediment microbial communities from Yellowstone Lake, YNP, Wyoming, USA - YL17G06_20 | ecosystem: Environmental > Aquatic > Freshwater > Lake > Sediment | place: USA: Wyoming | collected... | reverse complement strand
CTGTGCGCGGCGCCGAAATCTCGATGATCTTTCAAGAGCCAATGGTGTCGCTCAGCCCGGTGTACACGGTGGGCGATCAAATCATCGAGGTGATCCAGCAACACCGCACCGTGGGCAAAGCCGAGGCTCGCGAACGCGCCATCGAGATGCTGCACAAGGTGGGCATTCCCCAACCGCAGGAACGCGTGGACGCCTACCCGTTTCAACTGAGCGGCGGGATGCGCCAGCGCGCCATGATCGCCATGGCGCTGTCGTGCAACCCGGCTTTGCTCATCGCCGACGAGCCGACGACCGCGCTGGACGTAACGACCCAGGCGCAAATCCTGGAGTTGATGCTGTCTTTGCAGCACGAGTTGGGCATGGCGATCATGCTCATCACACACAACCTGGGCGTGGTGGCCGAGATGTGCGAACAAGTGATCGTCATGTACCTGGGCGAGGTCGTCGAGCGCGCGCCGGTGGATGCGCTCTTTCACGATGCGCTGCATCCTTACACCCAGGCGCTCTTGCGCTCCATCCCGGTGCTGGGGCAGAGCAAGCTGGGCCGGCTCGATCCGATCACAGGCATGGTGCCCGATCCATACAATCGCCCGATAGGCTGCGCTTTTCACCCACGCTGCGCCAAGCGAATCCCTGGCAAGTGTGACCAGGCTCCAATTCCGTTGATTGAACTGAAGGACGGGCGCGCGGTTCGCTGTGTGCTTTACCCATGATGCAAGGGAGGCTGATTTGTCATCCCAATCCGGTCAGGCTGTTCAACTGACAGTCAACCATCTCAAGATGCATTTTCCGATCTATCGCGGGTTTGTACGGCGAGTCGTCGGCCACGTCAAAGCGGTGGATGATGTGAGCCTGAGTGTCTGTTGCGGTGAGACGCTGGGGTTGGTCGGTGAAAGTGGCTGCGGCAAGACGACCGTCGGACGCTGCATCGTGCGCGCCTACGAGCCAACAGGCGGTGAGATTCTCTATCAGAATGAACGTGGCGAAAGCGTCAACCTGGCGACGTTGCCCAAAGGTGAGCTCAAGACCTATCGCCGCCAGTTGCGCATGATTTTCCAGGACCCGTATGCCTCGCTCAACCCGCGCATGAACGTGCTGAACATCGTCGGGCAGCCGCTCAAGATTCACGGCCTGGCCCACGGCAAGGAACTGGAAGATCGGGTGGCGGCCTTGCTCAAGCGGGTGGGCTTGCAGCCCGAGTATATGCGCCGCTATCCGCACGCCTTTAGCGGGGGCCAGCGGCAGCGCATCGGCATCGCTCGTGCGCTGGCGCTAGAGCCGCATGTGGTCATCGCCGACGAGCCTGTCTCAGCGCTGGACGTTTCGGTGCAGGCGCAAATCTTGAACCTGATGCAAGACCTGCAGTCCGAGTTCAACCTGACCTATCTCTTTATCTCGCACGACCTGAGCGTGGTGGAATACATCGCCAACCGCGTCGCGGTGATGTACGTGGGCAAGCTGGTCGAGGTGGCTCCGACCGGCGATCTGTTCGCAGCGCCCCAACATCCTTATACGGAAGCGCTGCTTTCCGCTGTGCCCAAGGCTGATCCGCGCCTGCGCTCCAAGCGGATCGTGCTGGAAGGCGACGTGGCCGATCCGGCCAACCCGCCGAGCGGCTGTTACTTTCATCCGCGCTGCCGCTACACTCAGGATCGCTGCAAGACTGAGCCGCCCGTGTTGCGCGAGGTTGCCCCCAGTCATTCGGTGGCGTGTCATTTTGCAGAAGAGTTGAGCTTGCAAGGTGCGGCACACACGCCCAAACGATGATGCCGCGCATGTCAGACCCAGGCGACGATTGGCTTCAGTCGTCGCCTGTTTACGTGAAGAGCCTTGCGAAGGAGCCGGTCAATGTCCCAAGCCGTTTCTGATCCTTTCCACCTAACCGCTGCCGAGATTCAGTGTCTCATTATTCCTGGCACACTTTGCTTGCCGGAACTGGAATCCGCGCGGCGTGACCTGGACGCTTTGCGCCGCACGCCGCAGACGCAAATCGTGTTGGAGCAGACCCAATCGTCCATGGAGGCGATGGAACAGATTCCATTGCCGACCTACACACACTATCGGCAGTTTATTCGGAATGGCGACCGCAGCAATTTTGAAACGCCCTATTTTCTCCGCCGCTCCAGGTTATCCACTGCCGCGCTGCGTCTCTTTCTCGGACAAGCCGGCTTGAAAAATGCAGCGCAAGATTACGTTTGGGCTATCTGCGAAGAAACCAACTGGGTGCCCCCCGCCCATGAGAACGTCATCATTGACTTGTTCTCCGCCGAGACCGGTTTTATGCTGGCCGGTCTGTTGATGCTGTTGGGCGACGCGCTCGACGCCGAGGTGCGCTCGCGCGTCCGCGTGGAAATCGAACACCGCATCTTGGACCCGTACCTCCGCTTTTGCCAGTTGCAATGGTGGTACAAGGGCCACAACAACTGGAACGGCGTCTGCAACAGTTCGGTGGCGGCGACGTTCTTGCTCTTGGAGCCGGAGCCGGGCCGCGTCGCGCGCGCGCTTGAACTTGCCCTCGCCGGCTTGCGGGTCTTTTTGGAGACTGCCTTCGAGCCAGATGGCAGCTCGACCGAGGGTGTGGGCTACTGGCACTATGGCCTGATCAATTTCGTATCGCTGGCCGAGATGCTCCGCGCCCGCACGAACGGTGCAATTGACCTGCTCGATTCGGACCACATCCGCAACATCGCGGCCTTTCCAGCCAAGCTGTTGCTTTCCGGTTCCAACTTTGCCACGTTCTCTGATTGCCCTGACGCCATCAATTTCAACCCCGGCATCATCGCGCGTCTGGCCGAACGGACGGGCGAGCGATCGCTCTTAGATTTGCTGGCGCCGCCGGTCCCCGCCGAGCGACCCGGGGGGCTCACGATGATGCTGCGGAACATGTTGTGGTGGGACGGCAAGTATCACGAGGGCGGCCCGGTCGGCGACATGTACTTGCCGCTAGGCGGCGTCGCCCGGTTGACGACCCACACGCCGCAGGGCAGCCCGGTCGTTCTGGCGATCAAGGCCGGTCACAACGATGAGAATCACAACCAGAACGACGTGGGCAGCTTTATCCTGCACGTGGACGGCGAGAGCTTGCTCACCGATCCCGGTCGCGGCCTCTATACCCGGCAATACTTTGGCCCGGAGCGGTACGAAAACATTTTCGCCAACTCCTACGGCCACAGCGTTCCACGCATCGGCGGGCAGATGCAGAAAGAAGGTCGCGAGTTTTGCGGACAGATCACGAGTGTGGACATGGATGAGCCGGTCAAGCAGGTCGAGCTAGAGTTTGCGCGCGCCTACCCGGCAGCGACGCTCGCCAGTGCACGGCGGCAAATCACACTGGACGAGTCTGGAATCGTGCGGCTGCAAGACGCCTTTCGCTTTTCGGAAAACCCTGTCGAGGTCGAAGAAGCATTCATCACGTGGTTCGAGGTTGATGCGAACAAATCAACAGCCGTGATTCACGGACAACGTCACGATTTGCGTCTGACGCTTGAATCGCCGGAGGGCTTTAACTTTTCCGTGGAAAAGTTGAAAGAACAATGTAAGATCAATGCCAAGCCCGGCGTCCTCGAGCGCATTAGCGTCACGCTACCTGTGGCAAGCGAAACACAGGTTCGCGTGCGAATGGAAATTGTCTAACCGCAGACCTCCGAGGTCGGGAAGACTTTGGAGGTCTACCCAAAGGAGACACGACTATGAAACCTGTGCTCGCTGCGCAGCTCTACACCGTTCGCGAGTTCATCCAAACCGCCAAAGGCCTGGCGACCAGCCTGAAGAAAGTTCGCGCTATGGGCTACACGGCCGTGCAGATTTCAGGCATCGGTCCGATTCCCGACGCCGAGGTCAAGTCCATACTGGACGATGCAGGGCTGACGGTCTGCATCACTCATGTCAGAGCCGCCTGGCCCTGGAATGATCTCGACCCGATCATCGCCCAGCATCATCTCTGGAAGTGCCGGCACGTTGCCGTGGGTAGTATGCCACAGGAATATCGCGTGAGCGAGGAGGGATTCCGGCGCTTTGCTGCAGAAGCCAACAAGGTCGGCGAGCGATTGGGCGAGGCCGGCCTCACCTTTAGTTATCACAATCATAGCTTTGAGTTTGTTCGCTTCGGCAAGCGCACAGGCCTCGATCTGATTTACGAAGAAACGGATCCTCGTTACCTCAAAGCCGAACTGGACACCTATTGGATTCAGCATGGCGGCGGCGACCCGGCGGCCTGGATCAAGAAGATGAATCAGCGGATGCCGACTGTCCATTTGAAAGACATGGTCATTCTCAACGGTCAGCAGGCCATGGCCGAGGTGGGCGAAGGCAATCTCAACTGGCCCGCGATCCTGCAAGCGTGTCGAGAGGCCGGAGTCGAGTGGTACGCTGTGGAACAGGATGAGTGTCAGCGTGATCCGTTCGAGAGTCTAAAAATCAGCTACGACAATTTGAAAGCCATGGGGCTGCAATAGAGGGAGATCAACATGAGCCAAGTGGAAGCATTGCGATACGTCGTCATCGGCGTGGCGGCCTCGATCTTTCCCACGCATCGCCGCGCACAAGAAGCGGAAGGGGTCAACGTGGTCGCCGCCTGCGACATTAACGTGGAGGCCGGCAAGCAACGGGCGGCCGAAATCGGCTGCGCTTTTTACGAGGACTATCGCACGCTGTTGGCCGAGACCCGGCCCGATGTGGCCGTCATCGTCACGCCGCATCCGCTGCACCCCAGCATGGCGATTGATTGCTTGCGCGCCGGCTGCCACGTGTTGGTGGAAAAGCCCATGGCCGTGGATGTGGCCGAGGCCGACCAGATGATCACAGAAGCGGAAAAAGCAGGCCGCATCCTGGCGATCAATTTTCAGCAACGCTTTCGCCCAGCAGTCGAGCGCGCCAGGGCGCTGGTCTCCGAAGGCGCGATCGGCCCGCTGGTGCGCACGCTCAGCATCGAGCCGTGGTATCGCACTGCCTACTACTACCGCACGGCGACGTGGCGGGCGACGTGGAAAGGCGAAGGCGGCGGCGTGCTGCTGAATCAAGCGCCGCACACGCTCGACATTCTCTGCCACCTCGCCGGAATGCCGGGCAAAGTGTGGGGATGGACACGCACGCGCTACCATGCCATCGAAGTCGAGGACACGGCTCAAGCGATGCTCGAATATCCTAACGGCGCGCCCGGCTATCTCACCGTGAGCACGGTCGAGGCCGGTGTGCAGCCCCGCGTTCAGGTCATTGGCGAGCGAGGCGCGATCGAGCTGATGGGCAACCAGTTGACCGTTCACCGCTTCAGCCCATCCACGCGCGAATATATGCTGACCAGCGACGAGATGTTTGGCAAGCCCGAGACAACAAGCGAGACGCTGGAATTTGATAGCGGTCTTGGGCATCAGGCTGTCTATCACGATCTAAAGGTCGCCATTGAACAAGGCCGCCCACCGCGCGCCGATGGACGCGAAGCCATCATGTCGCTTGAACTTGCCAACGCCATCGTGCTTTCGTCCTACGCTCGAGGACCTGTGACACTGCCGCTGGAGCGCGCCGCCTACAGCGCGTTGCTGGCGGATTTGAGAGCCGGGCGGCGCAAGCAGTAACCTCACGTTTCACATTACTTGCCAATTCTTCTGAAAGATTATCATTGTGAACGAGCGCGAACGGTTCCGCGAAACGATGCTTTTTGGTAACCCTGATCGAGTCCCGCTCGACCCGGGTGGGCCGCGCGAATCCACGCTGGCGGCCTGGCATCAGCAAGGCTTGCCGGAGGATGTTGACTGGCACACTTATCTGCGGCAACTCCTCGGCATCCCAGAGGAGCAAGAGCCTGATCGTCCTCGGCTCGATCTGGGTGTTTCCTTCAAGATGCTACCCATCTTTGAGGAAAAGGTGTTGGAGCATCGCGGCGGCCATTACATCGTCCAAGATTGGATGGGCGCGATTGTCGAAATCTCGGACCAGTATGACTATACCTATCTCCGCGAAGCCAAAGACTTTGTCACGCGCAAGTGGCATCGCTTCCCGGTGCAGAGCCAGCAGGACTGGGAAGACAAACTCAAATGGCGCTATGACGCTCGGCACCCGGAACGTTTCCCGTCAGATTTTGAGGAGCGCTGCCGTGCATTGCGCGATCATCAGCACGTGCTGAGGCTGGATATCCCTGGCCCGTTCTGGCAACTGCGCGAGTGGTGCGGCTTTGAGCGTCTGTGTTTGCTCATGGTCGAGGAACCGGATTGGGTGCAGGACATGATTGATTTCTGGACTGAGTTTGTCCTGCGGACGCTTGAGCCGATCCTGGCGCGGGTCGAGTTGGATCACGTTCAGGTGTCGGAGGATATGGCTTACAAGATGCACAGCATGATCTCTCCGGCGATGACGCGGCGCTTTCTCCTGCCCACCTGGAAAAAGTGGACGGCTGCGCTCAAGGCCGGCGGTTGTGCCGTCGTCACGATAGATTCGGATGGCTACATTGCCGAGCTCTTGCCGCTCTGGATCGAAGCAGGCTTTGATGGCACGTGGCCTGTCGAGGTGGCAGCGGGCAATGATATCGCGGCCTTTCGGCACAAGTATGGCCAGCAGATGGCCTATGGCGGCGGGATTGACAAGCGTGCGCTGGCCGCCGGCGGCGAGGTCATGCGCGCCGAAGTGATGCGCGTCGCGCCGCTCATCCAGGGTGGCGGTTACATTCCTGGCTGCGATCACGGCGTGCCGCCCGATGTATCCTGGCCGGACTTTATCGAGTACACTCGCCTGCTCGCACAGTTGACGGGCTGGCTATGATCCACGGAGGTCATCATGCTTTACCCACAATCCAATCCGTTTCGTCAATGCGTTGATCTGTCTGGTTTTTGGGATTTGAGGTTTGATCCGGAAGGGCGGGGGACTGGAGACGGATGGGCCGAAGGCTTTGCCGGTGGCCGGCCGGCTGCGGTCCCGGCCAGTTGGAATGACCAGTTCGAGGACTGGCGCGATTACCTGGGCAACACCTGGTATCAGACCCGCTTTGATTTGCCGTGGGGATGGGATGTTTCGAGGCAACGGATGGTTGTGCGCTTCAACTCGGTGAACTACATGGCCGAGGTATGGCTCAACGGCGTGAGGCTGGGCCAGCACGAAGGCGGTCATTTGCCGTTCGAGTTCGACATTACGCCGCACGTCAAACGCGAGGGCAACGTGCTGGTGGTGCGCGTCGAAGGCGAGCTTGCGCCCGACCGTGTCCCGCCCGGCAATGTCCCCCCCGACCCACGGCACACGTTTGCCAACCAAAGTTACCCGTCCACGACGTTTGACTTTTTCCCGTTCTGCGGCATTCAGCGGCCTGTGTTGCTGTATGCCACTCCTCAGCAGGCCATCGCTGACCTGTCGGTCATTACCGAGATCGCGGGGTGCGACGGCCGTGTGCGAGTCCGCTTGAATCGGGTAGGGGGCGATGCCGTCACGGCACGCTTTTCTTTGCACGGCACCAATGTCTATGCGGAAACGTCATTCACCAGCGAGACCGCCGACGTCGTGTTGAATGTGCCCGACGCCGAAGTGTGGTCGCCTGAATCGCCCAACTTGTATGACCTCACGGTCGAGTTGGTGCGGGAGGGCGAAACGTTCGATCGCTACAACCTCCCCATCGGCATCCGCACGATCAGAGTGGCAGGTGATGCGCTGCTCCTCAACGGCCGACCGATCTATCTCAAGGGCTTTGGCCGTCACGAAGATTTCCCGGTGACAGGGCGCGGACTGGTGCCCGCCGTGATCGTCAAAGATTACGCGCTGATGAAATGGGTGGGCGCGAATTCATTCCGCACAACGCATTATCCTTACTCGGATCAGATGATGGATTTGGCCGACCGGCTGGGCTTTCTGGTCATTGACGAGATTCCGGCCGTGGGGCTGTTCTTTGCCGAGGAAGGCTTGGAGCGCCGGTTGAGCGTGTGCCGCCAATATGTTCAGGAACTTGTCGCGCGCGACAAGAACCATCCCAGTGTCATCGCGTGGAGTATCGCCAACGAACCGCACTCGAGACTGCCGGCCGCCAGACCTTTCTTTCGCAACTTGTACGATCTCGCAAAGTCGCTCGATGCAACACGCCTGGTCACGCTGGTCAGCCAAGTCGGCGTTGGCGAAGAGTCCTTCGAGTTCTGTGACATCCTGTGCCTCAATCGGTACTATGGCTGGTACACGCAGTCGGGCCAGCTCGACGCCGGCTGCGTCGAGCTGGAGAAGGAACTCGACGCGATGTACGCGAAATTCAAGAAACCCCTCATCCTGACCGAGTTCGGCGCAGACACGATCCCAGGCTACCACGCTCAGCCCCCGGAGATGTTCACTGAGGAATATCAGGCCGAGCTGCTCACAAGCTACATCCAGCTATTGAGGAGTAAATCGTTCGTGGCGGGCGAGCACGTCTGGAATCTGTGCGATTTCAAGACCGGGCAGGCCGTGCATCGCATGGGGGGCATGAACTTGAAAGGCGTGTTCACACGCGATCGCAGGCCCAAGCTGGCGGCTCATCGCTTGCGTGAGCTGTGGAATTGTTAGAGTGCGTCTGAAAACTCGACACAACGGCAAAAGTCGGGCAAACTTGTGGAATGCCCAAATCCCGACAAGCTTACTCGACTGACCTCAACGATACCGAATGGAGCATAATTGGCCATACTTTCCTGAAGAACAACCCACCGGATGCCCCCGCGAACATTCCTGGCGTGAAATCTTGGATGCCATCTTCTACATGGACCGTAGCGGGTGTGCCTGGCGTCTGCTGCCACATGATACACCGCCGTGGAAAACGATGTACCATTACTTTCAGGCGACATCAGCCTCTACTCATACGCCAGCACCTCGCGGATCGTCAAGCGCGCCGCGTTGCGCGCCGGCACCACGCTGGCCACCACCGAGAGCAAGACGACCGCCCCCAACCACACGAATACGCCCTGCAGCGTGTAGGCCAGCGCGATCGGGTCACTCTGCACGGCAGCGGTAATGATGCGCAGCAGCATGAAACTGATCGGGTAAGACAGCGCCCAGGCGCAGGCCCAACTGATCAGCCCGATGAGCACCCCCTCGATCACCACCGACTTGACAATCGCCAGGTCCACCGCGCCGATGGCGCGCATCACGCCGATCTCACGCGTGCGCTCCATCACATTCATGCCCATCGTGCCGGTCAGCCCGATGCTGCCTACGAAAGCCGTCAGCAGCGCCATGCTCAGCAGAAATGCGGTGAGGATAGTGACCCCCTGCGCGACCTGGTTACGCGTAACCATCCCCGCCTCCACATTCTGCACCTGCAAGTCCAGGCTGCGCATGTGGGTGTCAATCGCTTTGCAGAGCGCCTGCTGGCTTTCCAGGCTGTGGGAGGTGGTAATCAACCGGTACGAAGATGACTGCCCGTGCGTGCCGAGCAGATCAGAGACATAGTCGTAATCGGCGTACCCCATCAGGTCGCCCAGCATCCCGTTGAAGCTGAACACCCCGACGACGGTCCAATCCTCGACGCGGCCGCCCGCCACGCGCAGGCGCAGCGTATCGCCGGGCTGCAAATTCGGGTACACCTTGTAGATGGCATTCGCAACTGCCAGCGCCCGCTGATCGCCAGGCCGGATCCAGCGTCCGGCGACCATGTCCGCTTGGAGCAGGGCCGTGTCGGCCGGCGGGGCGACGAGGTTCAGGTTTTCGAGCAGGTTATCCTGAGGGTCGAGGATTTCCGCCGTTGCCCCCGACCAGGCCTCGATCTTCTCCACGCCCGCCACCTGCCTGGCCGCCTGGGTGATGCGCTCCACACGGTATGGGCGGTCAAAGCTCAGCGTGACGTCGGCCATGAAATGCTGCATCAGGCGATCCAAATAGACTTCCAGCGAGTCGCGCACGTTGAACACGGCGATAAAGATCGCCCCCGCCATGGTCAGGGTGAACAAGGTCAGCAGCAGGCGTCCTTTGCGCCGGAAGGTATTCCGGATGGAAAGCAACACCGGGCGCGAGAGCAGGCCCACCCCCAGGCGTTTCAGGATTGCCCCCACCCTGCTCAGGGCGAACCAAGTCAGCAGCAGGCGTCCCTTGCGCCGGAAGGTATTGCGGATGGAAAGCAACGCCGGGCGGTTCAGTCCGCCAGGTAACCCAGCGCGGGTGGCCTGGACCCGATCGTTACTGATCGCCTGGCACACACTGATTTTCGAGGCGCTGCGCACCGGCAGGATACTGGCCACCAGGGGTACGCAGATAGCGATGACCACCTGGATCGCCCCCGCGGCGGGGATGATGCGGAAGCCTTGCAGTGTGGCGTTGAACATACCCGCCAACACCATCGCCAGCCCGTACCCCGCCCACGCCCCCAGCGGGACGGCGATCAGCAGGGCCAGTAGCGCGTAAGACAGGATCATCAACAGGTACATCTCCAGCACCTGCCCGCCGCGCGCGCCCACCAGTTTCATCACGCCGATCTGTCGTAGCTGCTGCGCGAACAGGGCGTCGAGTGTGTTGACGATCAGCGAGCTGCTCAACAGCATCACCAGCACGCCCAACACGCCCAGGATGCCCAACACTGCCAGGGCCATGTCTGCCATCGGGAATTCATCCGACCTGAAGGCCGAGGAACGATAAACCGTGCCGCCGTTCTTTTCAACCTTGGCTTTTACCGCCTCTGCCACGCTCTGGATATAGTCCTCGTCGTCCGCGTGCTCGCTCACCGTGACCAGCAGGCGGTCGTATTGCCACGTTCCGCCCAGCCAGGCCAGCGTATCTTCCGAGATAAAGCCGCGCTGCGTGCCCATCATGTCGTGGGCGATGGTCTGGTCGCCAACCTCGCCCGCCACGCGCATCGAACGCAGCGTGCCGTCTGGAAGCTGCACTTGCAGCCAGTCGCCGGTGCGGAAACCGGTGTCGCGCATCTTGTCGTAACCGATCAGCAGCTCGTGCTTGCCGGGGACGGTTTCGCCCGCCACCGGCTTGAGCTGGTTGATCTGCGTGGCGCCGGCGTCTTTGGCAGCCACCAGATTGAGGCTCAACCAGGCCCCGCCGTCCTTGCTGGCGCGCACGCTCAGTGACTGGCGGCCTTCGGCCCGCGCCACGCCGGGGACCCGCTCGACCGAGCGCAGAAAATCCTCCTCGAAGGGCGTGGTAAGCATCTCGATATTGGCCGGGTGGATCGAGGCATAGCTGAGATTGAGATCAGCGCCCAGGACCACATACGTCGTAACGATGCTGCCGATGGCGAACACGCCCACCGCAATCGAGGCTACCACCAGCAGGGTGCGCATCTTGCCTTCCCACAGGTCGGCCAGCACCTTGCGCCAGCGCGGTTTTAGCAGTTTGCGCCGGGTATTCATCTCAGCGACATCCTTCTTCCGCCCGCGCCTGGTGCTCCTGCCAGCGCGCCTGCGCCACGCCGGCCAGCTCCGCCTGCATCGCCGGGGCGCTGCCGATCAGGCGCAGAAATTCTTTGCGATCCAACAGGGCGATTTCTACCGGCCCACTCGACGCAGCCCGCACGCTGGCAATCGACTTGCCGCCGTTTAGCAGCTCGACCTCGCCGAAGAACTGCCCTGCTCCCAGGCGGGCCAGGCTCATCTCCGGGCCATCCGCCTTCTTCAACATCACGTCCACCTCACCACTGGCGACCATGAAAAAGTGCCCCACCCGTTCGCCCTGCTGCAGGATGGTCTCCCCCGGCTGGTAAACTCGCTTCGCCGCCTGGTGGGTGATCTGCAGCATCTGCGGATGGTTGAGCAGCGGCAAGGCGCGCGCCACCACGTCGTCAATGATCTCGCCATCCGAGAGGATCACGGTCTGATCGGTGAGGCGAGTGATGGAGGGATCGTGTGTGACGATCAGGATGGTCTTGCCCTGCGCGGCCAGATCGCGGAACAGGCGGATAATCGCCGCCGCCGAGCGCGAGTCCAGGTTGCCGGTTGGCTCATCGGCCACGATGATCGGCGGGTCGGTGGCCAGGGCGCGGGCAATGGCCGCGCTTTGCTGCTGCCCGCTGGAAACCATAGCAGGTAGCTTGTAGGTCTGCCCTTGCAGGCCGACCATTTTGAGCAGTTCCAGGGCGCGCTGCGGACGCTCGCTCACCGGGAAGGCATTGCAATAATCCATCGGCAGCATGGTGTTCTCCAGCAGGGACAGCGTGGGCAGCAGTTGAAAAAACTGGAACACGATGCCCATGTTGCGCCCGCGCCACAGCGCCCGCTTGCTCTCAGACATCTTGTAGATGTTCTGCCCTCCGATGATCACCTCACCGGAGGTCGGATGATCAATGCCGGTGAGCATGTTGAGCAGGGTAGATTTGCCGCTGCCGGATTTGCCGACGATAGAGACGAACTGGCCATAGTTCATTTGCAGGTTGATCCCCTTGAGCGCCGTGAACGAACCGGCCGCGTTCGTATAAGTCTTTACCACCTCGCGCAGGGCAATAGCAGCTTGCGGTGGGTACGCGACCCGCTCTGCGCCGCCAACGCCAACCGCCACCACCGTCCCCGTAGGGCGGCTTTCCATCGCCACCCTCTCCCCTTTGGCCGCCTCCCCTGGCGAGTACGAAGCCCGCTCTACAAAAGAATCCGCGTTCAGCTGTGTTGCCTGCCCTATGTGCTGTTCGTAGGGTCCGCCTCCCATTGAAAAAGCCTGCCCAGCGCCGTTCCCGCTCCCGTTCGACGGCGCGCCGGCGATCTCTCCATCCGAAATATAGATCGTGCGCGAACAGCGCGCCGCCAGGCTGCTGTCGTGGGTAACCATGACAATCGTCTTGCCCGCCTCGACCAGGCGCTTGAAAAGCTGAAAGATCGTCTCGGCGGTGGCTGTGTCCAGGTTGCCGGTCGGCTCGTCAGCCAAAATCAGCGGCGGATCGTTGATCAGGGCGCGGGCGATGGCCACGCGCTGCTTCTGCCCACCGGAGATGTGCGCTGGCAGTTTGTAAACGTGTTCGCTCAGCTCGACCAGGTCGAGCAATTCCAGGGCGCGCTGGGGGCTGACCACCGGGCGATAACGACCGGAGAAATCCTGCGGGAGCATCACGTTATCCACCAGATCGAGCTGCGGCAGCAGTTCGAAGGACTGGTAGACAATACCCACATGGTGCCCGCGCCACACTGCCATTTCGTCCTCATCCAGCGAGCCGAGCGAAACAACTTTCCCCGTCCCATTGCCATTCCCGTTTCCGGCGGCGCGAAACAGCACCTCGCCGGAGGTGATCTCGCTCACCCCACTGAGCATATTGAGCAAGGTGGTCTTGCCCGCCCCAGACTTGCCGACCACACCCAGGAATTCACCCGGAAGAACCTGTAAATTGATTTCCTTCAACGCGGTAAAGCCGCCCGCCCCGGTCTGGTAGACCTTGCTCAGGTTGCGCGCTTCAATCAGCGGCGCATGGGCCAGCTCACCGGCGCCGGCAGCCGCGGCCTGCGCCGCGTTCACCAGAGCCGCAGGGTTGCCGTTTTTCGTGGCATCAACCTCTCGCAGATCTGCCAGCAACGTACTACAGTTGGGCGTAAATCCGCCTACCATTAGGCTGCCAGCACCTTGCCTTTGTACGTCCATTTGAAGGGCTTGGCCATCGTGCGGTTGAAGTAATCAATGAAGGCCAACAACCGGGCTTTGAGA
>Ga0315279_10007426_pt1 | contig 13555 bp, 6 predicted proteins | sample YL17G06_20_MG_FD_203694 | JGI IMG/M metagenome (GOLD analysis project Ga0315279, IMG submission 203694) | Sediment microbial communities from Yellowstone Lake, YNP, Wyoming, USA - YL17G06_20 | ecosystem: Environmental > Aquatic > Freshwater > Lake > Sediment | place: USA: Wyoming | collected... | reverse complement strand
CGGCTTCCTCGCTCCGGGTCCAGGTCCCGTCGACCTTGATGCCGCCCATGAAGCTCCAGGTCGTCTTGAACTCGTAGCCGAGCCAGCTCGCCCCCTCGCCGAGCCGAGGGTAGATGAACGGTAGCATGTTGCCCCGTTCGGCGAACGACTGGGCGTTGAAGATGATGTCGCGCGTTGTCGGCTCGCCCGATGGGTGGGTCTTCTTGAAGCTCACCGTGACAAAGTTGATGTACTTCTTGAAGGTGTCGAAATCCTCGCCGTCGAGGATGGCGAAGACCTGCCGGTCCTGGAGGTCCGGGTCGTCGAGGTTGATGATGTCGTAGACCTTCTTGTTGTTCTTGAACTTGCGTAGCGTATCGCCGATGCTGGCGTCCATGGGCCCCGTCTCGCGATCCTGGCGGAGCCTTTTCGTCATGTTGACCGTCCAGGTGTCCGAGCGGGTGACGCTTTTCATCGTCGTGCTGACGCCGTAGGGCTTATCCTGCTGCTTCGGGGCCTGGCCGCCGTCCTGGCCGCCGCCCTCCCCCGAATCTTGGTTCTCGCCGGGGAGTTCCATCTTCATGTCGAACATTTCGCGCATGACCGAGTCGACGACGGTCTGGAGGATGGCTTCCATGTTCTGGTCTTCCCCCGTGACGTCGATCTTGACGGCCCCGACGGATTTGAGGTCGTCGGAGATGCGGAGCTCCTCGCCGGTCCCTTTCTGGACATACCAGCTCCAGAACATGAAGCTCTTCTTTTTGTAGATCCGCCACTTCTTATATTGCTCGAAATAGGTCCGGACCTTGGACCAGGAGATGGTCGCGTTGGCCTGGTACTTCGGCGTCAGACCCTCGTAGGTCATGTCGAAGCGGACGCTGACCGGGTAGGTCGGCTGGCGCAGGGCCTCCTCGAGGAAGGCCGCCCCTTCGGGCGTAACGGCGATGGAGACGGAAACTTCCGACCCCGTGATGAGGGGGGCCTTGCCCTCGCCGATGATCTTCCGGGTGAAGACGCCGCCTTCGCCGGCCGCGGCCGAGATGACCATGAACGTTCCTTTTTTGAAAACGATGGGGCCCTTGAGCTTGGCGTTCGGCTCCTGCTTCGCCAGCTCCTGGCGGACCTTGGCCAGCTCCTGCTCGTCGAGGCCGTACTTGACGAAGAAATGGAGGATGCCGCCCTTGGCCTCTTCCTTGCCGGCCTTGGTGTATTTCAGGAAGGTCAGCTTGGGTGTCCCGTCCGGCCAGTAGGCCAGGCGGGGCTGGTTCGGCATGTAGTAATAGGCCCCCGCCTCGGCCTGGTCCTTGAAGAGAAGGGCGTTGCCGATCTGGAGCGGCGCCTTGTCGAGCTCGACCTCCGCGGCCAGGAATGATGCCGCAAACAACACCACAATGGCGGTCGCGAGTAATTTCTTGTTCATTTTCTTTCCAGCCTCCTTTCGCGGCTATTTCTTCGTGTAGACGGCGTAGATGAACGGGCTCTCCTTGCTCATCCAGTCCGTGTGGACCTCCCGCCCGTCGAGGAGCAGCCAGACGACCTTATAACTGTAGCCGAGACTCCCGTCCTCGTGCATGTACGTGTAAACGGCCTGCAGGGGATCGCCCTTGTCATAGTTGATGATGACTTCCTTTAAAATGTCCTTGCCGTAGATCTGATGCTTGATCTGCAGGGCCAGGGCCTTGACGTTGTTCTTGATGATGTTGTCCTCGTCGACCGAGATCTCGAGCGTCCGGCGGCGGACCGGCGGAGTGAGCGTCAGGACGGAATCGGAGGTTTTCGTCCAATCGCCCTCCCACTCGACGCCGCCGTAGAAGCTCCACTTCGGCTTGTATTCGTAGTCGAGCCACTCCGTCGAGGCTTCGTTGAGGCGCCCGTACTTGAAGGACAGGCGGTTGCCGCTCTGAGCGAACTGCTGGTCGAAGAATTTCACCTCGCCCGTTATCGGCGCTCCGGAGAACCTCTGCTTGCGGAAGAGGACCGAAACGCTGTTGATGTAGTTCTTGAAGTCCGAAGCATCCTGGCCGTCGAGGATGACCTCGACAGAACGTTCCTGGAAGGTCGGGTCGTCCAGGCTGACCACGGTGAAGAACCGCTTGTCCTCGCCGTATTTCTGGTAGACGCCGCCGATGTTGCCGCTCATGACGATGTCGCGGTCCTCGCGGAGGCGCTTGCGCATGTCCACCTGGTAATTCCCGGACATCTTGACGCGCTTGAAAGAGTAGCCGACCTGGACGCTGATGATGGGCTTGACCTCGGGGATCGTGGCGCCGGGCTTCGCGGTCGGCTTCGTGCCCGGCGCCTGAGCGGGCGGCTTCACCGGCGGTATTTGGCTAGACGGGGGCTGGGTCCCAGGCTGAGACGTTGTCTGCTGCTGGGCCTGCCCGCCGGCAACATTGGCCTGCTGTGACTGCCCGGCCGGAGGGTTGGTCCCCGCGCCGGCGGTTCCCGGCGGCTTCGTCCCGCCGGTCTGCGCGCCCGTGGATGTCGCTTGCTGAGTGACTGTCCCGGCCTGGGTTTGCCCCGCCTGCTGTTGAGTCTGGGCCTCCTGCCGTCTCTGCCTTCTCGCGTCCTCTTCGGTTTGTTGGGAGACCTGGGATTGTCCCGTCGAAGTCCCCGTCCTCGTCGCATTACGCGACCGGAGGGGTTCCGGCCGGCCGGCGGCAGCCTGTCCCGAGGCGAGGGACGATCTCGCCTGCTCAAGACCTTGCTGCGCTTCGCTGATATTGCTGGGGTCCTGCCCGTATTCGGGGAGGGATCTTTGGATATTGATGACGCCTTCGAAACATTCCACGGCCTTCTGGTAATCTTCCCGGTTCCCGGCCAGGTCTCCTTGGAAGAGGTAGCATAATCCTAAATTCCAAAGATCATACGGATTTCCCGTAAAATCGTAACACCAGCGGAATTCTTCCGCCGCCTGGATATACTTTCTCTCGTCAAAAAGTTGGGTACCCCAATCCCGGCGTTTCCGGCATTCCTCAACGTCCTGGGGATATTTTCCGGCTTCGGTCTTTTCATCCGCATATTGCGGCCAGGATTCCGCCTTCTGGAGAAAATCCGCGTAATAGCGCAGCGCTTCTTCGGTTTGGCAATAAAGGGCGTAGAGCTGGGCGATTTTGTACAGGTGGATCGGGTCGGGGCAGGCTTGGAAAGCTTGCTCATACATTTGGACTGCTTGAACATAGTCCCGGGAATTCAAGAAGGCGAGCGCCCTTTTGACAAGGGCCTCGGCCTTCTGGCGGTTCGGCTCATCGCAGGGAGACGCGGCCGCCCTTGGGGCCTGGATCTGCTCCTGGTCCCAGAACGGGCCGCCGTGGAGGCGCTCGTCCGCCGCGCGGACGATGCCCGCGAGTACGCCCATCGACCAGGCCGGATGGCTTTCCGGCAGATCCGCGACGATCGCGGGAACCGGGCGTTTCTTTGCCGGCGGGCTTATTGCTTCCCCGGGGCCCATGGGCACCTTCTCGCACATGAGCGAGAGGAGATGGGCGTAGACCGTGTCGAGCATCTTCTGCATGTTCTCGTTCTCGCCCACGACCTCGAGCTCGATGGCGCCTTTCTGGCGCAGTTCTTCAAGGATGGCCCGGACATCGGCTTCGATTTTCACGACCTTGATCTGGCCTTCCGCGTGGAGCTTGATGTCGTGCTGGGTGTAGACTTTGTCCCAGTTGACTTTGAGCTTGGCCTGGAATGCCGGCGAAACGCCGGTGAATTTCAGGTCGAACATGACCGAGATATCCGAGGTCGGATTCTTGAACGACTCCCAGAGAAGAGACGCCCCCTCCTCGGTCAGGGCGATCGAGACGGCCGCCTTCTGGCCGGGCATGATGGGCGCCTTGCCCTCGCCGACGATCCGGCGGCTGAAAATCCCGCCCTCGCCCGCCGTGGCCGAGACGACCTTGAACGTCCCTTCCTTGAACGGCACGGGGCCGGCGATCTTGGCCTCCAGGTCCTTCAGGCGGAGGGCCGATTCGGCCGAGCTCAGTTCGCCCTCGGTCATGCCCCAGGTCACCAGGAAGTGGATGATGCCGCCCTTGGTTTCGCCGCCGGTCTTGGCATACTTGATGAAGGTGAACTCCGGCGTCCCGTCCCGTTTCATCGCCAGCCGGGGCGCGTCCGGCACGTAGTAGTACTTGTGCGCGTCGGCGTGGTCCCGGTAGAGCACGAAGCGGCCGGCCTGGACGACCTCGTCCAGGGCCACCTCGGCGGCCACAAACAGCGCCGCCGACAGCATGATGCCGGCCGCGATCAACGCTTTTTTCCCTCTCATGGCGCCCTCCCCTTCAGGGATTTGATACCTTTCCGTCCTTGACGGCGATGTCGTAGGTGGAGAGGTCGAGGAACGTCTCCCCGCCCGCCTTCCACTCGCCCTTGACCGACCGTCCGTCGCTGAATATCCGTGTCACCCGGTACTTGTAGGTCCCGCCCTTGGCCTCGGGGATGTTGAATTCGAGGTCCACCTGTGGTTCCGACCCGGGCATGAACGTGATTGTCTTGAAATCGCGTTGTTTCTTGGCCGTCAGGATCTCGACCTCGGCCGTGATCTTCGCGGTCTCCCCGTTCGTCCCGTTGACGAAGTCGAAACAGAGGACGCTCATCCGCCGGTAGTTGAAGGAGATCTTGTCGGCTAGGTTGACGAGCTTGAAAAGCCCCGGGTCGGCGGTCATGGATACGGGCACGGCGAAGGACAACCGCTGGTCCCGTTCGCCCTCTTTGAGCTTGCCTTCGTCGTCGATCTCGTAGCCACCGAAGGTGAACTCGCATTCGATGGAAAGGCCCGTCGCCTTCGCGTCCTCGAAGATCTTCCAGAGGAAACTCGCGGAGTCGCGGCGGAGCGGCAGGGTGAAGCTTTTCTTCGTCCAGAGGAGCTCTTTTTTGGCTAATTCCTCTTTCTTCTCCTCGGGGTCACCCGGCTCCAGGCGGCTGTAGCTCAGGACGCAGGTCAACTTATCGATCGGGACGGGCCGGTATTCGAAGCCCGGGCCCTTTGCGTTCCGGAGGGTCTCCGTTTCGTCCGTAAACTCGACGGCGAGCGCCAGGACGCCGCCGGCTATCGTCTGAGGGCCATCGGGCGCGTCGGCTTTCACGTAGACGTACTTGTAAAAGAAGAACTGAGGCTTGTCGAACGACCGGACCAGGGCCAGGCCGGCCGGGACGTAATAATAGACGTTCGGTGTTTTGTGGTCGGGAAAAATGAGGATGCGGCCGCCGACCGTCTCGGGCTTCGAGAGCAGGGGGTCGGCGAAAAGGCCGGAGCCCGTCGCCCCCAGGAAGGCCAGAAACCCGATAACGGCCGCGGCCCGTCTCATGCCTTATTTCTCGTAGTAGGCGTAGATGAAGGGGTCGGTGGCGCTCTGCCAGCCGGAAGAGGCCTTGGTGTTGTCCTTGAAGAGCCAGGTGACGTTGTACTCGTATTCGAGATTGCTGGGCTCGTGGAAATAGACGTAGTTGATGTTGAGCGGCTCGCCCTTCCTCAGGACGACCTCCTTTTGGAGCTCCCGTCCGAAGTTCTTGTGGCGGAACTGGACGGCGATCCGGATGACGCCCTTCGTCGTCATGTTCTCCTCGTCGGCCAGGACCTCGATGTAGCGGTACTTGTGGGGAGGGGCGAGCGTGATCACCGGCTGCGACGTCGTGATCCAGTCGCCGTCAACTTCGAGCCCGCCACTATAGCTCCAGAGTGGCTTGTACTGGTATTCGAGCCACTTGTCCGTGGCGTCGCCTTTCCGCCGGTACTTCAGGGAGAGCTTGTTGCCGGTCTGGCCGAACTTCGTCTTGTCGAAGACGAGGTCCTCGGTGACCGACTTCATGTCGGCGTCCTGGTACTCCTTCTTGAAGGTGATGCCGGCGAAGTTGATGAACTGCTTGAAGGTCTCCAGGTCCTCGCCGTCGAGGATGACGTTGATCGTCCTTTCCTCGAAGGTCGGGTCGTCGAGGTCGACGACAGAGAAGAGGGCCGGGTTCCGGCCGTTCTCCTTGTAGAAGTTCCCGATGTTCCCGGTGAGCGGGACCTCGCGGCTGTCCCGTTTCCTGCGGGTCATGTCGACCGTGTACTTCCCGGTCATCTTGACCGTCTTCTGGTAGTAGCCGACATGGGCCTGGCCGAAGAGCTTGCCGAACCAGTTGCCGCCCGTCGAAGCTTGGGATTTCCCGATGTCCTCGGGTTTGACGGGCTTGGCGTCGAACATCATCTTGGTGATGGTGTTGTAGGCCGTCTCCAGGAGCTCGTCCATCTTGGTGTCCTCGCCGATGACTTCGAGCTTGATGGCTCCCTGCTCCTTGAGCTCGGCGTAGATCTTCTGGATCTGGACGCTGACGAAGAGATTGCCGGCGTCCATCTTGAACTCCTTGTGGTTGTAGACCTTCTCCCAGTCGACCGTCAGTTTCGCCTGGTAAGCGGGGGTCAGGCCCTGATAGGTCAGGATGAACTGGACGGAGACGTCCGAGGTCGGCTGCTTGAAGGAGTTCATGAGAAGGGTCGAGCCCTCTTCGGTCAGGGCGATGGACACGGCCGCTTCCGAGCCGGCCAGGAGCGGGGCCTTGCCCGTGCCGCAGACCTTGCGGGCGAAAACACCTCCTTCGCCCGCCGAGGCAGAGATGATGTGGAAATCGCCCTTGGTGAACATGACCGGGCCGAGGATCTTGCCGTCCTTGTCCACCTTGGTGAGTTCCCTGCGGGCCTCGTTGAGCTCGACCGGAGTCAGCCCGAACGTGCACAGAAAATGGAGGATGCCGCCGGTGATGTCTTTGCCGGAGCGGACGTACTGGATGAAGCTGAATTTCGGGACGCCGTCGGGCCAGACGGAGATCCGCGGGCCGAGCGGCATATAGTGGTAGCCGTGGGCGTCGGCGTGGTCGCGGAAGAGCAGAGCGTTCTTGACCTGGATCGGCTCGACGTCGAGCAGGACCTCGGCCCGCAGGGCCAACGGCAAGACGGCCGCGATCAGGCAGAGGGCGAGGCAGGCTTTTAGGATTTTGTTCATGATTTTCCTCCCGTCGTCCATGGCTAGCGTTGGAAGACTTTCTTAACGTGGAAGGCCCCCAGCGTCAGGTCCAGGGAATCCACGACTTTTTCCCATTCGGCCGACTCGGCCGACTCCCCGTTCTTCAGGACGGCCTTGATCTTATATTCGAATGTCAACTGCTCCTGGGCCGCGAGCGGCAGATAGACGACGACGAGGTCCTTGAGCTTGTCCTTGTTCAAGTCGATGGCGGCCATCAAGCCTTCCTTGGCCTGGGCGCTGAGGTAGGGAGAGCGGATCTCGACGTGGAGCTTCTCGACCTCGAGGGGCGTTTCGTAAGCGGACGGGTCGAAGACGTTGGCCAGGACCTCGACGTTGACCTTCCTCATCCGCTCGATGTAGGAGACGACTTCGATATTCCCCCAGATTTTATCCAGGCATTCCTGGCAGTCGAAGTCGGGCGCGGCTTCCATCCAGAAGCTCCGGGCGTAGGTCTTGAAGAAAGCGTCCGTCTTGGGGTCGACCGAAACGCTTTTTTCGGTGAGTTTGGCGGCGGTCTTGTCTTTCTCCAGCCTCTTTTCGGCTTCGTCCTCGAGGAGTCCCAGGGCCTTATCGAAAAGCGAGTTCTTTTTCTTGGCGGGCGGAGGGGCCGTCGGATACACCTTGCGGAACTCGGCCAGGAGCTGGCCGCGGAGGACGAGTTGGGCCTGGATGTTCCGGGCCTCTCCCGGCGGGATCACGACCTCCGGCTGACATTTGAGGCTCTTGTAGACTTCCTCCCCGTTGGGGAGCTTGAACCGCAGGCTGACGTTGGCGATTTTCAGGGGAAAATCGGAGAGGTTGCGGACGTCGTGGAGCGTGACGAGCGAGGCCCGCTCGTCGTAGGAGAAGCTGAGCTCCTCGAGGGGCGAGTACCAACGGCCGGTGAAATACTTGAGCCCGACCTTGATGGGAATTTCGCGCTCGACCTCGCCGGTCTTGATGCGCATGCCCGCCGTCAGGCCCTCTTTCTCCAGAAGGGGCTTGAGCTGGGCCAGGGTTTCCGGGGTCATGGCGATGCTGACCGGGAGCTCGGTCTCGAGAGAGCCGAAAGTCGGGATACGGATATTTTCGATCTGCCAATCCTCCCAGCCCTTCATGTCGATGATGTTGGCCTCGTCGTAGGGCATGGACTTGAGGACGGCCGAGGTCCCTTTGGCCGCCTTGAGCGCCTCCTCCATGACCTTGACGTCGCTCGGATCGATATTGGCCTGGAGCGTCAGGGTCGTCCGGATCTTCTGGTCCTGGGTCCAGACGGCGCTCACGCGGTAATCCCCGGTCGCCTTCTCCCGGATGAGGTTGATCTCGCGCGGCAGAAAATAATAGGTGTTCGGCTTGACATTGTCCTTATAGACCCGATTGAGCAGGGTCAAGGGCTCCTCGATGGCGAGGGGGCCGGCATCTTCGATGACATGTTTGGGCGGCGCGGACCCGGCGGGCGTCAAAGGGATCGGCCTCAGGGCGACCTTGTTGAAGGCTGCCAGCTCCAGCTTGGGTTTCATCGTCGTTACCCCCTGGGGCTGGGCCATGACCGCGGTCTTGGCGGCCGGTGTCGATCCCAAGGCCGGCGTCGACAGCCTACTCACGGCCAAAATCTGGGTGACGGCGGCGGAAGCCCAGACCGCCCAGTCTTGGCGGGCCGTCTCTCCGGCCGCGACCTGAAGCCTGAAGGTCACGGTCTTGCCGGCATAGGCGCCGAGGTCGGCCGAGAGCTCGTCGAGGACACCGTCAGCCTGGGCGGCCTTGGCTGCGATGAGCCGGATGGCCCCCGTCGTCGGGTCGAAGACGTGGACCTCGAAAGTCACGCCGTCGGTGGCCGTCGCACCTTTCAGGAATCCGACCAAAGCGGTGAATTTGGCGTTGGCAGGGATCTGAACATTGGTATAGGTTCCGAGGATCATTCCGGCCTTTTTCCATTCGGGGTGTGTTTCAAGGACGATGGCGAAACTCTTCCCGTCTTCCAGGGGGACGTTGGCCAGGTGACGGGCGAAGCCGCGGCTGTCACCGTCGGAACCGTTCCAGGGGAGCGCGCCCAGCGCCGTGATGGCGCGGGCCCAACGGGCCTCAGGGGCCTTCTGGACGAAATCATAGACCACGGCCGATGAAAGCGAAGAGACGGCCCCGAGAACGAAACCGGCCAGGATGAAGATCCACGTCAGGCGGCGGCGAGGTAACACGGCGTCCATTCGGTCCTCCTTCTTCCAGGGACAGAAATCTCCCCATTACTCAAAGACTTTACTCGGACGAGCGGGATAACGGAAGGCGTTTTCAACCTCAGCACGATCTTTGAGGCTATTATATTGCCGAGAAAAAAGAGATGTCAACAGACATGACCGGGTGTCAAGCCGGCGCGGGCCTTAACTGACGTCGGATTACCAAATCATTCCGGTTGAAAAAACGGCCCGTATGGAGATAATGGTCCTTTCGAGGTCCCACCTCCGGGCCGGCGTAGGGCCTGGATCCCAGGGACTGGCACAAGTGACTTCGTGAAGATGAGTTCGATTTTTAGGGTCGCCGGCCTGGCCGTTGTCCTAGCGGCCGCGGCCGCCTGCGTCCGCTTCCACCCCAAGCCGATCGCGCCGATGAAGGCCATGGAGGATTTTGAAGCCCGGCGGCTCGACGCTCCGGAGCTCAGAGACTTCCTGCTCCGCAATCAGGACATCAAGGATTGGCCTCCGGTCGCATGGGACATCAAATCCCTGACTCTTGCCGCGCTCTACTTACACCCCGACATGGACGTCGCCCGGGCCCAATGGGGCGTCGCTCAGGGCGGCCGGATCACCGCCGGCGAACGGCCCAATCCGTCGCTGAATCCGGCCCTGGGATACAACGCCACGTCGCCGAGGAACGAGGTCACGCCCTGGATCCCCGAGATCTCCTTCGAGCTGGCCATCGAAACGGCCGGGAAGCGGGGCTACCGGATCGCCGAGGCTCGGCACCTTTCCGAGGCGGCGCGCTGGAACATCCTGTCCGCGGCCTGGGATGTGCGCAGCCGCCTGCGCGGCGCCCTGCTCGAAGCGTATGCCGCCGGCGAGAGGGCGGCTCTCCTGGCAGAAGCCCGGAAGCTCCAGGCGGAAATCGTCAGGATCCTCGAACTCCAGAAGGAAGCTGGAGAAGTTTCCGTGTACGACCTGACTCTAGCCCGGGTCTCCCTCAACGGCAGCCGTCTGGCCGCTATCGAGGCCGCCCGGGCCAAAGAGGAGGCCATGGCCCGCCTGGCCGCGGCCCTCGGCCTGCCCCGCCGGGCGCTCGACGGCGTCAACTTCTCATTTGATAGCTTCCGTCGCCCCGAGCCGGAGATCCCGGCGGGCGAGGTCCGCCGCCACGCCGTGGTCAACCGGTCGGACATCCTGGCCGCGCTCTCCGAATACGCCGCCAGCCAGTCCGCCCTCCAACTCGCGATAGCCAAGCAATATCCCGATATCCGCCTCGGGCCCGGCTACCAGCTCGACCAGACCGACAGCAAATGGACGATCGGACTGGCCATCGACCTGCCCATCCTCAGCCGCAATCGCGGCCCGATCGCCGAGGCCGAGGCCCGGCGCACGGAAAGCGCCGCACGCTTCCTGGCCCTCCAGGCCCGGGTCGTCGGAGAGCTCGACGCCGCCGTCGAGGATTGCCGCTCGGCCCTCCTCAAAGCCCAGGCCGCCGACGACCTCCTGGCCAACCTGACCCGACAAGAGGTCGCCGCCAGGACGAGGCGCGAGGTCGGGGAGATCTCGAAGCTCGAGCTCATCGGCGTCCAGATCGAGCTCAACGCCGGCGCAGAGGCCCGGTTGGGAGCGCTCGTCCAGGCCCAGGAGGCGGTCGGGCGGTTGGAGAACGCGGCCCAGAGCCCGCTCGACGTCCGGGATTGGATCACCAACAAGGCACGGGAGGATTCCGGGCCCGCAAAGGAGCGCAAGGATGACTAAACGCCAAGTGGTGACCGGGTTGATCATTCTAGCGGTCGCCGCGGCCGCCGTCCTCGTCCTCATCAAGGGTCTCGGGCCGAAATCCGCCGGGGAGGAAGAAGGAGTCGTCACCGACGTCGCCGTTCACGTCGGCAAGATCGTCCGGGCGACGTTCCACCGCTACGTCACGGCTTACGGGACCGTGGAACCGGAACCTCCCGGCGAAGGGAAAGAGGCGGCAGGGGCCTATCTCTCGGCTCCCGTGGGCGGAGTCCTGGCCGAGATCCGGTGCACGGAGGGCCGCAAGGTCGAGCGCGGGGCTATCCTCTTCCGCCTCGACACGAGGCTGGCCGAGGTTGCCGTGATCAAGGCCGAAAAAGCGCTGGTTTTCGCCGAGCAGACTTATGAACGCCAGAAGAAGCTCCTCGCGGCCGAAGGGACCTCCGAGAAGGCCTTTCAGGAGGCCGATCTGCAGCTCGCGACCGCCCGAAACGACCTGGCCGCCGCCCGAACGGAGTTATCGCTCCTCGAGATCAAGGCGCCTCTCACAGGGACGGTGGTCCGGATCAACGCCCGGCTCGGCCAATCCGTCGAGCCGAACGCGGTCCTGGCCGAGGTCATCGCCCTCGATCGCCTGGTCGTGACGGCCCGGGTCCCCAGCCGCGAAGCCGGCCTGCTCAAGCCCGGCCAGCCGGTCGATATCGGAGCGGGGAGAGAGGCGGCCGGTAAGCTCGCCGTCGTCGGCAAGGATATCGATCCCCAGACCGACACGGTCCTCGTCCGCGCCTCCATTCCCGCGGGCGCGGGGTTCCGGCCCGGCCAGTTCCTGAGCATCCGAATCGCCGCCGAAGAACGGCGCGACGTCCTGGCAGTTCCGGAAGCGAGTCTCGTCGCCGACACGGTGGGCGGAGACGCCGGTTCGATCGTGCTGGCGGAGGGCGGGAAGGCCGTCCGGAGGCGGGTCAAGGCCGGCCTCCGGGAATCCGGCCTCGTCGAGGTCGAAGGGGAAGGCTTGAAGGAGGGCCTGGCCATCGTCACCGAGGACGCCTATGCTGTCCCCGACGGAACGAAAATCCATATCGTCGATTGAAGGCATGAGCAAGTACTCCGGCTTGGGCCAGTTCACCACGCGAAACTCGATCTCGATCGTGTTCATTTGCGCCGCACTTTGCCTGGCCGGTGTCTTCTCAGCCCTGACCATCTCCTCTTCGGTCTTCCCCCAAACGGACTTTCCCCGTGTCGTGGTCCTCGTGGACAACGGCGTCATGCCCGCCGACGAGATGATGGCGACCATCACCCGGCCCATCGAGGAGGCCATGAAGGACATCCGCGGCGTCGTCACCATCCGGTCGACGACGGGCCGGGGCGCGGCTGAGATCAGCGTCTTCTTCACCTGGAAGACGGATATGATCCAATCGGAGCTCTATGTCCTCAGCCGGCTGTCTCAGATCCGGGCCGTCCTGCCCGCAACGGTCGAGACCTCGGTCTTCCGGCTGACGTTTTCGGCCTTCCCCATCCTCGGCGTCAGCCTCACCAGCAACACGCGCGGCATCACCGAGCTTTGGGAGATAGCGCGCTACAATCTCAAGCTCCGCTTCCTGCGCATCCCCGGGGTCGCCCGCGTTGACCTCGTCGGCGGCCGGACGCCGGAATTCCACATCGTGGTCGACCCGCTCCGGCTCGGCGCGGCCGGGCTCACGCTGGCCCAGGTCACGACGGCCCTGACCGACAACAATTTCGTGGCCTCGGCCGGCATGCATGAGGAGAACCACACGCTTTATCTGACCGTGGTCGACGGGCGTCTGCGCTCGATCCGGGACATCGAGAATTTCACGGTGACGGTCGCCGGCCGGCATCCGGTCCTTGTCCGCGATTTCGCCCGGGTCGAACGGGGACCAGAGCCCGTCTTCAACGTCGTGACCGCCGACGGCGAGAACGCGGTCCTGCTCAACGTCCGCAGCCAGCCCGACGGAAGCACGCTCGACATCGCCAAGACCCTTAAAAATCAGCTGGCCGGCCTGAAACGGGAACTGCCCCCGGATATGAAGCTCGCTTTTTTCTACGACCAATCCGAGATCGTCCGGGCCTCGGTCGCGAGCGTTTGGGAGGCCATCCTCTTCGGCCTGATCCTGTCCGTGGCCATCCTGTATTTTTTCCTGAAAAACTGGGGTACGACGCTGATCGCGACACTCGTCATCCCCGTCACGGTGCTGGTCACGCTGCTCGCCATGAAGATCGCCGGCTTGACCTTCAACCTCATGACCTTGGGGGGCATCGCCGCAGCCATCGGCCTCGTCATCGACGACGCCATCGTCGTGGTGGAGGCGATCCACACGAAACGGACGGCCGGAAAGCCGCGTTTGGAAGCCGTCCGGGACGGCATCGGCGAGATCCTTCGGCCGCTCGTTGGCTCCACTCTCACGCCGGTCGTCGTGTTCATCCCGCTGGCCTTTCTCGAAGGGATCACGGGCGTTTTTTTCCGAGCACTGGCAATGACCATGGTCGTCGCCCTGTTGACGTCGTTGGCCCTGGCCGTGACGCTGACACCGTCGCTCGCCGCCTGGTTCCTCCGTTCCCGAAAGGACGGAACGGACGCGCCCCGCGAGGAGCAGGAAGGTCCCCTGTTGCAGCGCGTCATCGGGCTCTACGAGACGGGGGTTCGGGCCGCCCTCAAGCGCCCCTGGC
>Ga0315279_10007425_pt1 | contig 13555 bp, 11 predicted proteins | sample YL17G06_20_MG_FD_203694 | JGI IMG/M metagenome (GOLD analysis project Ga0315279, IMG submission 203694) | Sediment microbial communities from Yellowstone Lake, YNP, Wyoming, USA - YL17G06_20 | ecosystem: Environmental > Aquatic > Freshwater > Lake > Sediment | place: USA: Wyoming | collected... | reverse complement strand
ACTTTCACGTTAAAGTGTTGCGAAAGCCAAGGTATGTCACGAAGGATTGTTCAGCTTGCGGTGAATGCGCCAAAGTCTGTCCGATAATCGCTCCAAACGAGTTTGACGTTGGCTTAGCGACGAGGCATGCGATTTATTCGCCTTTTGCGCAGGCTGTTCCTGCCACATACATAATTGATATGAACTTGTGTCTCAACAAGGAAGGCGTTGTCGTCTGTGACAAGTGCATGAAGGCTTGTGATAGGCAGGCGGTCAAGTATGAGATGGAGCCCGAGACTGTGGAGCTTGAGGTTGGCACCATCATAGTGGCGACTGGCGCAGACGTGTTTGACCCGTCGGTTTTGCCTTATTATGGATACGGAAAGCTTCCGAACGTGATAACCTCGCTTGAGTTCGAACGGTTGATCAACGCTGGCGGTCCTTCAGGTGGGCATTTGATTCGGCCTAGTGACACGCAGATTCCTAAGCGTGTGGCTTTCATCCAGTGTGTGGGTTCACGTTCAGACAGGAACGGAAGGCTGTACTGCAGTAACGTTTGCTGCATGAACACGATTAAAGATAGCTTGTTGATCAAGGAACACTGGCCTGACACTGAGATCTATGTTTTCTACGTCGACATACGGGCGTATGGGAAGGGGTTTGAGGACCTGTACCAGCGTGCGAGAAAGGCAGGTGTGTTGTTCATTCGTGGGCTTCCAGCCGAGATAAAGGAGGACAAGAAAACTCGTAACCTGTGGCTGGTTGGCGAAAACACTTTGCAGAAGGAGCTTTACAGGATCAATGTTGACATGGCAATTCTCTCGGTTGGCTTGGAGGCTAGGAAAGACAGCGAGATGATACAGCGGTTGCTGACGCTTTCCAGAAACACAGACGGGTTCTTTTTGGAGGCGCATCCGAAGTTGAGACCAGTCGATGCTGCTACGGCTGGAGTGTTCTTTGCTGGCTGTGCTGAGTCTCCTAAGGACATCAAGGACAGTGTGACACAAGCCAGCGCTGCGGCTGCTCGTGCGGGCATTCTGATGGCTCAGGGAAAGGTCACTGTTGAAGCGATAACCCCGATCATTTTTGCTGAGAAGTGTAAGGCTTGTGGACTCTGCACGAAAGTTTGTCCGTACAATGCCATAACATTGAATAAGGAGCAGAAACGCATCACAATCATTGAGGCGGCTTGCGGCGGGTGTGGCACGTGTGCAGCGGAATGTCCTTTCGGTGCTCTGACGCAGAGTCATTTTACTGACGAGCAAATAATTGCACAGATAGACGCGTTGACAGAACATGATGCAGACAAGAAAGTCGTGGCTTTCTGCTGTAACTGGTGTTCTTATGCTGGTGCAGACTTTGCCGGTGTGAGCAGGATGCAGTATCCACCCAACGTGCGTATCATCAGGACCATGTGCTCTGGTCGCGTGTCGCCTAAATTCGTTGAACGCGCGTTTGCTAGAGGCGCGGCGGCGGTGATGGTGACTGGGTGCCATCTGGGAGATTGCCACTACATAAACGCCAACTATCAGACTCAGAAACGCGTGGAAAAATTGTGGAAGAAGATGGAGCAGAGTGGCTTGAGAAAGGAGAGGTTGCAGTTGCTCTGGGCTTCAGCCGCAGAAGGTGAAAAGTTTGCGTCAAAGGTGCGGGAGATGAAGCCGATTGTTGAGAGTGTCACGCCGGAAGAGATTGAGAAGGCTAGAAAGGTTTTTGAAAAGGCTTTGAGCGGTGATTAGGTTATGCCAGAAAGAATCAAACACGCGCCACTTGACAGCAAGGACGTGAAACATCCAAGGGCGGAGATTCATCTGATCAAGGATCAGTGCAAGGGATGCGGTTATTGCATCGAGTTTTGTCCCAAAAAGGTTTTGGAAGAGTCTGAAGAGATAAACGCGAGAGGGGTGCATCCTCCGAAGATCGTGAATGAGGATCAATGCATCCTTTGTCGTTTTTGCACGGCGGTTTGTCCCGACTTTGCGATTTTTGTTGTTGAGAAGAAGAATGAGGTTGAGTGTAAGACATGACTGGAAAGAGAGCCTTACTTACTGGTGCCCACTTCTTGAACGGTGATGTTGCGTGCGCGGAAGGCGCGATTGCAGCGGGTTGCAGGTTCTTCGGCGGCTACCCAATTACTCCCGCGACTGAAATCGCTGAGCATTTGTCTCAGAGGATGCCAGAGTTTGGCGGCATATACATCCAGATGGAAGACGAAATTGCTTCTATGGCTGCTGTGATAGGTGCTTCATATTCTGGGTTGAAGGCTATGACTGCTACTTCTGGGCCTGGTTTCAGTTTGATGCAGGAGAACATAGGCTTGGCTGTTATGACTGAGACTCCGTGTGTTGTCGTGGACATCATGCGTGGTGGCCCGAGCACTGGGCAACCAACCTTGCCGGGGCAGCAGGATGTTATGCAGGCGAAGTGGGGTTCTCATGGAGACTACGGGATCATAGCCTTGTCGCCGTGTTCTGTTCAGGAAATGTTTGACTTGACGATTGAGGCGTTCAACCTTTCTGAAACTTACCGTGTGCCAACGTTGTTGATGGGTGACGAGATTGTTGCGCACATGTGGGAGAAGGTTGTGATTCCGTCACCTGACAAGATAAAAACTGTTAACCGCAAGAAGCCGAATGTTCCGCGAGATCAGTATATGCCGTTTATGCCGGATGATGATCTGGTTCCGCCTATGGCTTGTTTTGGTGAGGGCTACCGTTTTCATGCTACTGGGTTGACGCACAATGAGCGTGGTTTTCCGCAAACGTCAAGTTCGGAAGTCCAGTCTAGACTGGTAAGACGGCTGTGTGAGAAGATAAGCAGAAACGTGGACAAGATCGTTAGAGTGGAAGAGGTAATGCTTGAGGATGCGGATGTTGCGGTCGTTGCCTATGGCATTGTTGCGCGCTCTGCGCTAAGTGCGGTTAGAAAGGCCAGAAGCGAGGGCATCAAAGCTGGGCTTCTGCGCTTGATAACTTTGTGGCCTTTCCCAGAAGGACATGTAGCCAGAATCGCCAAGCAGGCAAAAGCTATTGTTATGCCCGAAATGAATTGCGGACAACTGGTGCGCGAAGTTGAGAGGGCAGCTAAGGAAACGCCAGTGGCTTTCCTTTCGAAGCTCGGTGAAGACCCTCACACGCCTAAGGAGATTCTTGAGGCAATAAGGGGGAACTGTTGATGGTTGAGCAGATGATGGAACACCCGTTCTTGAAGTATTTGAGGTCGGCGATGATACCGCACATATGGTGTCCCGGCTGCGGTAATGGTATTGTGCTTAACTGTTTTGTTCATGCTTTGGATGAGCTTCAGGTGGATCTTGACAAGCTTGTCGTCGTGTCGGGCATTGGTTGCATCGGTCGCACGGCTGGGTACACGAACACTGATTCATTCCACACTACGCATGGACGCGCGTTGGCCTTTGCTTCAGGTGTGAAGCTGGCTAATCCTGAGTTGGAGGTTGTGGTTGTTAGCGGTGATGGTGACCTCTTCGCGATCGGGGGGAACCATTTTATTCATGCCGCGCGGCGGAACATGGGAATCAAAGTGATTTGTGCGAACAACTTCAATTATGGTATGACTGGTGGGCAACAGGGGCCGACGACGCCGCTTGAGTCTCTGACGACAACTAGTCCTTATGGGAATGTTGAGCATCCGTTCAACTTAGTTCATTTAGCCGCTGCATCTGGTGCCATCTACGTGGCCAGGTGGACCACTCTGCATGTTAGACGGCTTACGCAGTCAATCAAGAAGATGCTGCAAAAGGAGGGGTTCTGTTTCATCGAAGTGATTTCTCCTTGCCCTGAGCTTTTTGGACGTTACAATAAGATGCGGTCTGGATTGGAGATGATGGAGTGGTTCAAGAAGGCTTCGATCGTGGAGAGCTTCTCTGACCCGGCGAAAGCTGAGATCACGCCAGATCGGCTAGTCGTCGGCGAGTTTGTGGACGTGGAGAAGTTGAGTTACGAAAAGCTGCTTCATGAGAAGATTTCTCAGATCAACGAGAAAGCAATGGAGAAGGTGAGTTAAAACATGCGACTTGAGATTAGGTTTGCGGGTTTCGGTGGTCAGGGCATAATCAAGTCTGGGATCATCACCGCTGCTGCGGCGTGCCTTTACGGTGGGAAGAATGCTGTTCAGACACAGTCATATGGTCCTGAGTCGAGGGGAGGAGCGTGCAAGTCTGAGGTGGTGATTTCTGAGGAGGACATTGATTTTCCGAAGGTTGTTGATCCTGACATTCTGGTTTTGATGTCTCAGCACGCTTACAATGATTACATAGATGAGATGAAATCCGGTGGTAAGGTGATCTTGGACCCTGACATGATTCCACGTGAAAAAGAGCTGGGGAACGTTAAGGTTTTCCGTGTTCCTGCAACAAAGATTGCGGAGGAACTTGGTAGAAAGATTGTTGCGAACATAGTCATGCTGGGGGCTTTTGTGGCGATCACTGGTGCGATTGATGAGAATGCTTTGAAAGAATCGGTTAAGGCTAATATTCCCAAGGGTACTGAGGAGCTGAACTTGACGGCTTTCAGAAAAGGGTACGAGTACGGAGAGAATCTGAGGGTTTAAGTTCTATTTTGCTACTTGTTGTGGAGCCATTTGCATTATAAGTTTTGATCGTCTGATTCCCACGTGGCGTAGTGGGGCTATCTTCTTGGCTTCGTTGTAGATGTCTGATGCTATTTTTCCGAGGACCATTTCTTGTGCGAACTGGTCTATGGTGAGGTTTGCGGCTTTTTCTTTGATGATTTTGGCCATTATGGCGCGTATGATTTTTTCTTGCGAGGTTTTGACTCTGGACAGTGTGAATGCTGAGACGGCTACTTGCATGTTGAACCCGTCTTTGGTGGTAACCTTGAACAGTCCGTCTACTTTGGTTGTTCTTCTTCTGACAAGACTGCGCAGGTAATCTCGTGAGTATTCGTGGCCTTTGAATATGGTGTGGGCGGTTTTGCCGTCAACCTCGTTTATCTGGAAGTACATCTTCAAGTACTGGTGTGAGAAGTCGCCTGTGACGTCGTAGAGTGTGGCGTCGATGGTTCTGCCGATGAGTTTTTCCTGTTCTTCAGCTGGCACTCCACCTAGTTCAGTGTTGCCGAAGTAGGGTGGAGCCGTTACCATGTACCATGTTTTGCTGCGCCACTTGTCTCTTACTTTCTTTGTTTTTGATGACACGTTTATCCTCCGAGTGTAGCTTGAGAGAATTCACGTCAAAGTATTAAAAGTTTTACCGTTTTGGCTTTATTTTATCTATTCCATCCATGTACTTTCTTAGAGCTTCGGGCACTGTGACTGAGCCGTCTTCTTGTTGGTAGTTTTCGAGTATGGCTACTATGGTTCTGCCCGTGGCTATGGCTGTGCTGTTGAGCGTGTGCACGAAGCCTTTAGGTGCTTCGCCTTCCTTTTCTCGGTATTTTATGTTAAGCCTTCTTGCTTGGTAGTCGGTGCAGTTGCTGCAGCTTATGACTTCTCTGTAGCCGTCTTGTGCGGGCATCCATGCTTCGATGTCGTACTTTTTGGCTGCGACTGTGCCGATGTCGCCTGTGCACACGTTGACGACGCGGTAGGGCAAGCCGAGTTTCTGGATGAGTTTTTCTGCGTTTTGTAGGAGTTCTTCGTGGAGTTTCCATGAGTCTTCGGGTTTGCAGAAGATGAACTGCTCGATCTTGTTGAACTGGTGTGTGCGGAATATGCCTCGCGTGTCTTTGCCATGTGCTCCTGCTTCTTTCCGGAAGCATGGGCTTAGTCCGGCAAGTTTGAGGGGTAAGTCTTCGGCTTTTAGGGTTTCGTTCATGAACATCGCTGCCATAGGATGCTCTGACGTGGCTATGAGGTATAGGTCTTCGTTTTCAACTTTGTACAGTACGTCTTCGAAGTCGCTGAGGGCGGTGACGCCTTCGTAGGCTTCGCGTCTCATCATGAAGGGCGGTTCTATGGGTGTGTAGCCGTTTTTGATCATTTCTTCTAGGGCGAAGCTCATCAGTGCCATGTCTAGCTGTACGCCTTCGTTCTTGAGGTAGAAGAATCTGGCTCCGGCAATCTTTCCTGCTCTTTCAATGTCCATGACATCTAGGTTTAGGCCAAGGTCGATGTGTCCTTTTGGTGTGAACGAGAGTTTCGGGGGGTTTCCCCAGGTTTTCGTTTGAACGTTATCGTTTTCGTCTTTGCCCGTTGGAACTGATTCGTGCAGGAGGTTTGGGAGTCTCATCAAGCAATCATGTACCTTTTGTTCACTCTCAGTGACTTGTTTTTCTAGGGCAGTGATTTCAGTGTCGATAGTCTTGCCTTTGCTGATCTCCTTGTTGGCTTCCTTTCCCTTCTTCTTCAAGGCTGCGATTTCAGCCGTTATCTGTTTTCTCTCATGCCGAAGCGCATTCAGTTTTGTGAGGTTCTCACGCCACTGACGATCATAATCAACAAGGTCATTCAGCATCTGCAGATTTGTAGGGTCGCCTCTCTTCTGCAGATTCTTCTTTACTAAGTCAGGATTTTCACGAATGAGTCTAATGTCAAGCATACTTCTCACTTGTACTTATACCAATGGCTTAGGTTTAGCCTTCTAACTTTAGCCATAACGACTTTTTAACCTTACGATAACGCTGATAGCAGGAATGCGATCCGCGTTCCTGTCATCTTGAACCTCGAACACAAAGCTGATTTTCTGACTGAGAATACTTGCACGCCTGTTAGTCGTGGACATGTTGTCGAATGCTTTCGGCAAGCTAGTTCAGCTAGACATCTAGAAGAGGCTTGAAAGTGAAGTGTTGAGCTATGTCAGGGACCCATTTTCGTCAGTCGGATGCTGTTCGAAGGCTGTTCTGTTGCTGATATGCGGCGAATCACTGGCTTTCACCAGAACTTCTTCAATAGGACTGGATCCATTGCAAAAGGTAGGCTATCACTAATCATGAAGTAAATATCCTCGGGTTCAATCCATTCTCGCGTCTTGAGATTCCAACTTCTATTCTCTTCATTAACAACTGTATAGTATGTTACACCGAATTCATTCGTAACTTCTTCCTTAAGACGTATTAGGTATGGATACGTTCTCAATCGTCCTGTTTGAGAGTTCAAATCTCCAAGGAGGGTTGCAAGTCTAGCCAACACCTCCGCTTGGTCACATTGCCTCTTCTTTTGAATCCAATGTATTTGGGTGAGTTCAGTGCGACACTGTTTGACGAAATCTAACACATCGAGATGTTCGTCCTTCAGAAAATAGGTCCGCCTAAAAATTCTGTTCATCTGTTTGCCAACGTTTTTATGGTCTTTCGAAAATCGGTTCATACTTCTCAACAGAGCACATAAGTCACCAAAGGTCTGAGCGTCGAATTGTTTTTCAAGTTTGAAAGTCTTCCTAATCCACCCCTTCACTTCGGCCGCCCTTTCTTCCTCCTTGACAGTCACCAGCTTTTGTTTTTGCAAGATGCCACCATAAAATAGTACCAGATCTTCCAAAATCCTCTCCAAAGAGTTGAATACTTCATTCCATTTGTCCGGATTCAGTATCGATCCGCTATCCAAATCTTTGCGATATTTTTCTACCTTTGAAGCAAGAGTGAATGTACCCTCCAGTTCCGGGGGCACGTCAAAGCCGAGTTTTAACAGTATTACTTGACTAAGGACCTTTTCATTCTCGATCTTATGAAGCCCAAACAAACCAAGCTTGCTAGCAAGTTTTGCCAAGGACGGGCCAGAACCGAAGAATCGCATTAGAATCTTGTCTGGAGTCTCCGTTATACATTTCTCTTGGACAAGGTGTTCTATATTATCAGTTTTTCCACCAAGGAAAAAAGGCGTCAACTCCTCTTCTGCAAACAATCTAAGAATCCAATGGGCAAGATTTTCGTCACCATGATATGAAGTCTCAAAGATGCCATGTGGGGTAGCCACGAAGTCCCAATATCTCTCTATAGAATCAATCTTCAAACTCCCATTTTCGACGAGTTGATTAAGTGTCGCGAATATTTCTTCATCGCTTAACTTGGCTAGAAGTACTTGAGAGAATTTTTCCTTTAGCAAAGGATCGTGCTTGTCAAAAGAGCACTCTGCAAGTTTGTCGTTTAGGACATCTATAAGCTCATTGTAAGGCGATGGATAAGAACAGTGGTTAAACAGGAATTTAATCATGTCCTGAGATTTGATAGGTTTCCTCGTAACAGTTGATTTCAGAACGCCCATTGGGCCAAGAATCCATCCGAATTTACTCTGCTGAATCGGAGGGATTTGCTTCTCTCGAATTTGCCTTTGAATGTACTCTTCTATATCGCCCATGGTTGTATTGTTCATTATTGACTGCAGAAGCGGCCCTCTTTTTCTTTTGTACGTCCACTTGGTTCGTCTGCCACTGAGATCCTCTGCCATTTGAATGAGCTGCTCCACATTAAAAAAATCTAGACAAATCGCGACTTTATAGACGTCGTATGCTTTCGCAAAACTGTCAATCTTGGCATCGAACATCTGTTCCTTCGATAGGGCTCGGCAAAAGTCTTGTTCTAAATTCCTTTCTGCGATGAGGTTGACTACATCTTGGAATTGCGTGCTTCTCGGAAGCTTGATTTTCAATTCTTCTCTTAGAAATGAAAGGAGCATGGTCTTGGTGAACATATCCTGTAGCATTTGGGATGTGTCTTTTTCCTTCAAACTCATGATGGAAATTAAGACCACAGCGATTAATAAGACATTCCTTCTAGCACCGATAGCGACCGCACAATCCCCTCTTTTTTCTGTTCCACAAATTATATCCGCTGAAACAGTCCTCTGCAAATGCTGCCCAAATTCACACCTGCGAATCCCAGAACTGAACTATCATATATGCGAGAAACGGACAGGTATAGTCCCAAAAACGTTGAACCTGATCCTCACCAAGAGACTGAAATACAAGCGGCTGAAGGAAGAAACTCCCGATCCAGTTCTCAAAGAAGCCTACGACAGGCGTCAAGCAGCGTTGAAATGGATCCTGGTGACGTGCTTCGGCTACTTAGGCTACAGAAACGCAAAGTTCGGCACAGTCGACGGCCACATGGGAGTGTGCGCGTTTGGCAGAGACGCCTTTCTCAAGGCTGCCCGCATCTCAGAAAGCCGAGGGTTCACTGTAATCCACGGAATCGTGGACTCGTTATGGCTGAAAAAAGATGGAGCCACCATCCACGAATACATCGACTTGTGCCACGAGATAAGCCAAGAAATAGGGGTGCCACTGAATTTTGAAGGACGATACAAATGGATTGTTTTCCTTCCTTCCAAGACTCACCCTAGAATAGGCGTGTTGAACAGGTATTATGGGATAATGGAAAACGGCAAGGTAAAGGTCAGAGGCTTGGAGATCCGGCGAAGGGACACGCCACGTTTTGTGTACGATGCCCAGACGGACATGATCAAAGCCTTGTCCTCAGCCAACAATTCAAGAGAGTTTTTCGACAGAATACCTGAAGCGTTAAGGATTGTGAGAGAGTATCGCCGGAAATTGCTTGATGGAGAGATTTCGATCTGGGATCTGATCGTCACGAAACACTTGTCAAAGAATCCGAAAAGGTACAAGCAGAAAGTCAGCCAAGTGATCGCCGCTGAACAGCTGATAAAGGAAGGCGCAGAAGTCCACGCTGGCAAGAACATCCGGTTTCTCTTCACAAACACAGAACACAAACGCCATGAACGAAGAGTAAAAGCAGAACAACTACTAGAAGAAAATGCAAACCCGGACATCATGAAATACCTGGTTCTTCTGTATGCCTCAGCAGCAAGTCTCATAAGCTTTGCAGGTTATACAACCAAGAAAATCCACGACTCAGTCAGAGGACATCGCGAAAAAGACTTGACACAATACCAAACTAACTGAAAAAGCCGAGACACACTAGCAAAAAAAGGAAGATGCAGAAAAAATAATAACCATGAGTTTGTTTGACTTTCAGCCACTCCCTCTTCTATCGTCTTCACAAGAACGACCACTCAAGAAGCTGTCATGATCAAGAACCGCACAACAACAACTTCTATTGAGAAGAAGAGACGATCAGACAATGTAATGTCGAAAACGCGGCCAGGTTAAGAGAACAACAACAGTCATTTTTACGGCGTTGTTGTTCTTCTTTCGGAGGAACACAAGAGGCTGGGCTTGGACGTAGCTGTCTTTGCTTACAAAACCCTGTGATCAAGAAACATTATCCAAACAACTAGGCATCCGCCAAGGAAATCAAACTGGAAAAATCAGACCCGAAAAACTCATCTGGCTCCAACTTTTCGTAGCTCCTACCTCCACTGCCTTTTTTTGAGCGACTATCAACGAGAGGTAGATTTCCAATACCACTCTTGGGACATCTGCTTCCAAAGAGGCTCACCGTTGGCACATGCCTGCGACGCACAGAGAACTCGCTGGAAGAAGAAGGCGAAATACTGGGAGACACGCCTTCTTTCAACAGTTGGCGAATGCTTATCCTGCGCGCGCGGCAAATGCGTTCGATGCCCTATCCAAAACTAAAATCTCATTCGCTTTGTCGCGAAAAGGTCTTTATGTGAATCCATAGTCATGATGCAAGTACGACCTACAGAACATGTGGATGTAAGTGGTTATGGTTAGCAAGTTGAACATGGTTTTGCAGGGCATAAGAGACATTGCTCTCATAGCTGTGTCTGTCCTCATCATGAGCACAAGCTACAGCCAATTGGGCACCGAAACAGCACACTACGTCCTGTTCAGCATAGCCTCAGTCTTCTTCATCCTCTCAATCATAAACATAACCCTGCTCCTGAAAAAAGTAACATGGAAAGGATACTACTACTTCAACGCCATCGCCCAGCTCCTCCCAGCTTTCATGCTCACTTTGTTCGGATCCTGGATAGGACCACCCTTCCTCACACTGAACGTCGCAATACTCGTCACGCTAATAGAAAGAAAAAAGAAGCAAGAACCTGAACAGTCAAAACAAGCTTGACTACACACTACTCTTCTTATGGATTGAGGTGTTTCTTGAAGAAGTCAACAATCTTCGTGTAACATACAACCTTGTTCTTGAACTTTATAACGTCATGCCCTTCATCCTCAAAGACTAGGAATTCCGTCTCGACACCGTTAGCCTTGAGACTTTCAGCCACTTCTTTTGATTCTGCAGCAAGAACTCTTGGGTCGTTTCTTCCCTGTAAGATCAGCATTGGGCACTTAACGTTCTTGAAGTAGGTTTTGGGTGACCGTTCTACCAGAAAATCCTTATCCTTTTCGGGATGACCCATTGAAAGGTAAAAGAAGGTTCGCCAACTTTCAGGAAGCCTGTTTATGAACGAGATCAAGTCATATGGACCGAACATGTCACACGCCGCCTTCCACAAATCTGGATGCCTAGAAGCAAGCGTCAGTGTCATGTATCCGCCATAAGAACGCCCAACAACGGCCCGTCTTGACGAGTCAATTCGCGGGTCCTTCTCCAGCATCTTCAAGCCCTCAATGTGGTCCAGCACGTCTTTGCCGCCCCAGTCGTGGTCCACGCGCTTCATGTAATCCAAACCATAACCACTGCTGCCTCTGACGTTGGGCACGAACACTGCAAACCCGTTCAAGGTCAAAAACTGAATCAACGGCATGGAGAACCAAGTGAAATCCGGACGCTCCTGACCCTGCGGACCACCATGGACATACAGAACCAACGGCCTCGAACCCTTGAAACCCAGCTCTTCAGGCGGCAAATACAGCCGAGCCGAAACTCTCAACCCATCAAAACTATCAAAGCTAGTGTCCTCTCCAGTAGACAGAAACTTCTGATCGATGCCCAAAACCCGTTCTCTAGACAGCACCTTCGCAGTTTCAGAACGATTGTCAGATGAGTACAGATAGAGTTGAGATGAACTGTTCGCCTTTGCAAAAGATAGAACATGCCCGACCTTGAGTTCTGCTCCCTTTTCTTCGGGTTCAAACTCGTATCCCATCAACACACCATCAGCCAGAGGTGGCAGACCACATAGTGCACGAAACGCTACCAGCTGTCTCGCACCATCCTTTTCATGGTATATGCATTCGTACAGCCAACTGCAACCGTCAATGTTGTACTCCAACAGAAACCGATCACCCTTCACAGTTCTGAGATCAACAAGCTCACCAGCACCCTTGTGCTTCAGCTCAGAAACAGGCACCTCCACAACGTTCTCCGGATTGTCAAGCGAGAAATAGCAGACGGTTCCTGCATCGCTGAACAAGTTTGACTTAACCAATATGCCTTTGTTGTCTGGAGTGAAGTTGCAGGTTCCAAACCCTGACAGCTTGATCTGCTGATCCTTTACTCGTTTCTCTATTGGGGTTCCGTAGAGAAGCTGTCTTTCAGATGTCCCTTTCCGCCAGATGTAGAGAACCGTGTCTCCCGCGGTGTAACCGTCTGCCAGAATCACTGTAGAATGATCTTCGTCGACTCCGTTGAAAGTGTTGCCGTACAGACTCTTGCCCAGCGAAGTAGCCTCCAACGTGGCTAAATCCACCCTTAAACCCTCCATATTCGGCGTCTTCCGATCATCTCTGAAGAAGTAAGCGATATTCTCCTCAACATCGCAGTGAAGACATGCCAACTGCTCATTCTTGTATCTGTCGCCGAAAATCGGTTCAGGAATACCACCATCTAACGGAACGAAACACGGTTGATAATTCTCATTACCATTCTCGTCAATCATAACCAGAACTTTGCCAAGCTTGGGCAAAACGTAAAAAATGTGCCCAATCATAAGATGCGGGTTTTGCAGCGCAAGGCCAGCAGGCAATAGTGGTTCAGGCATGCCCCCGTTCTGATCCATAACATAAAGGCTCATCACCTCACTCAGATCACTCAAGAAATACACTCTGCCCTTAGCCAGCTGAGGCGAAAGCAACAACCTAGCAGAAAGCAGAGACTGAATCGGGAACCGACCACCACTCACAGTTTCTCCACTCATCTCTCTCAAACCTCCAACCAAATCCAAAATACGTGGCTCAGAATATAAAATGCTTTAGCATCAAAGAGCACTTATTCTTGTCTTCCATTTTTCATGTATGTTGAAGATGAAGCTGATAGGTGACAAGTGTTATCTTGCCCCAAGGGACTTCTATCAGCGCCTCTTTCAAAGACTTGAAGCCATTCTTCTCATAAAAACGACTTGCGTGCACCTCTTCTTTCCCAGCATTCACGATAATAGTTCTGGTTCCCTTCTTCTTTTCATCTTCAACGATTCGGGCTAGTAATCTAGTTCCGATGCCTTTTCTCGCATATTCTGGAAAGACCACAATACGATCCAATTCCACTGTGCGAGAATCGTGCTGAACAGTCTGAGCAAAACCCAAAATCTTGCATCGGTTTTCCAGCGCGAGATAGAAGCTCGCCTTCCTTGAAGCTGCTGCTTCTTGCAGTGTTTCTTCAGAAAAAGCCTTCTTGGCGTATTCTTCTGGAATGCCGAACTTGGCTACATTTTCCTGATAAAGCTGACTATTCTTGTCTTCTAACATCCTCATGAGTTTTTTGCTTAGGGCTCGAATGCCCTTTGGAGTCGCTTTATTGATGGTGAACGCATCCATCGCGGATCATTCGTTAGTGTTCTGCTTTGGGTTCTTAATGTTTGTGGAAAAATCTCGATT
>Ga0315279_10007424_pt1 | contig 13556 bp, 15 predicted proteins | sample YL17G06_20_MG_FD_203694 | JGI IMG/M metagenome (GOLD analysis project Ga0315279, IMG submission 203694) | Sediment microbial communities from Yellowstone Lake, YNP, Wyoming, USA - YL17G06_20 | ecosystem: Environmental > Aquatic > Freshwater > Lake > Sediment | place: USA: Wyoming | collected... | reverse complement strand
ACGAACCGCCGCCTGCTGAATAGAATTGTGCTTTTAGATTTCAAAAAGCCCTTTGATGTAATTCCTGAATACAAAAGGAGTTACGAAAAAGAAATTTTTGCGAAAACGCAGTCAAAAAATCTTAATTTTTCCTCAGAAAATCCCCAAAGTATGATTTGGTCGGGGAGGTGAGAGTTGAACTCACGACCTCTTGGTCCCAAACCAAGCGCTCTAGCCAAACTGAGCCACTCCCCGTTATTCGCTAAATTTTCTATTATATCAACTACTTATGTACTGCTCAATATATTTTTGGATAATTTTCTTTGTTTTTTCTAAGGCACGAAAACGGTGACTCATCTTATGTTTTATTTCCTCGCCTAACTGCCCAAAAGATTTTTTATATTTAGGAATTACAAACAAAGGGTCGTAACCGAAACCGTGCGTCCCCTTCATCTCAAAACCAATGAGGCCGTTACATCTTCCTTCAACAACGCTTAGCAAGCCATCTTTGTCTGCCAGTGCTACAGCGCAAATATAATGCGCTTTTCTCTTATTAAGCGGCAAACTGCCAAGCAATTTAAGCACCTTAGCATTATTTCCGGCATCGCTTTTGTTCTTTCCGGCAAAGCGCGAAGAATAAACTCCGGGTTTACCTCCCAAGGCATCCACGCAGAGACCAGAATCTTCGCCTAAAGTCAGCTTCTTTGTAAAACGCCCAATCTTTACTGCTTTTTTAATAGCGTTATCCCTGAAGGTCCTGCCATTCTCTATTATTGTGGGGGCCCGGTTATAATCTATCAAAGAGCTGATTTTTAAATCCAGGCCTTTTAAAATCTCTTTTATCTCTTCTAACTTTTTTTTATTTTTGGTAGCTACTACTAACTCCTGTCTCATAAGATATCTTTCAAGAGATTCCTCTGCATATCAATCAAATCTGTGATGCCTCCTTTAGCCAAGGCCAGCAAATTGTCCATCTGCTCTTTTTTAAAAGTCTTTCTTTCTGCCGTGCCCTGGATTTCAATGAATTCGCCGCTACCGGTCATAATAATATTCATATCTACATCTGCTTGCGAGTCTTCCTCATAAGTCAAATCTAAAAGCAGGTTACTATTAAGAATGCCTACGCTGGTAGCTGCCACAAAATCTTTTATAGGAATTCTACTAAGCAGGCCGTCTTTTTTTAATTTATTCAAGGCATCAACTAAAGCCATAAAGCTCCCGGTGATGGAAGCAGTGCGCGTGCCCCCGTCTCCCTGTATGACATCGCAATCAATCCAAATCGTGCGCTCCCCAAAATCCTTCATCTCGGTAACTGCCCGCAGAGAGCGTCCGACTAAACGTTGTATTTCGTAGGTGCGGCCGGAATCTTTACCGCGCTTAATCCGCGTCTGACAAGAACGCGGGAGCATTCCATATTCAGCGGTTACCCAGCCATTCCCCGTTCCTTTTAGAAAAGGGGGAATGGATTCTTCAACTGATGCAGTACAGATAACTCTAGTATTACCTAATTCTATTAGACAAGAACCCTCAGCATATTTCATATAATTTCTGGTTATTGTAACTTTCCTGATTTTATCTAATCCTCTTCCGTCTTTACGAACCATTACTCCCTCTCTTTCTAATTTTTAAATTATAAACGCTTCTTCCCCTCGCATCTATTCCTACTATCAATGGAAAACCTTTTACTTCTAACTTTAGGATTTTCTCAGGGCCTAAATCTTTATAAGCCATCGGCGTAACTTTTTTGATATATTTAGATAAAAGCGCGCCGCAGCCGGCGTAAGTCAAAAAATACACCGCCTTATATTTCTTTATTGCCGCAATGACCTCTTTTGAACGATTGCCTTTGCCGATTATGCCTTTTAATCCTGCTTTAAGTAGGGTTGGCGTGAACTCATCCATCCGTAAGCTCGTTGTGGGACCGCAAGAGCCGATAATTTTTCCTCGCGGCGTTTTCGTCGGTCCGCAATAATAGATAATCTGCCCCTTTAAATCAATGGGCAATTTTTTGCCTCTTCTAATCGCTTCTACTAGTCTTTTATGCGCCTGATCTCTGGCAGTATAAATTAAACCGCAAAGCTTTATTTCATCTCCGATTTTTAGTCTTTCAATTTCTTTTTTTCTGAGAGGCATATTTATTTTCTTCATAGAAGTCTTAGTTACTAGTTACGAGTTTACTAGTTACTAAATTATTTTTGTTGCGCTTCTTAAGGCATGACAACTGATATTTATTGCAACCGGTAAGCCGGCAATATGTGTCGGATAAGTTTCAATATTTACTGCCAAAGCCGTAGTTTTCCCGCCTAAGCCCATCGGACCGATGTTTAACCTATTAATTTCTGATAGTAATTCTTGTTCTAATTTCTTTTCGTAATTCGTAATTCGTAATTCGTAATTCGTAATTTTTCTCAACAGTGCTTTTTTCGCCAAAAAGCACGCATAATCAGCGGTCCCGCCAATTCCCACCCCCACAATATAAGGCGGGCAGGCATCGGGGCCGGCAGACTTTACCGCATCAACGATAAATTTTTTAATCTCTATGATTTTTGCCGTAGGGTTAAACATCTTAAGCTGACTTTTATTCTCGCAACCAAAACCTTTAGGTAAAACCGTAATTTTAACCTTATTCCCCTTGACAATCTCACTATGAATCACAGCCGGAGAAAATTTAGATGGTCCTCTTTGTAGCGGATCTTTAACGATGGAATTACGTAAGGACCCTTTTTTATATCCTAATTCCACGCCTTTATTTATCGCCGATTTCAAATCGCCTTTAATTTTTATATCCTGGCCAATTTCTACAAATACACAAGCCAGGCCCGTATCCTGGCAGATGGCTAATTTTTCCAAGCGCGCGATTTGCGCGTTTTTAATTATCGCCTCTAAGATATCCTTGGCCCTTTTATTTTTCTCGCTAAGATAAGCGCGCTCCAGCTGCCTCAGGACGTCATTTCTTAAAACCAGGTTTGCCTGAATGCACAAATCAGCAACAACTTCTTTAATTTTCTCGGCTTTTATTGTTTTCATCCTCTAGACCCATAGGGACGTTTCTAAACCTAATCGGAGAAGTGTCCCCGAAGGGGACACTTCTTGCTTTGGCTCAAGAAACGTCCCTCCTCTTGGTTTTGTATTCTCTTATAACCGTAGTCGCAATACCTCCGCGCGGATTAAAAATACCTGTAATCTTTGCCCGGCGCGGCTTAACTGCCTTAACAAAATCTTCCATTAATTTATTAATCATATGTTCATGGAATATGCCGATGTTCCTGAAAAATATCGTGTACATCTTTAAAGATTTTAATTCAATGCAGTATCTTAGAGGGGAATATTCTATAACGATGGCAGCAAAATCCGGTAAACCGGTCTTAGGGCAGATACAGGTAAACTCCGGTATCTCTATTTTTATGGCATAAATCTTATCTGGATACTGATTCTTCCAGACCTCGATTTCCGGCGTCTTCAACCCTCTGACATTTTCCTGCAATCCCTCGTAGGAAGACTTGCGAACTTTCATTTTATCCCCACCACCCTGTGCATCTGCGGTATTACACAGGCAGTTACCTTTTCTTTTCTGCAAATATGTTTAAACTTTTCTAATTTCTCCGATAAGGCTGCGTGATTTTCATAACTATTCGGCTGCAAAACCAAGATTGCTGACCTATTGACTTCATTTATTAAAGCCAAGGCTTGTTTTATATCATCTTCGGTTGTGGTACTACAAACAACAGTTTTTAGAAAAACCTCTTTTTGGCAAGCGATTTTTAGAAATCTTTTATGTAAATGCCAAAGGTTTCCCATTCCTGTGGAACTGGGCAGCTTGAGGTCCATAGATACAAAATCCAAATACTCAATTACCTCTTCTAATTCACCTGGCAAAGTTCCATTTGTCTCTAAATAATTTTTATAACCGCCTTGACAAGTTAACTTTAGCACCTCTTTTAAAAAATCGCTCTGTAGTAAAGGCTCGCCACCTGTAAAGGATATGGAATGATATTTATCTTGATAGAGTTTTATCTCGGTAAACAATTCCTGAGGTTCGTATTCTATAAAACGGTCTAATTTAGTATCGCAGTATTGACAGTTAAGATTACAGCCAAAGAAACGCACAAAAATTTGCTTTTCACCTAAATATATACCTTCACCTTGAACACTCTCAAAAACTTCTGCAATTCTGGCTTTCATCTTCTCTTCAGGGACACCCTTCCGATTGGCAGCAAAGACGTCCCTCGATTGGCACCAAAGACGTCCCTAAAAAGGGGGTCGGGGAGGCCTGCTTCTTTAAAGCCCTTGGCGCGAAAATAACAGCTATCGCATTTTCCGCAAGGCACTCTGCCGCCCTCATAACATGACCAGGTTAATTCAAATGGAACGCCCAATTTTTTACCCAGATTGATAATCTGGGCTTTGCTCTTTCTGATTAACGGAGTAATAATTTTTAAGCTCTCCCCTTCTACGCCCGCCTTTGTTCCTTTATCTGCAGCTTTGATAAATGCACGATAAAATTCCGGACGACAGTCAGGATAACCAGAATAATCTTGGGCATGCGCACCAATGTATATTCTCTGCGCGCCAATCGTCTCTGCATAAGAAAGAGCAAAACTTAAAAAGATTATATTACGCGCAGGCACGTAAGTTAATGGTATAGCGTTATTACGTTTTTGCGTTATAGCGTTATTGCGTTTAGGAATTTTTAAGTTTTTATCTAAAAGAGCTGAGCCCCTCCAAGGTAAGCCTATCTTTAGGATTTCATACGGACAATTTGCCGCGCGGGCAATCTTTTTTGCTGATTCAATTTCTCTTTTGTGCCGCTGACCATAATCAAAAATCAGGCAGAAACACTTATAACCCTGGCTTCGCGCAAAATATAAAGTTGTGGCTGAATCTAAGCCCCCGGATAACAAAACTACCGCTTTATTTCTCATAAGTTGCAGAACTTGTGTTATTCTCCCAGACCGTAACTGATTTTAAAGCGGAAACTTGCTGCTTTAAACTATCATAAATATATTTCGCGATATTTTCAGATGTGGGATTGGCTTTTTTAAAGTAAGAAATTCTGTTTAAATATTTATGGTCTAATTTTTCTAAAACATTATTCAGTTTTTTCTTCAGGTACTTAAAATCTAAAACCATACCGCTTTTATCTAATTCGGGCTTTCCTACCACAACCTCTACTTTCCAATTATGGCCGTGCAGTTCTTCGCATTTACCGCGGTAGCCCCTTAAATTATGCGCGGAACTAAAACTTGCCTCTGCTTTTATACTATACATAAGTGAGCGCACAATTTACGGAACGCCAGTGAACGTAAATTGTATGCGCGAACTTATCCCCCCTTCTTGCATTCTGCAAGAATGCAGGGGGGATTAATTCCGACATACAACTTATGTTCGCTTTGCTCCATAAGTTGTGTCGTCATTAACCCTCTTAACTTCCTTTATCGGTTCACCTAAAAATCTTTTTGCTAAGTCGCAAAACCACTCCGGATTATCACTCACGTAAAAACGGTGCTTTGCGTGACGAGAACCTTTATTTAAAATATTCTCCTGTATTAGAATATTTTTTACTTCAATTGCTACTTGCTTGGCGGAATCTATTAAGGTAACATTCTCACCCATTACCTGCTTAATCACAGGTTTAAGCAGGGGGTAGTGTGTGCAGCCCAAAATTACAGTATCCACGCGGCTATCTTTTAACGGCTTAAGATATGTCCGGGCAACATCCAAAACCACCTTCCCGGAAAGCCAGCCTTCCTCCACAAAAGGAACAAACAAGGGGCAGGCACAAGCCACAACTTTTACCTCTGCATCAAGTTGTTTTATTTCAAATTCATATGTGCGGCTTTTAATTGTCCCTTTTGTGCCAATCACGCCAATGCGTTTATTTTTTGTGGCATATACCGCCTCTCTTACGCCCGGGTTAATCACGCCTACCAAGGGCAGGCGAAAATGCTTTTTAATCACCGGCAGGGCAACGCTGGAAACTGTATTACAAGCCACGCAGATTAATTTCACATTATGCTTTAGCAAAAGTAAAATATTCTCAATAGAAAAACGGATTACCGTCTCCTTTGACTTTATACCATAAGGAACGCGCGCAGTATCGCCAAAATATACGATATCTTCATAAGGGAGTTGGCGGATTAATTCTTTAACTACCGTAAGTCCACCTACACCAGAATCAAATACACCTATTGAGCTCATCTCTTGGCAACCTCAAATAAGTTACAATCCCAAGCATAATTTTGTATTCCCTGCACTATGCTCTCTGCTATTTTCTGACGGTAAAAACTGTTCCTTAGTTTGCGCTCTTCTTCATAATTAGATAAAAAACCAGCCTCAATTAATACCGCAGGCAAACGCACATCTCTTAAAACCTCAAAACGCGCTCCTTTAATTCCTAAGACCCTGACACCTAAATCATTACTTATAACCCTGCACAAAGAGCGCGCTAATTCTATGGATTCAGCCCGGTTAGCTGTGTAAATCATATCCCAGAGTATTGCCTTTAAATCTTGGGAATAATTTGCAAAATAGGCATTTTCTAAATTTAATGTTGCATACTTTGCTGAACCAGAGGCGCGTTTTGCATCGTTTACTTGAGGCGATACATAATAAACTTCAAAGCCGTTTAAACTTCTTACGCGGTTGGCATTGGAGTGGATACTGACAAAAAGGTCTGCTCCGGAACTATTAGCAATGGATACCCGTCTATCCAGAAGAACAAATTTATCTATTGGCCGGGTCATCACTACTTCTATGCCTCTGGATTTTAGAAGGACGCTTAATCTTTTGGCTATATCTAAATTAACATCCTTCTCTCTTAATCCTGTCCTGCCAATTGCGCCGGGATCAACTCCGCCGTGCCCTGCATCAATAACTACCTTTCTGATTTTTAATAATGCAGGTGCTGCTTTTGGCGCAATATAAAATTCTTTAAATAAATTATCTAGAACTTGTTCTTTGAACCTATATGGCACCACTACCGTGCCTTGATAAATGTCTATGGGGTGATTTAAATGCAGGGGCTGGCCATTCACCAGAACCAAGGCATCACCTACTCTTAAATTTATTCGCTGTGCCTCTTTGCTTAAAATAATTGTGCGGGTAAATGTATCGTATTCTAAGTTTATCCCCCTTAAATTGCAAAGAGCCAGCAAAGGATAATAAGTTGTGCCATTGAGGCTATAAGTAGGTAATGCCTCCCTGGTTGGCACAGTAGCGCAACCAAACAGCAAACAGCAAACAGCAAACAGCAAACAGCCATAAAGAAATCTTTTCATTTTTCTCGCAATCATTTGTCAAAATAGACTTAACTTAAAAAATGAAATTATTTTACTTCTGCCCCATTATTTTGGCAAATTCTGTGGGCACCAAAATAATCAAGCTATTCTGCTCCGCCCCTATTTCCTGCCAGGTTTGAAGTTGCCTTAAGATAAGCGCGTTAGGGCTATTTTCAATGGTCTTTGCCGCGCTTACGAACATTTTGCTCGCTTCTTCTTCAGCAGATGCCTTAACCAATCTTGCTCTTTTTTCTCTTACCGCCTCAGACTCTCTTGCCATTGCCCTTTTCATATTGTCGGGAATCTCAATATTCTTTATTTCTACGCTCTTTACATTCACGCCCCATTGATCGGTAGGTCCCTGGAGTGCATTTAATACTTCCCCGCCAATTTTATCTTTACTGGCCAGAAAAGTATCTAAATCGTATTTGCCCACCACATCTCTTAATTTAGATTGGGCAAGCAACGTAGATGCATAAGCAAAATTTTCTACCGCTGTTATTGATTTTTGAGCGTCAAAGATTTGATAATAAACCACTGCGTCAATCTTAGTTGGAACTGAATCCTTAGTCATTACTTCTTGAGGCACCACATCCATCGTGCGTATCCTCATATCCACATGGTAAACGCTGTCAATAAGAGGAATTACCCAAGCCAGGCCCGGTTTTATTTCTCCGGAGAATTTACCAAACCTAAAAATCACCCCTCTTTCCCACTGCGAGATAACCCTGATGCCGACAATAAAAATAATTACTGCCGCTGCTAACAACAATTTAATAATAGGCATAACTGCCCCCTTTCCTTAAAGTGCGAAACTTGTTTGTGGTCGTTGACACTCCGCTCACTGTGCCGCTTGTCGGGGCACGACGTTCGTTCAAAATCCACCAAAATTTTAATGAGGCCACAACTTACGGAGCGAAAGCGAACGTAAGTTGTTTGGCCGAATTAATTCCCGCGCTTTTTGCGGGAATCTCCGCAGATTCCGAAACACATTGTTTTGGGTTAAGATCCCAAAATACATTATTTCGGTATCCACCAATGATTTCATTAATGAAATCATTGGTGGAGGTGGCCAGAATTGAACTGGCGTCCCTAAGTAATCAGATAAAAGTCGCTACATGCTTAGTTTGTCTTTTAAGCTTAATCCTTGGAAACTTCGGCAAACAGAATTTTCCAGGACGCAGCCTTTTAAATTTCACCAAGCCCTTAAAGGCAAATCAGGCCTGGCTATTCCACTAACCGCTCTATCTCATTCCGTGGACTGAAAGAGTAGAGGCTCCGGGATTATTGTTTCCCGAAGACTAACGCGCCCGTTACCGGCGTAAAAAACATTGGCCGCATTGCTGCAACCTCTGTCTCCATTGCTGGTAAACGGTTAACCATTGTTGGTTTTGCGTTTATATTTTGCTAAGATTGTTAACGCGGCAAACTTAGCCTCCGCGGCATGCTACTTTTACCCGGCTTACCTAAGTCGAGCCCTTTTCACCCCCAAATTTTCACGATGTTTTACTGCTTTGAAAATTTGATCCTGAGCAGCAATAAAATTAGTGTAAGCTGCAAAGGACCTTTCTTCTATTTTCTTCTGCTTTTTAAAATCCGGCGCATCTCAAGCTCCATTTCGCGGCGCTTAATTGTTTCGCGTCGGTCGTAAAGTCTTTTTCCTTTACAAAGAGCAAGTTCAACTTTGGCAAAACCCCTGTCGTTAAAGTACGCTTTTAAGGGGACTAATGTAAAACCCCGCTGGGTTAATTGAGCGGTTAACTTTCTAATCTGATTTTTATGTAGAAGTAATCTGCGCGGCCTGGTCGGTTCTACATTTAAGTAACTTGCCTCTTCATAAGGACTTATATGTGTATTATATAATATTATCTGGCTTCCTTCAAACCGGGCAAAGCTATCATTTAAATTTATCTTTCCCGCCCTTATTGACTTTACCTCGCTGCCTTTTAATTCTATCCCTGCTTCAATTGTCTCTAATATCGAGTAATCTCTTTGCGCCTTGCGGTTAGTGGCGATTATTTTACTCATTTTATCATAACCAAGGCAAAATATAAACTCAAAAATACCGGCATGGTTATCATGCTCAATACGTGACTAAAAAATACGCCCTGACTAATGAGTGAATCCTCTCTTTTATAGTGCCTGACAATTAAGGACAAGGTCGTGGCTGACGGCATGCTTAACTGCATAATTATTAATAGCCCGATTAATTCGGGAAATTTAAATTTAAGGATTAACCCCAAGCCCAACAGCGGCAAAATTACCAACTTTGCCAGGCTAATAAAAAATATAGCCTTTTTATCCACATGCCCTAAATGGATCTGGGCGAGATTACCGCCTACGACAAACATCGCCAGCGGTAATGTACAATCGCCTACCATACGCAAAGGCTTAAGCGTTACCTCCGGCACAAATTTATTTAGGCCCAAGTAGATAAAAATCAAACTGAATACTGCGGCGATTACCGGCGGGCTAAATAAACTACCCAATTCAAATTTCTTTGTCCGTGTAAAAGTAAGCATATGGACGCCTAACGACCAGATCACCAGGTTAAATCCCAGAAGGAATAAAAATAGATAAATAAACATCGTATCTACTTTTTCTTTGGGTAATAATGCCGCTACCAATGCCAACGGCAGATACCCGGAATTCTGAAAAGTAACCAAACTTAAAAACTGCAATTTATGCTGCGGACCTTTGATAAGACCAACAAATAAAAATCCTACTACCAAACCTGCAGCGGTTATCGCGATACTAAGCAAAGGAAAAATCCACCAATTGGGATATAAGTTGAATCTAAAGTCTTTAATTAACTGACAAAAGATTAAAATCGGCAAGGTAATTTCAACCACGAGCCGGCTTAAAGCATTTAATCCCTCTTGGCCGAGAACATTTTTCTTTACCAGAAAATAGCCTATTGCCGCTAATAAGAAAATTTGCCCCACGGCTAAGCAGCTAGTCTTAAAAGATTCAATTAACATACCTTTTCCTTTGAAAGTATATTATAACAACAAATAATCTCACCCGCAATTCTTTCTTTTATAATTGACATTAAACTTCTTCTATGTTATCTTTAAAACAAAATATAAAATCCCAATGGAAATACCACCGCCTAACCGCTTCATACCTTTTTTAAACCGGCTTCTCTGTCCAAAATGGATGATTCTTTATGTTTTCCTATTTGGACTTCTCGTGCGTTTGCCTGTGGGATTCTGGTTTACAAATGCCTATGGGTCAGACTATGCGGCTATAGCACGAAATCTCGCGCGAGGAGCAGGTTACAGCTTAGGTAACGGTCAACCTACGGCTTGGCGGACACCGGGTTATACCCTCATCTTAGCCGGCCTTATGGCATTGTTTGGAGAACAAAGAGCGCCTTTAATCATATTAACCTCAATTGTAGGAGCGATAAATGCCAGTCTTTGTTCATGGTTAGGTCTAAAGATTTTCCGTCGCGCAGTTGGCCTAACAGCTGGCATACTGTATGTACTCATTCCTTACCTTGCGCAAAAGGAATCTGCAACAGAAGGTGGTTTCGTCACGCTGGGACTTCTTGCAGGCCTCTGTTTACTTTGGAAAGGTTGGAGCAATAAAAGGCTTATTTGGATAGGGCTTTCCGGCCTTATCTTTGCCTTCTCCTATCTGGTTAGGCCAACTATCGGATTAATCCCCATATTTGTTTCTATAAGCCTTCTTGCAGGCATACCTAAAGACAAAAAACCACTTTGGCACATAGCATCAGCTACAATACTGATACTCGCCTTTTTAATAGGAATTACCCCCTGGGCAGTGCGGAATAAAAAAGTATTTGGCCGCTGGTATTTCGGACAAACAATTTTTTGGTACACCTTATATCACACCAACCATCCGCGTTCATTCGATATCTATCCGTACTATAGCCTCGATAATTTTATGCCGATGTTTCCTTTTGCCAACTTCCCTCGACACGCCAATGAGTTCGAACGAGAACTCTGGTTTAGACAACAGGCCCTGACAGAAATACGCAAGTTTCATCTAAAAGAAATCCTCAACCGAGGCTGCCGTAAGTTTCTATATTTGTGGAGCGTTCGGATGGTGCCTTACACTAATCGCATAGGAAACGATCCCCTGACTGGCCAGACATTGGATACAAAACGAGGCATGAGCAAGAATCTGACATTTTCTATACCGTATTTATTTCTTGCGGGCTTTGCGCTCTTGGGCAGCTGGCAGGAGCGAAAACGACGCTGGTTATTATTTTTTGCTGCAGGGCTTCTCTTTTCTTTCTCCATACCTTACATCATCACCGTTGCCTACTCTAGATACACTACGCAAGTATACTTTGTTTTGATTCTTCTCGCTGCCCGAGGTTTAGTATCCATCAAAGGACGAGATTGACAGGGTTATAAGAATAGATTATACTTAATAGTGTTGCGGAAGTGGCGGAACTGGCATACGCGTACGCTTCAGGAGCGTATGGGGTAACCCTTGAGGGTTCAACTCCCTCCTTCCGCACCATTTAGTAGCATTTCCCCGAAGCCTCTTGCCTTATAGGGCAAGAGAAAATTTTGGGGTAAATTTACGCTAAGGTGAACTTCGTTTAAGGAGTTCACCTTTATTTTTTGGATAACTTCCAAAAGTATCCGCTTTTTCTCCTGCCTATCTAATCTAGCGGAAACCCGAAAGGCGCAAAGTCGGAGGTGTTTTATGAAATGCGCCGTGTATATTCGGGTTTCCACTGAAGAACAAGCCAAAGAGGGTTACTCTCTCGCCGCCCAAACAGATAAAATTGTAGAGTTCATAAAAAGTAAAGGCTGGACGTACTCGCAAGTTTATAATGATGGCGGATACTCTGCCGCAAGCCGCCGCAGACCAGCATTGGAAAGAATGCTGGCTGATGCGGCGACGCGGCAATTTGAAGCCGTCCTTGTTTATAGGATAGATAGGTTATCGCGCAACCTAAAAGACCTGATTGAGATTGTCGAAGAGCTAGCCAAGAACGGCGCAGGTTTTAAGTCTATAACCGAACTTATTGACACAACTACGCCAGAAGGCCGCCTCATGTTTCACCAGTTCGGCTCATTCGCGCAATACGAGCGAGAGCTAATTATGCAACGCACGACAATGGGAATCCATAAGAGATTAAAGTCCGGCTTATGGCCCGGAGGTTATGCGCCGTTCGGCTACAAATTAATAGATAGCAAACTGCAAATCGTTGAGAAAGAGGCGAAAATTGTTCGACTCATTTTCGACCTCTACCTACAGAAAAAATATGGGGTGGTAAATATAGCCAGATACTTAAACACTGAAGGCATAAAGTCAAAGACAGGCAAGAAATGGAAATTTACCGTCGTGCATCATATACTTACTAACCCAACATATACAGGTATAATTGCTAGGGGCGGCGAGAGAGTAACCGGGGCTCACAAACCGATTATTAAAGAAGAGGCATTTGAACAAGTAAAAGAAGCCCTGCCCTTAAGGAAACTAAAACCTCGTGTGTTTGTGAGCCCCAACCTCTTTACAGGTTTTATCTTCTGCGGCTGTGGCGCACCGATGCATATGTCATATCCCGGCTCAGAAACTAAAGCTAAATATAAATATTACGCCTGCTCAAGAAGGCTTGACTATAAAGACTGTACTTTAGGATATATCCGCGCTGATATTCTGGAGATTAGCGTAATAAATGAGCTAAAGAAATTATCCGAAGATACACCAAGAATACAAACAATCGTTAATAACCTAAAAGAAGAAAATCGCAAAGCCCTCCCTTCCCTCAAAACCAATCAACAGAAGTTTATCCGTAAAATCGCTTCACTGACAAAAGAAAAAGACGGATTATTAAAATGGATGAGCCAGAAAGCAGCCAAGCCCTACACGCTGAACGTACTTAATGAGAGATTTGAGAAAATTGAGTTAGAATTAAACGATCTGACCCACAGCCGCTGGCAGTTAGAAGAGGAATTAAGAAAGAGGTTACACTTTGGCTTGTCTTCAGAAAAAGTTTCTAAATATTTAAAGAATACAGTAGAAACTTTTGCTAGATTAGATAGGCAGGAGAAAAAGCGGATACTTTTGGAAGTTATCCAAAAAATAAAGGTGAACTCCTTAAACGAAGTTCACCTTAGCGTAAATTTACCCCAAAATTTTCTCTTGCCCTATAAGGCAAGAGGCTTCGGGGAAATGCTACTAAATGGTGCCCTTCGTATGAGGAATACCCGAAAGGCTGTTTTTCAAATATCCTACTCGATTAAAGATTACTACGGGAATAACGGTAAGTCAACGAAATTCTGATTACTTCTAATTTTCTCCTGCGCCCCT
>Ga0315279_10007423_pt1 | contig 13556 bp, 15 predicted proteins | sample YL17G06_20_MG_FD_203694 | JGI IMG/M metagenome (GOLD analysis project Ga0315279, IMG submission 203694) | Sediment microbial communities from Yellowstone Lake, YNP, Wyoming, USA - YL17G06_20 | ecosystem: Environmental > Aquatic > Freshwater > Lake > Sediment | place: USA: Wyoming | collected... | reverse complement strand
CCGATGGTTTCGATCTTCTGGGAAAACGCACATATCGATGCGAATAGAAAAATCGTTCCCCAAAGGCTTGCGGTAAATATCTTTCTTTTCATTTCACTCGCTCCTCTGAATTTCATTTATAGGAATTTGCTTTTGCTTGGCAAACGGTTCACTCCCCTTAGGTTTAGAACGGCCTTTCCTCATCGTGAAATAATGATATTCCCCGGCGCGGATCGATGTCAATATATAAGGAAGGCCTCTCCTCGTGTCGCGCCGTGGAGATGGGGTTGGCATAATAACGCCCCGAAATAATTTCAACCGATCATCGAGGATTCGCCACGCCTCCAGGTCGCTGGCTTCCTTCGCCTCATAATTTCCTCGATATAAAGAAATGTTATTCCTTGTTTTTCAAAGTAGATTTACAGCTATTAGTTCTCGTTCAATTCAAATATTTTTTCATCGACAGTGTTATCAATTTCGATTCGCGCAATTGCGTCCACGTCAGATAAAATCTTTGTTCCTTTTTTAAACAGAATGCATAATATTTGACCGTGAGACGGCAATAAAACAATCCTAATTAAAGTATTACGTTTTAAAGTATTACGTTTGGCCTTACCTGAGTGTAGGTCGTACATTTTACTTCAACGAGGTCATCGGGCGTAAAAAGCACAAAAGCATACATAACTTTCCGAGCTTCTTGTTTGAATTTCTATATTAACATGATAAATGTTACAATTTTTTCGTTTACATATTTAATTAATATTTTAATATCAATGACTTCTCTCGCATTCTCCTAATACAAGTGTAAGTACTTCCTAAGACCTCGAGGTGGCTAATCTTGCGTTCTTCTTCTTTATCAATGGCTTATAAATCATTTTTATTTGGCATAAAGTGTGCTGTTTATTGTTTATAAAGAAATTTATTGTTTATAAAGAAAAATGGCTGATATAATGAACCTTACTAAGTACCATGATTTTTTTTGCCAACTGTGGCCCGAGCAGAGCCTAAGTATTACGGGTGATAAAATAAATTAAGGGCAGGTTATTATGGATGTTAAAACACAATATAGGGAACAACGGCATCTAGGAATGATATTTGCGACCTTGGGTCTTATCTCTCTTTGTTGTTGTGTACCGCAAGCGAAGATGCAAAAGACGTCTGTCGGGCCAACCCCGGACCTTGAAAAGAAGGCCGCCGCAGCTGATGCTTTCTTTAGAAAGGGCTGCTACGTCGGTTTCAAAAAGGCGATCGCAATATATGAGGAATTGTACGCCCAGCCCGCCATAAAGATTAGAATCCTTGTCCCTTACATAAAAACCTTGGTCCTCATGTCGGTCAGGGAGAAAGAACTGGGGATCCTGGATGACAAATACATCCAAAGAACACGGGAAGTCATCAAGGAGAATCCTTCCCTGCAGTCATTTGCTCCGTATGTCGAGCTGGCGGACACGATGTATCCGAAAACCAAGGGGATCATGAGAGATATCGATGTCATGGGGACTGTGAAAGTTGTGAATGAATACCTAAAAAATCCCAAGCTGAAGGCCGACATGAAGCTCAAAGCTTTATCCGACGATTATTATGCATATTTGTATGTGAGTTTATATATGAACTATGCGAATTACCTCGATCAGAAAGAAGATTTATCGGGATTCACAAAGCTTTACCCGAATTCGATTCTCTTCAAGTATAAAAACGCGACAACCTACCCCCGGCAAGATCCGAGACTGCTCGAAGCCCTTGTGGAGGCCGAGCCGGAGTTTTACGAAGCCTACTATCACCTAGGAGAACTGGCTGTGGGCGCCGAAAAGCCTCTCGATGCGGAAAAGGATTTTTTAAAGCCCTTTGAAGCAGAAAAGAATTTTTTAAAGGCGTACGAGGGAATTCCGGAATCGCCGCAGGCCACGATTTATCTGGGCGCCATTTATATGGCCACGGAAGAATATGATAAGAGCCTTGACTATTACGAAAAAACGATCAGCCTGGCCCCTGTTTATAGGGATGCACTGCTCGGAAAGTCGGCCTGCCTGAGCTATATGGGGAAGTATCACGAGGCTATTGAGATTTTAAACAAGCTAGTCGCCATGGGGTCCTATCTGATGGGCGAGAGCCATTACTGGCTGGCCTGGAATTATCACGAGCTCCATGACAACGAGAACGCGCAGCTCCACATCGAAGAATCCAAGGGCCGACTTCCAACCGATAGTGAAGTCTTCAGCCTTGCAGGGACGATTGCCCTTGAAAATAACGATCTCGAAAAGGCAGAAAAGGAATTTATGGAATCATTAAGATTCAATGGCAGAAACATCAATGCCATTTTGGGCCTAGGCCAGGTGTATGCCCAGAAGCAGAAATGGCTTGAATCAGCGTTGTTTTATTCCAGTGCTGCTAAAGTTGCCTTGCAGAGAGAAAGCGAAGTGGCCGAATACATCAACCAGATCGAGAAGTCAGCACTCGCAAAGGAACGAAAGGCGAGGGTGGTTGCCAAAAAAGAGCAACAGGTCAAAAACCTCGAGGCAACCAAGGCCGCAAGTTACTACAACGCGTCCGCCGGATATTCCAAAGTAGGGCAAAAGGAACAAGCTCTGGAAATGGCTTTAAAGGCTGCTATCCACCCGCAGTTCAAAGAAATGGCCGAAAAGCTGATCAAGCAAATCAAATAACGGCCCTTGACAGTCGCCGCAAGGAACGGATCGGCAGCGAAATGCCGCGCCTGGAGAATCGCAATAATAGCGATTCCATAAACACTGTCGCATTTCAGGTCGTAATATATAAAGGAGTTTTGTTTAGGGATCGACTACACGAAATCTGAACCGCTAGCCATGCAAGGAGGGCGTAATGCTGAAAACCATTATTAAGAAAGAGCTCCTGGAAAATATCTTCAGCTTCCGGTTCCCACTTTTTTCGCTCATCTGCATTCTGCTCATTCCGCTCGGCGTCTATATCGGGGCGCGTGATTATGAGGTTCGCCTTCATGCCTACCAGGAATCGCTCCGCCTCTACCAACAGGACCTTAAGACGGTCCAGGATATCTTTTGCAAAGGCGGAGGTAAAGGCTTCCGGCCGCCGGCGCCGCTCTCTCCCCTCTCTCCTCTCCGCCTTGCCAAAGACGTTCTGAAACCACATTTAGAAATCGATATTCAGCCGCCGTCGATTCTCCCCATTCCCACTCTCCGACCAGAAATCGATAATCAGCCGCTAGCGCCGCTTTTCCCCTCGACGACTTGCCCAAGATTTCTATCAAATATGACGGCCGCAGCGAACCTTGATTACAAAAAGGCCTAGCTCCAAATGAAGAGCGTCATAAGGCAGGGATGCATTGTAGGAAAAATCAAGCATCAATCGCTATTTCTATTTTCCTTCTTAGCTTCGTTTCAACCTGAGAGGGCGCTTTTTTAATGTATTCTATTGCCTTTTCCCTAGACGCTCCAATGAGACTGCTCAAGTAAGCGGTGATATTCTCTGCGTTTAATTCCGTTTTTGTTATTTCTTTAAAGTTAGCTGGGAGGTCTGTCCAGATTACCGCATTAAGCCCCTTTGCCACTGCCCATTGACGTATATAATCTAGAACCTGAGGCACAGCCCGACAGTTACTATCATTTTCCAGAATCGATAAATAGCCGATACTTTCCATACTCGTTCCTTCCCGTTCGCGAAGGTTCTTCTTCGCCTGATTCAAGTCTTCATAAGCCGAAAGCGCCCACAACGTTTGGACCGGTTTAGTACCGAGATAGAGGACGAGCGTCAACTTCCCATCCTTAGATATTCTTGCAAACTCGATAGGGAGAAACGGTCCATCAGTTTGCCATCGTCCGCTAATATGAAGGTTGCCAGGTTTCCATATCAGCGAACCCCACCCAAGAATAGCCAATTTTAAAATCTACGCCTCCTTTTTGAATTTATTATATACTTTTTTCTATTAACTCGCCTTCCTCTCCTCCCACTCTCCTCCTTGCCCAAGACGTGTTAGAATCGCATTCCAAAAAAGAAAATCAGCCGCCGGCGCCGCTCTCTTGCCCTCATCTCCTTGCCCAGGATGTTTTGAAACCACGTCTATAAATCGAAATTCAACCGCTGGCGCCGCTCTTTCTCCGAGACGACTTGCGGGAAGTGTATTGATCAGTCTGGATCTATTGAGGTCTTTAAATAAAAATGAGAGGTTTTTACAGAATATCTGACATTCCCTATTATGAGAGCAGACCCTGTTGTTTGATGAATCAGCAAGCTAGTACGAAACGCCTGATGACAAACATTTGCGGCAGAGTGACCGATCAAGTTGCCGGGTAGGCGAACGGCGGTCCGTTGAGTCGGTTCTTTTGCGGATCCTCAACAATGACAATGGCGCGTCGTTTTGCCCTTGTGATTCCGTTATAAAGCCAACGGCGTACCAGCACGGGGTCTCCGACCACACGAAACGGCCAGAGCACGATCACGACCGGAAACTCTCGGTTCTTTGCTTGGTGGATAGTCATGGCACGTCGGGTTCCGTGCGGCGCCGAGCCGTAAGAGCGGATGTGCTGTGCCGCACGTTTTATCTGAGCGCGGACTTCAGTAGCACTGAACGTAGTTCGCCCCATCACCCGACGCTGGTGCTCTGCCCACCGGTTTAACTGCCTCGTCACGGGGCCGCATGGGAGAGAAAGTATCGCGGCGGCTCCTACTTGGTCGTTTTGGGTCTCGATTCCCACTGCCGATATCGTTGCTTCAGCAAGACCTTCCGTGGTCATTTCCCATTGGATTTTCACCGGGCCGGCTTTTTGCTTTCCATACTGCTTAGTTGCGACGAGTTCGACAACTTTATCGACCCATCGTGAGGTCTTAGGCCGTGCGGCGGACAAAAGTACAACATCTTTGCCATTGGCCGGTGCCATCGTCTGAGAGATAAACGACGCTGCGACTGCTTCAGACGGCGCACTGATAATCTTAAAGCTGGCGCTGGCTCCTGCCATCAACGACGTGCCGGCGCGAAGCGCTTGCGCGGCTGTAATGAGGTCAGCATCGTCCGTGCGCCAATTGACGGTGAGGTCTACGCAGACCCCGAGTTCGCGAAGCCATGCAACCGCCGGGCACTCGCCGGTGCAGTTAAGGTTCTGGAAATCATCGGCGGCAACGAACATATTCACACGCCCATGCAGATGCCTTGCGAGCGTAAGACGGACAGGTGCACAGTCCTGAAATTCATCCAAGACGATCACGGGATAACGTTTTGTGACCCATTGCGCCACGTCAGCGCAAGCGAGCAACCGACCTGCGGCGTCGCATGTCGCTTCATAATCTGGGGCATCCCAGTCGAGCGGGATAAAACCGCCGAGTGTCCTCAGGCGCGACCTCCATCGGCGGCATATTTCCCACGCGAAACGATCCAAAGTCATACAGTCGCAGCGACGCCTCGCCGAGGACTTTGCGAGACGTTCCGCCAATCGATGCCGCGATCCATGCATGAACGTAAGCGCAAGAACACGTTGGTCTGCAGATAGCGGATGAACGGCAAGATGTTCATCCAATTCGCGAAGAAGACTCGTCGTCTTGCCGGTGCCGGCCCCTCCAGTGAAGGCCTTCGTATTCACGGCTTAAACCGTACAACTTTGACAGCGGCGGTCGATCGGGCGTCATCCGGCTCAATATTTGGATAGTTCGTTCCGCTGGCGGCGCTGACGAGCGCAACGCAGAAGGTCACCACTCTTTCACGGCACGCAAGCGTCTCTGCAAGAACACCGGCAATAGCCTCATGCGCCAGAACGTCCTCTTTTAGGCCAACGGTATTCGTTGTCTTGTTGTTGCTAGTTTTCAGCAGATCGCGCAGGGCGTCTAAAGACGCGAATGTGAATCCCGGTAGTGCTACCGACAGCGCAGTGAGAACCGCCGCACCTCCCGGCTCCAACATCCAGCGCACGAGGTCCTCGGTGGTCCAGTTCGCTGGAAGCTGGACGATGAGCGACGGTGGCGGCACCTGGGCAATCAGATTGTTAACGTAACCGTCTCCGGCTGCATCGCCGTCTACCATTGCTACAATACGCGAGCGTAGTGGTATCAGCCTCTCGGCCGCGAACGTTACCGCCGCGTTTTCTGTCGGGATGACGCCAAAGACTGCGCTAAAAGGACTCGTTTGTGTAGTGTATGGATCGGCAACTTCGGCAAGACGGATCAGCCACTCGTAGTCAAATCGTCCCTCGGGAATCAGAACGAACGGATGCATGAGGGCGTTAACCACGCGAGTGCGGTTCTGTAGATAGAATTTACGTTCATTATTACTCGCGGCAGGCGTGAGGGCATGTGACAAAAACGGACGGGCGGCTAGTCGGCCAGAATCGTTGGTTACGATTAAGATAGAGGTCGCCGCGAAGACTCGTGCTATTTCCGGTGAATGGGTAGTGCAAATAACCTGACTGGAGGTGGCACAGGCTTCCGCAACCAAGCGCCCGTGGATACCGGGCGACAGATGAAGTTCAGGTTCTTCCAGTGCGAGTATAAATGGTAGACCTTTGGCGATGCGAACGCGTCCCACTTCGAGCAACAGGAGAAGGCTTTGCAGCGACACTAAGCCAGCGCCGTGTCGAGCGGCAGGCAGTGACGGTCCTCCGGTCCCAACATAGTGCGGCAGCAGTGCTTGTAGGACCGCTTCCGAATCGCCTGCGGTCACACGCAATTGGAACTTCGGAGCATTTGGCGCTAGTCGCGCCAACCGTTCATTCAAACCCGTAACCAAAGTTGCCAGTTTATCTGAGTCCTCGATCTTGACCTCTGGATTACGGAGCGCATCCCGTTGGCTTATGATTTCATCGGAAGGTATCCCGGCGAGATTCGAGACCGTTCGACGGAAAAGGTCTGAATTGAACGAGGCGACGGCATCCCAATCGCGTCGAGCCGGCAACACAAAGAACCCGAGGTCGTTCAGGAGCCGGGGCGGGACTTGCACGAGACCTCCGTCGTCATCAAATGGATCCGTCGTATCGTCATCGTCGTGGAAATACCGTACGCTCACCACCTCGAGCTCGTCGCGGTCGAACCGGGCGCAGAAGCCAACGTTGGCGCACAGCTTGCGCCCCGCGGCCGCCTCGGCGTGCTCCTGCCCATCCTGGCCGAGCCATTTAGGGACCGCACGATCAGCCCGGAACCAAGTGTCGTGCTCGCTGGGGTCATCGCCCGCAAACCCAGCGACCGTTACAACAATCTTGATCCGCGCGGCTGGCGCAGGGTCACTCCCGGTAAAATCATGTTCAGTTAGTGAACGCACCATCTTGGTTCGCCCGAGGGCGAGCGAAAGGGCGTCGATGAGCGTGCTCTTTCCGCAGCCATTTGGACCGACCAGAACGGCTTGCTCAGTCAACCTGATGTCAGCTTCTTGAATGCCGCGAAATCCCGATATGCGAAGGCGAGCTATATACATTGGAGTGCAAGGAGGATTAGGAATTTCCTTTTTCTCGGCATACGCAATACCTTCCCTTTAGACTCGGGGATAAAACCCTCCATTTTTAAAGAATAATATTCCTCGCCGCGGATCTTTGTCAACAACACGACGATATCTACGAAGTAGGCCGTCCAGTCGGACTATCGATGGGAACGACCAAAAAATAGCTCGGAAGACGCGATTCCTCCAGCGTCCGCAAAATCGCCGGCCTAAAAGTAATCTGTCGCCTGCTCCTCTCCCATTAGTCCGACCTGCTCGATGACGCGCGACGGCGGCGGCTTTTCCGCGACAAATGTCAGCTTGAGGTGGTCGATGATCCAGCCTATGTAGCCGGCAATCATAAGCCAAGAACGGCAACTGTGTGGCGTCGAGAATGTAGATCTATTTCTTCTTCGCAGGCGTAATATTCTTCTGCGTTTTCTTAATGATTTTTTTCTTGATTTGCTTTCTTTCTGGCGCCTTCTTTCTCATTGGTCCCATAATTGACTTTTTTGCGCGAGTCCTTTTTCCTATAGCTCTTCCAACTGCCCTTTTCGCTCGAGTCGTCTTCTTAGCACTGGTTCCTTTCCTGAGCGCCTTCAGCCTCGGATCCAGGTTTTTTATTAGTGCAGCATGTTCCTTCTTCGTTCTGTACCATAACAATTGCATCCGCTGTTTACTTTTCTTTAGTCTTTTGAGATCGCTTCTAATTTCTTTGAACTCTTGCTTGATCTTTTCATTTTTAGGATCACTTTTCTTAATATTTCGTTTCATTATTGCCTCCGAGTTTTCCATTCTATCATCATTTCTATTTGAACGATAATCCTTGAAGATATTTTTTCGATATCTACGAAAATGACGCTCCCTTTAGCCAGGATTCGTGGCACCTTAATCTCCTCCGCCATTCCGTATCCCCGCTCCTCCGGACACTTAGCGATTCTGTTTCGATACTCTTATCGCCCTAGCATTCTCTTACATTTGTTATCTGAGGCTATCTTTGGAACGCCTACCTTCTACGCATCCCCCGAGCCACAAGACACCCCGCGATCATATTTCAATATTCTTATCGCCCTCTCCTAATTTGGCGGATGGTCTTTTCCTACTCGAATATATCCGTGGAGGATCCTGCATCCCCCAAACCAGACTGTCCCTTTCCTTTAGCTAAAAAAGGTGGGCGACGTTCGGCCGCCCAATAAAAGAAAAGTCTAAATCTCCCATTCTTTCACGGTTTTCATAAATGTCTCTAAAGTTATAACTCCCCTTTTTCTCAAGCGGCTCAGCTCAAGCAAAAGGATTACGTCTTCCTGGTCTTTGGATAAAGGTCTGACTTCGGACATATCGATTCCTATTTCTTCTTCATTCAGGGCTCTATTCATGTCTCTATTCGTTTCTTTATCCATAGTTCTCCTCTCCTCGTCCGTTTCCGTTGCTACTGCCGTTTCCATTGTTTCCGTTCCTTAGCATCTGCACTTTTGCTTTTAGGAATTCCTGGTATGCTGTCAAACTGTGTATGGCTCTTTTCTCGAATAGCCTGTCTGCTGCCTGCTGGATTTGGGGCAATGGGTTGCTGTAAGGCGCGATAAACCTCTTCAAGGCCGAGTGGGCGTCTAAAAGGCATTGTTCGTATATCGCATTATTGAGCTCTCTTAGTTTTTCCTGAATTGAAGTGTGCTCCTCCTCGCTTATACTTGTGGTCTCCCAGCCATTTCCGCTCCTGAAATTTCTCACAAAGCTTATTGCTTCCATATTCCTCGCCCCCAATACGATTCGTTCAAGCTTTCATGTTTTCTATAGGGAATTCTTAGAGTTCGATACCCGGAAAGCCTCTCGTTTCTCATTTGCAGCTCCATTATTTTAGCTTCAAGAAATTCATGGTACGCTTCTGTTGATTCCTTTGTTCGCTTCTCAAATAGCTCGTCTGCGAATACCTTTAGAAACCTCGAGGGCTTTTGGTACGACGGCAGATATCTTGTCAAAACCCTCTCAGATGTTTTCAGGCACTCCAAATAAGTTCGGTTTTCGCTTATCCGAAGCTGCTCGCGGGCTTCATTGCCATCCTGCTCTGCAATCCTCAACTCCTCCTGAATTTCCCTGCCCCCTTGCTGTGCTATTGCCGCTTGCCCCCGATTTTCTGCTACACCAAAATCCCTTTCAAGATTTGCTTCTTCCATACCTTCCACCTCCGCTTTTTTAGTTCGGCTCTTGGTTAAACCGAATCTATTGAGACAATATTTGTCGCGGAGCGACCTTTGTTATTGGCGGGAGGCGGCCTTCTTATTTGAGCGAAAGACAGAATACCGCCGTCATATAACACCATAAATAATATAGGCGGGTATCTGGATTTTGCTCCGTTAATATAAGCCGCATTTAAGCGGCTGGTAATATATCGCAAGCCATCCCTTTATGGGTGGGTTGCCTATCTTTTATTGTCCTATTCTGCAAACCTCTTCACTATGGATTGCCTATTATTTCATTTTCTATTCTGCAAACCTCTTCACCGTGGGTTGCCACTATTTATCTAATTCAATTTCTTTGTTTGATCTAATGCCATAGCTGTTGTATCAAACGCTTCTCTTTATGTTCGCCTCAGCGGACTTTTCTTCTTCTTGGGCGCCTGAGATGGCGCTCGCTTGCTCTCGTCCTCTCTTTTTTACTGTTACCTGTTCGACAGATCTCTTGCTAGGCATCTCCCGGAGATCCTGCTTTCTTTCTCTTTCTCCTGGGATGGCTGTTCGCGTTCTTTTGCCGAAAAACGCCAGGCCTTCCCTTGCCTTTCCTGAAACCCCCACCAGTTCAGTGGCCAAAATGGACAGTCTTTTTTAGAATGCTATAAAAAAGAACCCCCCTCTTTAGGGGCGGAAGCTGGCCGGATTGGGGGTTCTCGACTCATAGTCTTTCTCATTTCTCCATATTATTATTTCTCTTTATTTCCTTATCTTATAAGCTGGAAATAAACGGCTTTTCCTTCCCCAACGCGCTAATATCAATAATGTTAGCCTTCAGAAATAAATCCCACCTATTTTTTACTAAAAGAAGCAAAATGCGTTATAGATATGTAGGATTCTCGGGGATCTTCTTTCTTGAAAAAGGAACAAATAATTTACTTCTATACAAAGCAAAATGAGATATATGATAAATAATTCCGGAAATATGAATAATATGGATCCCCGCCAGAGAATACCCTGCCTATAACGCAAAATGCAATTTATAGAAAATAATTGCGGCGTATGGTAATAAATTGCGGAGCATAGTAAATAATTATAGAGAATAAACAACGATCGTTCTTTTGGCTCCTTTAGAGACCACGTGCCGCGTGATTCGATGCTCGGCGGCAAGCTCCTCAAGGTACTTATAGGCCGAGATCCGGCAAACCTTATGCCCTAAAGGGATGGAGATATATCTCGCTATAGCGGCCGGATTCGCCATTTTAAGCTCCCGAAGCGCCGGCACTATCGCCCGCTTAATATTTTCATTCCTGGGCCTTCCGGAATGGATTTCTGGCTCAAGCTCTACTCCCATTTCTTCTCACCTAGGATCCTCGAATAGGCTTGAAATATCAGTCTTCGGACATTCTCCTCGATCCCTTTTACAGGCCAAATAACCAAAGGATTGGTCCCTTCCAATATCTGAAGAAGGCCTCGTTCCTGAAGCCAATGGCAGCGCCTTGTGACGGTGTCTTTGCTTATTTTCAATCCCCTTAGCTCTCCATGAAGAAGCCCAAGAACGAAACATTCCGGGCTCTCGGATCGATAAAACTTCTCCAATATTCTCACTGAGACCAGGTCTATGCTTAAAAGCAAATTCAGCCAATCGATGCTGAGGTTGGCGTCGTATGGTTGCTGACATTCCTGTTCTTTCTCAATCGTTAAGTCAATTTCCTGCTCCATTTTTCTCGCCCTATTTTTTGCTTAATAATTAGAAATTGGGATATTTAAGTATTTCGATACGGGAACGGCGAGGTCCTTATTTTCAATCCTCTCGTGATACGAACCGTTATTCTATAGTCGAGAAATATATTTATAGCTGGCTATCCAATAGTCATGAATGTTCTTATCGAAGCTATTCAAACGGGGAAAAAAGGACGCGCCTGGCCAGATAAACCAACATTTCGATGATTATGATAGTTATGATACTTATCATAATCTTGGTCCAAGCCATAATGATGAAGAGCGAAGTCATCATTATGATAATTATGATAATCATGCCAAAATCCGGAGTAAAAGCCTGGACGACATTTATTCCCTGATCGAAAAGCACGACGCCGAGGTCAAGGCTCTCATCAGCTCAATCCCATCGCAAACGATCGAAAGTTTAAAGTCTATCCAGAAGAACTATCCTCGCCTTTTTACCTCTCTAATACAGAAATTCGAGGAGGCGGTAAAGTCCCAAGTAGAGGATCTTATCGACAAATCAATCCTTGCGGCGGTCAAAGGCCAAAGTAAAATCTCAAGCCTTAAGCTTCTTAACGAAATTACAGTTTCTAAAAATATCTGCTCCCAATCCACGCTTTACCTGCATCTCAATAAACTGGTCAAAGAGGGAGTTCTGCTCAAACAAAGAGAAGGAAAGGTCGTTCATTATTCCTTCCCGTCCCCCTTAATAGAAAAGCTCGAGCCGACTGCCGAGATATCGAACGATTACGATTACGATCAGCCATAATCGAAATCGAAAGCGTCATAATGATGAACGATTATGACCTGAATCATAATCATCATAATGGTTCTATTGGTAGGAATTCTTGTATCTGACCAGAGCCATGGCAAGGGAAACGATTCTGCTAAAAGACCCACTTCCGAATTAATTGAACAACTGTCAACATTATCTATTTTGCGATTAAAGTGCCCGTTTCCCTCATTATTTTGAAGTTAAAGGACCTAAACCTCACAAATCTTCCAGATTCGATGCGTCCCTGTCCGCCTATATTACCACCTCAATTTTGTCCCGCGATCAGGAGCATCCGGTGAAAGCTCTTCCTCACTTTGCCCAGCATTCTGAAGAACTTCGGGTTTAGATAGTAATAATAGTTATTCTTAAATATGGACCTGTCGTACCTCCGCTGAAATCGAATTACCTCGTTCTGTTTTAGATTTTGAAGGATCTTGTGCATCGTGCTCTTGGCGATTTTATTTTCTCTCCTAAACTTGGCGACGTCCTTTCCTTCTAATACCCTATCCCTTTTGGATAAAAAAAGGTCGAATAACAATGCTAATATCGACTCTTCGTTATCGTTTGAGGCAAGGAATTTCGCCACGGCCATGTCCATCTTGGCAAGTCTCACATTTCGGCTATGAATTTTTATCATGATTTTCAACTTCTCGGCCATGACCGAGATTTCTCCATCAAAAATACTATTTTTGCGAAACTTTAAATCTCTATGGTTCACAAAATCGGAAACCCGGCCGCTTTTTAATAGTTCTATGCCAAATGACCCTGGTACCATATGAGGACAGATACTTTTAGAAATACTTTAAATAGCTTTCAAACTATTGAAATGTTTAAACCCTATTTTAAACTCTCCTCTTTTTGCGGTATTTAAAATAAGTTTTAAATAGTTTTCAATCTATTAATTAATCATGTCTGCACCCCAAAATAACAAAATAGAGAAATATTCGATGGATAAAAGAGTCCTTTCAATTCTAAAAAGATCCCCCAAAAGAGGAATATGGATGAAAGACTTGGCAATAAAATTAGGTATTTCCCGATCGCTTCTTAACTACTATTTGTTTGGAATGAAGAAAAAAGACAAAAGGATAGGAGGCAGACTTAAAAATGAAATAAGCATTAGAAAAGAAGGGAATAATCGGTTTATTTGCTTAAATAAAAAGCAGAAATAATAATGACTAACTTATTAACGCATTCTTTCATGCTATTGTTAGGCATAAAAACCATCGCAAGGAGGAGACGATATCGAATTATTCAACCTTGGTAGAACCACAATAAGGGCAATTATTTTTGAATTTTATTTTAATATCGTTATGGGAGCATTTTCATTTTTCACTTATTTCTTCTCCCTAATTCAGCAAAAAGCCATCGTTCTAATGGATTATCCTTTGGGGGGATAAGGATCCTTCCCGTAGGTCCTTTCTTCCTGGATAGTCCCGTCTTTCTTATGGATCTTCAGTTGCCCGAGCGGTTGGTTCTTTGCGATTTCTCGGCCGAAATCGACAGCATCTTTCTTGTCGTCGAATGT
>Ga0315279_10007422_pt1 | contig 13557 bp, 12 predicted proteins | sample YL17G06_20_MG_FD_203694 | JGI IMG/M metagenome (GOLD analysis project Ga0315279, IMG submission 203694) | Sediment microbial communities from Yellowstone Lake, YNP, Wyoming, USA - YL17G06_20 | ecosystem: Environmental > Aquatic > Freshwater > Lake > Sediment | place: USA: Wyoming | collected... | reverse complement strand
CATCTTGTCGCTCACACACAGAAGCGGCAGTCCGCGCCGGGCGGACTGCCAGCTCCCTTGCCCCACGCCCGCCGCCGGCTACAGCTCCACCACCTGCACGGTCATGATCCCATCCACCTGGAGCAGTAGCTCCTTCACCTCATCCGGGACCGGATTATCAAGCGCCAGCACCATCACCGACCTGCCGCCAGGTCCAGGCTGGCCCCGGCCCACGTGCATGCCGGCGATGTTGATGCCGTGCTGACCCATGATCGTGCCCACCCGGCCGATCATGCCCGGCTTGTCTATGTGAATGGAGACCAGCATGATCCCGGCCGGCACGAAGTCCACTCGGTAGCGGTCCATGCGGACGATACGCGGCTCGCGGTGGCCGAACAGGGTGCCGGCGATCACCCGCTCCTGCCCGTCCGTGGTCACCTTGGAGGTGATCAGGCTCACGTAGTCCTCAGACTCCCGGCTGCGTGACTCCATCACCCGCAGGCCGCGCGTCTCCGCCACCAGCGATGAGTTCACCAGGTTCACGGGGATATCGAGGATTGGCTCGAACAGCCCCTTGAGGAAGGCCCGCGTCAGCAGTTGCGTGTCCTCGTCCGCCAGTGCGCCCGCATACACCAGCTCCGCCGCGGTCATCGGACCGTCCGCAAGCTGCCCGTGGAATCGCCCCAGCTTCTCCGCCAGGGTCAGGTATGGCTGGAGCGCCCGCAGCGTCTCCGCGCTCACCGGCATCACGTTCACCGCGCTCCTCGCCGGCCGGCCGTGGAGCACATCCAGCACCTGCTGGCTCACGTCCACCGCCACCTTCACCTGCGCCTCTTCCGTGGAGGCGCCGAGGTGCGGGGTGAGCACGACCTTCCTCAGCCCCAACAGCGGGCTATCAGCGGGCGGCTCTTTCTCGAACACATCCAGTCCCGCCGCCGCCACCCGGCCGTCCTTGATGGCCTCCGCCAGCGCGGCTTCGTCCACCACTCCGCCGCGGGAGCAGTTGACGATCCGCGCTCCCGACTTCAGCTGCTTCAGCGTCTCGGCGTTTAGCAATCCACGCGTATCTTTGGTCAGCGGCACGTGCAGGGTTACGAAATCAGAGCGCGCCAGCAGATCGGACAACTCCACTAGCTCCACCCCCGTCCGCTCCGCCCGCTCTGCGGATACGAACGGATCGCAGGCCAGCACCTTCATCCCAAAGGCGCCGCCCCACGCCGCCACCTCCGCGCCGATCTTGCCCAGGCCGATCACCCCCAGGGTCTTGTTCAACAGCTCCACCCCCATGAACGCGCTGCGCTTCCACTCCCCCGCCTTCATGGAGGCGTCGGCAGCCGGGATGTTTCTCGCCACCGCCAGCAGCAGCGCCCAGGTGTGCTCGGCGGCCGCCGCGGTGTTCCCCTCCGGCGAGTTGCACACCACCACGCCGCGGCGCGTCGCCGCCTCCACATCAATGTTGTCAACGCCCACACCGGCGCGGCCGATCACCTGCAGATTCTCGGCGGCTTCGATCACCTCCGCGGTCACTTTGGTGGCGCTGCGCACCAGCAGACCGTCAGCTTCCGCGATCTCCTTCAGCAGTTCCTCGGGCTTGAGGTCAGTCTTGACGACCACTTCGACATCCGAGGCCTCCCGCAGCGCGGCCAGCCCCTCCTCCGACAGCTTATCGCTGACCAGCACCCGAAACTTGCGCTGTGCCACTTCCTACCCTCCCAACGCCTTCACCGCGGCGCCTGCGCCCGCGCCGGGATCGCACTTCCAGCCGAGTTCCTTCAGCGCCAATCCCAAGGCGCCCAGGCAAGCGATCACATCGGTCTCGAACACCAGTCCCAGGTGGCCGATGCGGAAGATATCGTCCTTCAGGCTCCCCTGTCCGCCGGCGAGCACCACGTCGTACTTCTGCAGCATCAGCTTGCGAATCGCCGCCACTTCGATCCCCTCCGGCTTGCGCACCGCGGTGACGGCGCTGCTCGCCACCGCCTCATCCGCAAGGAGCTTGAGACCAAGCGCCTTCACGCCCTCCCGCACAGCCCTGGACAGCCGGGCGTGCCGGGCGAAGCAGTTCTGCAACCCCTCTTTCCCGATCAGCCTCAGCGAGGCTTGCAGTTGGAACACCTGCGGCACCGCCGGCGTCCAGGGGGTCTGCCCCTGATCGAGATACCGCTTGGCCTCCTTCAGGCAGAAGTAGAACCGCGGCATCTTCGCCGTCTCCATCGCCTGCATCCCCCGCTCGTTCACGGCCACGAATACCAGCCCCGGCGGGATCATAAATGCCTTCTGCGACCCCGCCACCACTACATCCAGTCCCCACTCGTCCATCCGGCAGTCCATCGCCACCAGCGAGCTGATGGCGTCCACCAGCAGCAGCGCGCCATGCCCGCCTACCACCTTGGCGATTGACGCCAGGTCATTGGTGACCCCTGTGGAGGTCTCGTTGTGGGTGACAAGAACCGCCTTGATCTCCTTCTTGGTATCGGCGGCCAGCCGCTCCTTCACCTTGGCAGGATCGGCCGCCTTGCCCATCTCGGACTCCAGCTTCTCCACGTTTGCGCCGTAGATGCTGGCGGCCTTGGCGAACCGGTTGCCGAAAACGCCGATGCTGACCGACAGCACCAAGTCCCCGGGAGAAAGGAAGTTGACTATCGCCGCCTCCAGCCCGCCGGTTCCGGAGGCGGTGAGAATGAACGCCTCACCCTTCGTCTGAAAAACCCTCTTCAGCCCCTGGGTGCACTCATCCAGCGCCGCCTTGAACTCCGGCCCCCGGTGGTTCACCATCGGCCTCGCCCCGGCCAGCAGGATGCTTGCCGGCACCGGCGTGGGTCCAGGGATCATCAGCAGTTGCCGCTCGCCCAACCTTCGCCTCCTCAGCTTCGAGATTGCCCATACAAGGCGCCACATTATCGCCGAAGGGAGGAGGGGTTGTCAACGTGAGCCGCGGCGAATCGCTTCGAGGTTCTCCTGCGCCTGCGGGACGAGCCGGTGGACGCGAATGAGCTGCTCGCAGCGGTAGTCGCCGCACTCCGCGCAGGTCGCCAGGCCGCGCCCCCGCGCGCAGGGCCGGATCGGACACTCATCGGTGGCACGCGCCCTGCGGCCGCTTGCGGTGGTGCAGCCGTTGCACCACAGGTCATCGGGGCTGAAAGTAATGCCGTAGCGCTGGCTCCACTCGACCGCCAGCGCTGCCATGCCGTTGGCGTCGTTGGCCTGCGTCGCCCTATACGCCTCGCACTCGCTGCAGATGAGCCCGCAGTGGGCAACGCCCTTCTGCATGTTGTGATGCTCCTGATCGGCCGCCGCTGTGGCCGGCCATATCGCGGACTGGTACATCGGGGTGCAGTTTCGCTTCTCCCCGCACCGCTCCGATCCTGGTAGGGCCACGGCATGCCGCCCCTTGAGCCATTCGGCAACGTCAGGGCCGGCTTCGGTCGGGATGGCCCTCCGTTGTGTGGCGGCGGCAGGACGGCCGGGCGCGCCTGTAGAAGTGTTCCATCCGCCGCGCAAGACCATTCCAGCTTCACCCAGGCCCATATGCTCTACCTGCTCGGCGGGGCCGCCCGTAGCGGCAAGACCATCATCGCCCAGCGCCTGCTCTACAGAGAGCTCATCCCTTACTTCTGCGTTGGCTATTTCGTGAGCGGATTGCAGACCGGCGCGCCGGAGCTACGCATCGTCGGTGAGTCCCCCAACCGCCTGCGCGCGGAGAAGCTCTGGCCCGTGCTCGCGGGCATGCTGCAGAACATCGTGGAGGTGGAGCCGCACTACCTGGTGGAGGGTGACGCGCTCCTGCCCAGAGGCGTGGCTGAACTGCGGGACCGTTACCAGTCGCAGGTCCGGGCTTGCTTCCTCGGGTGCCCCCATCTATCTGCCGAGGAGAAAGCTCGGCACATCCGTCTCCACCCCAGCGGTGTGAACGACTGGATCCAGCATCACACAGACGAATACGTCTTCGACCTGGCCACCGAGATGGTGGACTTCAGTCGCTATCTAGAGGCCGAGTGCCAGACCCACCGAATCCCCTTCTTCGACACCTCCCACAGCTTCCCCGAGCGCGTCGCCCAGGCCTACCGGTATCTGCGTGAGGGGGAGTGGTGAGTTCTTGAGCGCATCAGTCCTGCGCCTCTACCTCCCCACAAACATCACCCCTCCCACCACCAGCCCCACCACCGCCGCCGGCCAGACGTAGATGAGGGTGCGGCGAAGGATGTGCTGGACATCCACGCCCAGGTAGCTGGCGATCCAGACATTGTGGGTATTGGTGGGGTCGCACACTCCCTGAAGCTGGCCCACCGACATCAGAGCGGACATCACCCCGTCCCCGCCCAGCGGCTTGAAAGCGGCCATCATCTTGGCGATGCCGGAGCCCATGCCATAGAGGTTCAGCGGTCCGCGGTACAGCGCCAGCGGGGCCAGCACCGCGAAGATGAGCACGTATCGAAGTGGAGTCGCGGGCAGCACGCTCTGGAGCAGCGGCTGCACGTGCGTCACCACATTGTCGTGCTGCACCGCCTGGAGCAGCATCCCGATCCCGATCATCAGCGCCACCGCCGGCGCCACCGAGCCGATGCCGTCAATGGCGCTGCGGGCCAGCAACTGCACCCGCCCCTGCTGCGGCCGCCGCGCGGTGAGCAAACCATAGGTAATCCCGATCACCATCGCCGTGATGACGGGAAAGTCGAAGCCCGCCTTCGGCCCCACCACCAGCTTGTGGACACCGAACCCAACCACGGGAACCAGCGGAATCACGGGAGTGAGCAGCGCGTACCAGCGCGGCGGACCTACTGGACCGCCGCCCTCCCCGGGCACTGGTGGCGCAGGCACCCTTGCCTGCGGCTGCGCCCAGTACTTCCGCATCTGCGATGGCCTCAGCTCCACCAGCGCAAACACGACAGTGGCGAGAGCCATCACTCCCACCATCGGCAGCGCGAAGGAAAGCACCACACTGGTCGGCAGTTTCAGCTCGGTGATGTAGAACTGCCAGTTCGTCAGGTTCAGGATTCCGCCGAGGCTCATTCCCAGCAGGAACAGGCCGGCGACCGCCATCTGGGGCACGCCCAGGGCCAGCAGGGCCGGGAACACGATGGTCGCCACCATGATCACCGCCCCCAGCCCGCCCATGGTGGTGAACAGCAGCGCCACCACCAGAGTGAGTAGCAGCGCCAGCGGCAGCGGCCGGTCCCCGCCCAGCTCCGCCGCGGTCTTCACCAGCTTCTCCGCCACCCCGGTCTTCGACACGATCTCCGCCAGAATAGCGCCCAAGATGGCGGTGGTGTACCAGAGATGCAGGCGAATGCTCCCCGCGCTGATGATCGTGACCAGGTCTCGCCAGGGCACCCGCGCGACCAGTCCGATGGCGATCGCCATGATGGGCAAGGCAATGAGCGCGGGGAGGCGGTTGAGGTACATCAACACCGCCATCACCAGGAAGACGGCCAGCACCGCCGCGGCAACGAACATCGTCTCGCCCTCCTGTCCGTCCGCGTGGGGCAGACTTGAAGTCTGCCCCACTGTTTCAGGCCCCGAACTTCTCCTGCACACCCATCAGGTTGGTGAGCATCGGCATGAGATCCGAACCGCGGATGCGGCTCAGCGCGCCGCCAACAACTGCTCGTTCGCCAAATGCACGAACGCTATCCGGTCGTACATGCGGACCCCTGATCGCCAGCGGAACCGTATCACCGGTGTGGTCTCCGAAGGCGATGGGCGTGCAGTGATCCGCGGTCACCGCCAAGTGCAGGTCGCGGGGCCCGTTCGCCACCACATACCGCGCCAGGTTGTCCAGCTTCTGCACGGCGATGATCTTCTGCTGCGGCTTCCCATCGTGGCCGCCGAGGTCCGGGGCCTTCAGGTTGCACAACACGAAGTCGTGCTCCGCCAGCATCTCCACCACCATCCTCGCGAGCGCCAACTCGTCCGTATCCATGCCCCCTGTCGCGCCGGGCACGACTGGCACGGTCATATGCAGATAGCGTCCGATGCCGGCGATCAGGCCGGTCTCGACCACACATGCCCCCGAAATGCCCCACTTCTCCGCGAAGGGCTGCAAGTGCGGCGCCAGGCCCGCGCCCCGCGGCATGATGATGTTCGCCGGCGGCTGCCCCTCCGCGATCCGCGCCTGGTTGACCGGATGCTCTTTCAGCTTCTGCCAGGAGAGCAGCACGAACTGGTTCAGCACCCGCGCCGTCTTGCGAGACGGCTCGTCCTCCCCGTGCGCGCCGTGCGGCGCCGCTCCATCCTCGTGCGGGTCCACATCGCTGACCTTCGCCCCAAGCCCGGGGCCGCGCAGGATCAGGGCGGCGCGGTGCTCGACCGACGCCCGCACGTAGCAGTTGACATCCTCGATCACGAGGCCATCCACCGCGGCCGCGAGTTCCTCGGTGCCCTGGGAGATCCGACCCGCCCTCCGGTCGGTCACCTTTGCCCCGGAGAACCCGTCGCCCGACAGAGCCAGCTCCCCCTCGACGGTAGAGAAGTTGCACCGGAAGCAGATGTCCCCGCGCTGCACCTCCATGCCGATCCCCAGCGCCTCAAACGGACCGCGGCCGGTATACACCTGGTGCGGGTCATATCCCAGGATCGCTAGGTGAGAGGTGTCGCTGCCCGCCCGGATGCCGGACGCAATCGGATCCATCTGGCCGCACTCGCCCTCCCGCGCAATGAGGTCCAGATGAGGCGTGTCCGCCACCTCCAGCGGAGTTCTGCCGTCCAGCTCCAGAACCGGACGATCCGCGAGTCCATCGCCGATCAGGATGACACCTTTAGTGCGCTTGCTCATAGATCAATCATCTCCCTGACGGGCTGGCTAGGCGGGCACGATCTTGCCGAGGATAACCGCCCGCCGCGCCCCCGTCGCCGTCGGCACGTTAGCCGGCCGGCCCAGCATGGTCTCGTTGCCAAGAATGGCGAAGGCGATCGCCTCTTTCGCCTTGCTGTTGATGCCGAAGTCCTCGTGTCTGAACACCCTAGGCCGTGTCGCCGGAGGGACACGGCCCGGCGACATAGCGATGCCCGGCAGGCGCGCCCGCACCATCTCGCACAACGTCGGGTTATAGCTTCCGCCTCCCCCCAATATCACCTCGTCAATGCCACCCTGAGAGGAAAGGAACTGCCGGTAGCTGTCTGCGATGCTCTCCGCAGTGAACGCCGTAGCCGTCGCCACCAGGTCCTCCGCGCCTACTCCCCGCCTCTCCGCCTCCGCCAGCAAGGACCCGACGAAGCCGGCCCCAAACTCCTCCCGGCCGGTGGACTTGGGCGGCCGCCTGGAGATGAACTCGTGCTCCATCATCCAGGAAAGCAACCCCTCGTCCACCCTCCCTCTTGCCGCCAGATCGCCATCTTGGTCGCATCCCATCTTGCCGCCGGTGACATGCGCGACCACGGCGTCAATCACCATGTTCCCCGGTCCGGTGTCGAAGGCGATCACTTCCTCCAGCCCCCTCCCGGCAGGAAGGTAGGTCACATTGGCGATGCCGCCGATGTTCTGGATCGCCCGAGCGCGTTCGGGATGGCGGAGCAGGACCCAGTCCGCATAGGGAACCAGCGGCGCCCCCTGCCCGCCCGCGGCCATATCGCGGGGCCTGAAATCAGCTACCACCGTGACGCCAGTCGCCTCCGCGATCATCGCCGGCTCGCCGATCTGCAGCGTGGAGCCGCCTCCCGTCCTCTCTGGCAGATGGCAGACGGTCTGCCCATGGGAAGCGATCAGATCCACCTCCTCGGAGCGCAAACCGCCCCTCTCCATCACCCCGAGCGCCGCCTCCGCGAACAGCTGGCCCAACTCGAAGCTCATGCGGCAGACTTCAGTCACTGGTGCGTCCGGCTGGCACAGGCGCAGGATCGCCTCGCGCACCCACGGCTCGAATGGTGTGGTATGGAAGCAATCCAGGCGCGCCCGCAGCGTCTCGCCGCTTCCAGAGATGCGCACCAGAGCAGCATCCACCCCATCCGCCGAGGTGCCGGACATCAACCCGATCACCCTACGGGTTCGCTTGCGCCTGTACCGTGAGATCGGGTTCATGGCCTCGCAGATCCACCACTTCCGCGCCTGGATAGTAGGCGCTTATTATCTCCCCTGCCGTCTGCCCGGACTCCGCTCTCCCCTTCGCCCCCCACTGGCACAGCCCGATCCCATGCCCATGACCTTTTCCGTTGATCACCACGGCCCGAGGCCGGCCCTTCCGGTCTCGCTCCACCGTGAGCCTGAAGTCGCTGCTCCGCAGACCGTTCGGTCCAGCGCGGCCGTTGCCAAACAGCCAGCGAATGGCATCCCCGCGCACCCGATAGCCGCCGCGGCTGGTCCTCACCTCCAGCCATTCCACACGCCCCCCTTCGCCCCGCTCGGATACCTGCAGCGACTTCAGAGCCCCCGGCGACAGCCCCGGCGCTCCCAGCACTGTCCCCAGGTTCGAGCCGACCAGCTTCTCCGCCTCTCGCCACGAGATACGCCGCTCCCAGGTGACCTGGTGGCCTATCCCGCAGTAGGGGCGACCCGCCGGGTCGAGACCACTAGTGTCGAGCGCGCCTCGCAGGTAGGGCAGCAACTTGCCCTGCCTCACCTCCCAGGCCGCCGCGGTCCGGCCTCCGCACGCGGAGTGGTACATGGCGTCAACCAGCATGCCGTTCCACGTCAACACCTGCCCGGCGGTCTCGCGCCCGGCCGCGCAGGCCCGCGATGCTGCCGCCGGCGCCCCCCGGTATACCTGGCAGTGGACCTCCCCGCAGAGATCCGCGCCCTGCCTGGCATGATCCCCCAGGTGAAAGAGAGCATAGGTGCGCGCGGCGATGGCCTGCGCCTTCATCGCTTCGAGAGGGAAGCTGTCAGGCAGCTCCGCGTCTACGACTCCCGCCACGTAATCCTCAATATCAACCTGCTCAACTGCCCGCAGCCCGTCTTCGACCGCCGCGATCTCCAGGTCGCCGGGGTAACGACCACGGCTTCCCCGTCCGCCGCGGCTGGAAACCGTCAACACGCCGGCCCCTTGCTGGCTGATGAGAAGGCGCGGCCGGGACGCCCGCAACCGGCCGCTTTCCACGCTCACCTGTCCGCCTCTGGGCTGACAGGTCAGAAGCGCTCCGCCGCTGACCACGCCAAGCTGCTCTCCGGTCTCTGCATCCGTCAGCCTGACGGCCGCCTGGGGCCGCACCAATAGGCGCTGTGCTCCCTCGAAGACCACCACTCGCAGCCGCGCCTCGCCCGTCGCATAAGGAGCAAGCAGATAAGCAGGCGACTCCTTTGGCAGCCCCCCTCCCACGCCGGCATGCCAGCACAGCGCGGCCGCCCCCAACCACGCGGCCGCGGTCATTGCCCGTCCTCTGCGGACCGGCGCCGCTCCCAAACGTGCAGCCACTCCGGCAGCTCCGCCACGCTGTCAACCACCGCGTCTGCCCCGGCCGCCAGCAGATCTTCGTCTCGGCTGCTGCCCGTGCGTACCCCGATGCACAGGCCGGCTCCCGCCGCCCGCCCGGCCTCCATATCGAAGGTGTGGTCCCCTACCACCGCGGTGTGCTCGGGGGCGCAGCCGAGAAGTGCTAACGCTCGATGCACGTGATCGGGATTCGGCTTGGCATGGGGAACGTCATCCCGGGTGAGCAGCACGTCGTAGGCACTGAGATCCGCCAGCACCCTCGCCGTCGCCGCCCGGCAGTTGCGGGTGATCAGCCCCACGCGAAGGCCGCGCCCTCGCAGCTCGCCGAGGGCCTCCGCCGCTCCCGGAAGCAAGCGCGAGGCCTGGGCTCCCTGCAACTCCAGTTGCGTCACCGCGTGCTCCGCCTCTTGGCGGAACCGCGATCCCCGCTTCCCCAGCTCCTCAGCAATCCGCGCAATGCGTTCCACTATCCCCCGGGGTGGGCGGCACTCCCCTCGCCATCCCCATTGCTCCGCCACCGTTGCCACCGCCGCCCGCATGGCCTCGAAGTCATACGGGCAGGTGGCGACGGTGCCGTCCACATCCAGGATCACGGCCTTGATAGGGGTCACAGCCGGTTCTCCTGGCGGGGAGCGAAGACCCCGCCCTACAGGCGCCCCTTGACAATCAGCGTGGCATTGTGGCCCCCGAACCCGAAGGAGTTGGTCATCGCCACCCGCACCTTCATCTCCCGCGCCACGTTAGGCACGTAGTCCAGGTCGCACCCAGGATCTGGGTTGTCCAGGTTGATGGTGGGAGGAACCACTCCCTCCGCGATCGCCATCAGGCAGGCGATCGTCTCCACCGCGCCGGCCGCGCCCAGCAGATGTCCGGTGACGGACTTCGTCGAGCTGCACGGCACTTGGCTGGCGCGCGGCCCGAACACGCGCTTGAGGGCCAGCGTCTCCGCCGAGTCGCCGGTGAGGGTGGATGTGCCATGCGTATTCACGTGGTCCACATCGTCGGACGAGAGGCCTGCATCGCGCAGCGCCTCTTCCATGGACCTCGCCATGCCGTCACCATCGGGACAGGGGGCAGTCATGTGATAGGCGTCGGCGGTGGCTCCGTAGCCGATCACCTCTCCGTGCCAGCGTGCGCCTCTGCTTCGCGCGTGCTCCATCTCCTCCAGCACCACCACTCCCGCACCTTCCGCCATCACGAAGCCATCCCGGTCGCGGTCGAACGGACGGCTCGCCCGTTCCGGCTCATCGTTCCGGCGAGAAAGCGCCCTCATGGCACAGAATCCGCCGACTGCTAGAGGAGATACCGCGGCCTCGCTACCTCCCGCGATCATCGCGTCGGCCTGTCCGCGCTGGATGATCTTCATCGCTTCGCCGATGGCGTGCGCGCTGGTGGCGCAGGCGCTGGCGATCCCGTAGTTGGGGCCGCGGGCGCCGAGCTCCATCGCCACCCGGCCGGAGGCCATATCCATGATCAGCATGGGAATGAAGAACGGGCTGATCCGCCCCGGCCCCTTCTCCAGCAGCACCCGGTGTTGCGCCTCCCAGGTATGGGTCCCACCGATGCCCGAGCCGATCAGCACTCCCACCCGGCTGGAATCCACCGCCCTCGGATCCAACCCGCCGTCAGCCACCGCCATTCTCGTGGCGGCCATGGCAAGTTGGACGAAGCGGTCGCTGTGCCGCGCCTCCTTGGCCTCCATCCAAGCAGAGGGATTGAACCCTTTCACCTCGCCGGCAATCCGGGAGTCGAAGGCGGAGGCGTCGAACAGGGTGATGGGCGCGATTCCGGACCGGCCCTGCTTCATCCCCTCCCAGGTGGACTCCACTCCCGTTCCCACAGGGGTAACCGCCCCCATGCCGGTTACCACTACCCGTCGCTCCATATCCCTAGGCTCCTTTGGGCCGGGATGGCCCATTCAGGACCCCGAGAGGGATCCTTCAGGGTCCCCGAGGGGCGGTCCGCCGGGGGCGGACCTAGCCACTTGCTCCTGAGACAACATGTCATGCGGCCCGGGCGAGCCGCCTCACCCGGGCCGGGTGGCCAGGCCTCGGCACAACTCACGTGCGCCTCCAGCGCACGAACTTCCGGGGGTGGCGCTGAAGGTGCCACCTACTGACTTTCGCCATAGGAAGTAATGGCGAAAGTCAAACAGACCGGGCTGGAAGGCAGCACACCGGTCACGGACCATTACTTCGATATGCGAACCGCCATAGAGGTCGTCATGACGGTCCTGCGGACCCTGCCGCGCGCTCGTCTGCCGGGGTCTCCCCTAATCCCCAGAGGCCTTCTTGGAGGCGATGTAGTTCGCCACATCCCCCACCGTCTTGATGGCATCAGCTTCCTCCTCCGGGATGTCGGGAAGCCCGAACTTCTCCTCGATCGCCATCAGCAGCTCCACCAGGGTCAGCGAGTCTGCTCGCAGATCATCCTCGAATGAGGAGTTTGCCGTGATCGTCGCCCGATCCACATCCAACTGCTCGGCGACCAGTGTCTTCACTTCCTCCAGGATCGCTTCGTCCATGCGCGCCTTCCTCCATCCTCTATCCGGCGGACCCACTGGACCGCCGCCCTTCCTCTATTATGCGGCGGGCGCTGACCCGCCCGCTCACGCCCCAGCTCGTGCGCCGAGGGCGCAGGTCATAGGCCGTGTCGCCGGAGGGACACGGCCCGGCGACATATATCACATATACATTCCCCCGTCAACCTGGATCACCTGACCGGTGACGTAACTACCTGCTGGCGACGTCAGGAAAGCCACCACCTCCGCCACATCCTCCGGCCGGCCCAGGCGGCCCAGCGGGATCATCGCCATCAGTTTCTCCTTGGCGTCTTCGCTCAGCTCCTCCGTCATCGCCGACACGATGAACCCAGGAGCGATGGCGTTCACCCGAACCCCTCGGGAGGCCAACTCTCGCGCCATGGACTTGCTCAGACCGATCAGCCCCGCCTTCGAGGCCGCGTAGTTCGCCTGCCCCGCGTTCCCCATCACCCCAACCACGGAGGCCATGTTGATGATGCATCCTGACCGCTGCCTCATCATCACCTTGGCGGCCGCCCGGCTGCAGTAGAAGGCGCCGTCCAGGTTGATTTCCAGCACGACCCGCCACTGCTCGTCAGTCATCCGCACCAGCAGACCGTCGCGAGTCACGCCCGCGTTGTTGACTAGCACGTCCAGCCGACCCAGCTCCCCCACCACCTGCCTCACCATCGCCTCCACCTGCTCTGAATCCCGTACATCCGCCAGCGCCACCACCGCCCGCCGCCCCAGCACGCGCACTTCCTCCGCCACTCGCTCCAGCTCCTCCACCCCGGACGGGATATCGTTCAGAGCAATGTCCATTGCGGCGGACCCGAGCTGCGGACCTACTGGACCGCAGCCCTGTTGGGACCGCCGCCCTTCCTGCGGCTGCGCCAGGCGCAGCGCGATGGCGCGGCCGATGCCGCGGCGTGCGCCCGTCACCAAGGCCACAGGTGTCGTCTGCCCGTCCTGGGCTGCGCTGGTCACTCTCCTATCTCCTTCACGACAGCTCGCAACTCCTCCGGCGTGCCCACAGGGAAACACCGAACCTCCGCCAGAGTGCGCTGTATCAGCTTCGTCAGCACCTGTCCCGGTCCCACTTCGAGGAAGGCGCTCACTCCCTTCGCCCTCATCACCCGCACACACTCCGTCCACCGCACCGGGCTGGTCATCTGCACGGTCATCGCCCGCCGCACCTGCTCCGCCTCGGTCACGACTGCCGCGGTGGCGTTCACCACTACCGGCACTCTTGGATCGCGGATCTGCAGCTTCGCCACCAGCCCCGAGAATGCGCGCGCCGCGTCCTCCATCAGCGATGAGTGAAAGGCGCCTGACACTCTGAGTGGGATGCTCTTCGCACCCGCCGCCTTCACCAGTTGCCCCACGCGCCGCAGGCCTCTCTCGTCTCCGGAGACCACCACCTGGCCCGGCGAGTTGTAGTTCGCGGGCACCACCACACCCGCGGCCTGCGCCTGCCGGCAGATGCCCTCCACTTGCTCGTTGGGAAGGCCGATCACCGCCACCATCCCACCCGGCCGACGGGTGGCCGCCTCCTCCATCAGCTCCCCACGCCTGCGCACCAAACGCACCGCCTCCTCGAACCCCAAAGCACCCGCCGCCACCCATGCCGAGAACTCCCCCAGGCTGTGACCAGCCGTGGTTCTCGCCCGCACTCCTCGCCGGCGCAAGGCTGCT
>Ga0315279_10007419_pt1 | contig 13559 bp, 13 predicted proteins | sample YL17G06_20_MG_FD_203694 | JGI IMG/M metagenome (GOLD analysis project Ga0315279, IMG submission 203694) | Sediment microbial communities from Yellowstone Lake, YNP, Wyoming, USA - YL17G06_20 | ecosystem: Environmental > Aquatic > Freshwater > Lake > Sediment | place: USA: Wyoming | collected... | reverse complement strand
ATCAAGCTTGAAAGACATGGAAGCAGCCATTTCTCTGCAGACGAGCAAGATGGCGGCGGGTGACGGCCTCCCGCTCCGCCAGGGAGTCGTGGTAGTCCGCCTCAGGCGGATGCAGCACGGCCTGCTGCACGTGCGACCACACCTTCTCTTGCGGGTTGTCGTTCGGGCAGTAGGAGGGCAGCCACACCAGGTGCAGCCGGCCCTGGGTCTCGGCGAGGAAGCGCTGCACCACCTTCGCGGTGTGGATCCCATAGTGATCCAGGATCAGTCCGCCTTCGGCGGATTGGCCCAGCTCCGCGACCCGATGCAGCAACTGCTTGACGAAGGCGATGAAGTTCACCGCCCGCTTGCGCTCTTGGATCGAGTAGTAGAGCTTGCCTTCCACGCTCACCGCTCCGAACACCGTCTTCTTCTTGTTCTTGCCCGGCGTCATCACTCGCATGGGTCGGCCTCGCTTCGCCCACACTCGGGTGATGCGAGGGTTCCAGTCCAAGTCCATCTCGTCCTCATAGAGGATCACGGTGTCTGGGTCCGCTGCCAGCGCCCCCTTTTTGCCGCCTCGATGGCGGCCAGCTTCGCTTCCCGCTGGGGGTCTTCTCGCACGATCCCCAGTCGCGGCCGTAACCGCTGCCACCCGCGCGCCGCCAGCCGCCGACTGACGTTGCCGATGTGCAACTGCGGCGCTCCCATCCGTTCCACCAGAAAGCGCACCATCAACGGCAGCGTCCACGTTCCGGCGCAGTACCCCACCTCGCTCGGCGGCGCCTCCAGCGCCGCCTCCAAGGCGGCGAACTGCTCGTCCGAAACCTTCGGCTCACTCCCGCCACACGGCCTGGGAGCCAGCCCTGGGAAGCGTTCCGTGCGCCACCGCCTCAAGTCCAAACTGATGCTCCCCACTGAGCAGCACAGCGTCTCCGCAATCGCCTTCATGCTCTGCCCTGCATCGTACAGCGCCACCGCGTTGAGTCGCCGCCGCTCTGCCGCCGATCCCGCCCGGCGCAGCCGGTACCGTATCGCCCTTCGCTGTCCTTTCGTCAAACGCACCCAGTCCTTTCGCTGCATCGGGAGCCACCTCCGTCTCTGGATACCCCTCACTCCCGTATGCCTCCGACTGCACTCGCGTTCTAATGCTCACCGCGAGGATGTTTAGCACGCGAGCAACGGGCGCACCTCGCCCGCCGATGCCACACGATGCCCTCAATGTGGCGGGTGTGGAGGTCACAGGCTGTCTATGACGTGTAGAGACGCGCCGGCGTAGCTCAGTTGGCCAGAGCAGCTGATTTGTAACCACGCTCTCTGGAGTTCCCTCCCCCCTCTTCATACAAGCGGCGTTCGCGCGTCGGCACCCGCCGATGTCCCCTTCAGGGGTCATTACTGGCTCTGAATGTCCCGTTTGCGGAAAGCGCTCGCGCCCAGACGCCCTCAGATGGGCTTCTGACAGTGCTTACCGCCGGCTTCTCTGCCATCGAGGCGTGAGAGGACATCGTGGGTCGTGGGCAGACTTCATCTAAACGGCCATCTTGCCGCCTCTGCGCCAGCAGGGGCAGGTCTTACGAACGGACTGACAGAATCTACAAAACAATCGCCGGATTGCCACTTGGACCCCAACCCGGGCCATGAAGCACCATTCGCCTGCCATATTCCACTCACTCCTGGACAGAGCGCTCCCATTGATCGGCCGGAGCGCGACCTGATGGGCCGGCCGCGCACTAGTGTAGTGTCCCGATGATGGCTTTACAATGAGCGATCTTCTTCAATATAGCATCGACCTTTTTCGTCCAGACGAACGGTTTGGGATTCTCGTTGTTGACCCGGATGAAATCTTCGATCGCAGCGACGAGTTCCGGGACGCTGCGGAAGACCCCGCGACGAATGCGTTTGCGCGTGATCTCTCCGAACCATCTCTCCACCAGGTTCAGCCAGGACGAGCTGGTCGGCGTGAAATGAAGGTGGAAACGGGGATGCTTTTCCAGCCACGCTTTGACCTTGGGGTGGTTGTGCGTGCCGTAGTTGTCCAAGATCATGTGGATGGCCAACTCCGCGGGCACGGCATCGTCGAGCTGTCGCAGGAACTTTCTGAATTCGATGTTCCGATGTCTCGGATAACAGGAGCCGATGACCTTTCCTTCCAGCACGTTCAACGCCGCGAACAGGCACGTGGTGCCATTACGCTTATAGTCATGGGGCAGGGTTTGGCAGCGCCCTTTCTTCATCGGCAAGCCGGGCTGCGTCCGGTCCAACGCCTGCACTTGGCTCTTCTCGTCCACGCACAGCACCACCGCCTTGTCCGGCGGATTCAGGTACACCCCCACCACGTCCGTCAGTTTCTCGACAAACCGCTTGTCCTTGGACAACTTGAAGGTCTCGACCCGATGGGGCTGAAGACCGTGCGCCTCCCAGATCCGGTGCACCGTGGATTTGCCGACTCCCTGGGCTTTGGCCATCGAACGCACGGACCAATGCGTGGCATCCTCCGGTGTCGTGTGGAGAGTCGCCTCGACGATGGCCTTCACCCGGTCCGGCGCAAGCGCCTGCGGACTCGGGCCGTGGGGTGCGTCCTCGGCCAAGCCCAAGGGCCCATGCTCCTCGAAACGTTTGCGCCATTGGATCACCGTCGGACGAGAGGTGGACAGTTGAGCGGCGATCGCGTTGTTCGACAGACCGTCCGCCGCCAACAGGCAAATGCGCGCCCGCAGGACGGTCCGCTGGGGGCTGGTTTGGGCTCGCCGCCAAGATTCCAGTGTTGTGCGCTGCTCGTTCGTCATCTTCAGCGCCTTGGCTCTTTCCCACATGCTCCGGAGAATAACACCATGGAGCATTATTGTCAAGATATTACTGGGACACTGCACTAGCATCCCCGCCTGTCCCTCACACAAGCGTTTGTCGCGTCAGAACATTGGGTATGAGCCCATGGGCCACAAAAGGGCGGCTGACGGTTCCACGGGTGAATGGCCAGAACACCCAGGAGCGCCCGGATAGGGTTTCTAGGGTGCACACCCTGCGCAGCGTGCAAGCGAAGCTGATCAAGATTGGGGCGAAGGTGGTCGCCCACTCCCGGCGGATCATCTTTCAGATGGCAGAGGTGGCGGCACCGAGGGCGCTCTTCGAAGCAATCCTGAAACGGATCGGGGAGTTGGCTCCGGTCACCGGATAGCAGCCAGGAATCGGAGGAGAAGGGAAGTCGTGGCAGGGATCGGGAAGGAGCGCGTCTTCCAGCAGGCGAAGCGCGCCCTCATGCCAGCTCGGAGGGGCCTGTTGGGTCAGGAGCAGTTTGAATTGGGGCAAGTCTCGTGGTCTCTACCCCGCTGGCGGCAGGGACCCAGGCCAAGAACAGAGCAACCTTCACCCCAAGGAAGGAAGAGCGGGTTGATATGGGGAATCCCGGCTTGATTCTGTATGAAGACGAGATGGACCTGGACTGGAACCCCCGCACGACGCGGGTTTGGGCACGCAAAGGCAAGCCGATGCGAGTGATGACGCCGGGCAAGAATGAGAAGAAGACGGTCTTTGGCGCGGTGAGCACCACCGGGCGGCTGTACTATTCGATTCACGGGCGCAAGCGCTCGCTGGAGTTCATCGCGTTCCTGAAGTATGTGCTGGGACGGGTGGCTCGCGCCGGACAGCGGGTGCTGATGATCCTGGACGGCTACGGCATCCACATCGCCAAGGTGGTAGAGCGCTTCGTTGAAGCCACCCAAGGGCGACTGAGGTTTCTGTGGTTGCCCTGCTACTGTCCCAACGACAACCCGCAAGAGAAGATTTGGTCGCGCCTGCAGCGAGCGGTGTTGCACAACTGCTACCACGACTCCCTCGCCCAACGGGAAACCGTCACCCGTCAACACCTCGCCCGGCTGCAGCAAATTGGATGCCCTAACCTTTTTCATAGTTGAGCGCGAAGGTGTTTAGACCGCCGTCGAGGATAGGGGATGGATCCAGCGATGACAAGACGTGAACGCGTGCTGCGTGGGCTCAGTTTCCAAGAGACCGACCGCGTCCCGATGGATCTGGGGGGCATGGCCTCTACCGGAATCAGCTGCTTCGCGTATCCTCGGCTGGTCGAGGCCCTTGGCCTTCCTCCACGACGACCCCGCGTATACGACACGATGCAGATGCTGGCGCTGCCGGACCTGGATGTACTTGACGCGCTTGATTGCGACGTGGTCGCCATCAACTGGGAGGTGACCAACGCGTTCGACCAACCCGAAAAGTGGCACGACTTCGACTTCGGTGGCCGGCTGCACGCGCAGGTGCGCTGGCCGGAGGACTACGTTGTGCACTGCGACGGCACGGTTGAGCAGCCTGGCGCCGGGGCGCGTATGCCACTCAGCTCCTTCGTCTTTGACTTCGAGCACGGGGGGCAGCCGCTCAGCCCCCTGGACGATCATGACTTGCCGCTGTATGACCTCGACGCGCTGCGAGAGACACTGGCAACACAGTTGCCGACCGCAGAGGACGTGACACGCACCGCGGAGCTATGTGCGCGTGTGCACGAAGCGACTGATCGCGCCGTGTTCATGACCGGCCCCATCGATGCGGGAATCTCGATCATGGCCCACGGCGGCCTGGGAGTTTTCCCGGTCATATGCCTCCTGCGGCCGGACTACGTCGCTGACTACCACGAGCTTATGACCGAGCACTTCCTCCGGAAAGCTGAGTTGCTCCTGCCAGCCATCGCTCCATCCGTGGACATCATGATGCTCTCGGCCGATGATTGGGGAACTCAGCAGAGCACAATCGCTTCGCCTCGCACCTTTCGGGAGCTGTTCTTGCCGTACTACCGTACGATGAACGACGCGGTCCATCGCCTTGCGCCAGGTGTGAGAACCTTCCTGCATTCCTGCGGAGCCGTCTACGACATTATCGGCGACGTTATCGAATCCGGCTTCGACATTCTGAACCCAGTACAGTGGACGGCCGGCGCGTATTCGTACCAGCAATGGAAGGAACTGTGCGCCGGTCGCATTGCCCTGTGGGGAGGCGGCGTGAATGCACAGGTGACACTCCCACGCGGTTCCGTCCGCGAGGTGGAGTGCGAAGTGGCTGAGGTGGTCTCGTGCCTCTCCCGAGGCGGGGGTTACGTGTTCAACTCAATTCACAATCTCCTGGCAGAAGTGGACCCGCAGAAGCTCATCGCGCTCTACCGAACAGCGGCGAAGGTCGCGCAGCTGTAGTCAAGTGGCCTTAGGACACCACCGGAAGCGCTGTGACGAGTGCGTTGACTCCGTGCGTGCCAGCGCGACCCGTCTGGACCCACGGGCAGCTACGGGTAGCCGCGCCAAGGTGGCGATCACAGCCCCGCCCAGTCCAACGCTAGCTCAGCATCCCTTTCCATCCTCGGTATGCTCCCGCACCAGGGGTATCAGCGATTAGGGCTGTGACTATTCCGGACGCGCTCCTCGAAGAGGGTCAGGATGGCACCTAGTTGCGCAGGGGTCAGGCCGGGGTGGTTTTCGATGAGCTCCTGCACGCAGTTGGGAAAGACTGAAGATGGCATCATGGCCAGCTGCCTGACGCAGGGAGTGCCCGTTGTACTGGCAGGTTCGATCCGTGATGATGGGCCACTGCCTGATGTGACAGCTGACGCCTACGAGAGTCAGCGACGGATGAGGGCCTGCGCGCGCAGGGCGACCACGGCGATCGCAGTTGCCACGCAGCTTCATGCCATCGCCTTTGGGAACATGCTGCCCTCCTATCAGATAACGCCAGACGGCGTGAGGCCGGTGTACTTCTATATCGTCGACATGTCAGAGTTCGCGGTGGACAAGCTGGCAAACCGGGGAAGTATGCAGGCGACAGGGATCACGACAAACGCCCAGGACTTCATGGTCAACGTGCGTCGGGCACTCGTTGGCAACCACGACTAGCGGTCTGCGGTCCGGACACGCTCGCCAGACCCAGGCCCCAGCTCTTGACGGAAACTCGCCGCTTGCGAGAAAGGCTGTCTGGGCAACAGAATACCGGAGTGAGCAATAATGTCATCTGGAAGCGGAAGGACGGGCCAACGTATACTGTATGAGCCGGTTGCCGTTCATCGGCACTCACTGGCGGTCGGCCGGGTGGCTGGCCGCGTCGGAGTCGAGTGTTGATGGTCGCACATCAGATGATGAAACGGTGGCAAGGGATTGCGCTCGATAATGGCGCACTTCGCTCGCGTGCCGCGGCCACTTCGTGTGTGAGACGTGGAGGAGAGGAGACTGGGTTTCGATGGTCGTTCCATTGAGCAGAACAATAAAGACAGGAGTCGGCGCACAGTTGGGGGGCGCGGAACAGCTCGCTATCAAAGGGGGATCTGCAGCAATCCCGCCGGGTGCGGTTAAGCCCTGGCCGCCCATTGATGACACCGATCGCAAGATGGTGCTGGCGTCGCTCGAGGGCGGCCAGCACACCTTCGGCCCGAACTGCGTGGCCTTGCAGGACGAGTTTGCGGCCTGGAACGGCAACCGCTACGCCATCACTACGAACTCTGGCACGGCCGCGCTGCACATGGGCCTGGTGGCGTGCGAGTGCGGGTGCGGGGACGAGGTGATCGTCCCGGCCTACTCCTGGTCGTCTTCGGCGACCTGTGTCATGCAGCACAACGCGATCCCGGTGTTCGTGGACATTGACTTCGACACGATGAACATAGACGTGGACAAGATCGAGGCCGCGATCACGCCGAAGACCAAGGCGATCATCGTCGTGCACCTTCACGGCCTGCCGGTTGATATGGATGCGGTGATGGCGATCGCGGACAAGCACGGTCTGAGGGTCATCGAAGACTGCTGTCAGGCGCACGGAGCTCGGTTCAGGGGTCGGAAAGTCGGCACCATCGGCCATTGCGCCGCCTTCAGCTTCAACCAGAACAAGTGCCTTTGCTCAGGCGAGGGGGGGATGTTCGTCACCGACGACAAGGCGATGCACGAGCGCGCCCTTGCGTTGTGGTCGTTTGGCGAGGAGGTCGCGCCGACGGAGCGCCGCGACTACCATGTCTACGCGATGGGGTGGATGTATCGGAACAACGATCTCACGGCTGCCTTCGGGCGGGCCCAGCTTCGGAAACTCGATGGTTACCTCGCTAAGCAGCGGGAGAACGCCGCCGTGTTGGCACGAGAACTGGAGGGCACACCTAATCTGATACTGCCGACGGCGCCGCCGGACTGCGAGCACAACTGGTACAACTACACCCTCCGTTTTGACATGGACGCTCTCGGCCACAGTCACGACCGCAAAGCTTTCCGCGACAAGATCGTCAAGGCTCTCAGAGCCGAGGGGCTCGAGACCGGAATATGGCAGCACTTCATCCTGCCGGCAATGACCGTGTTTCAGGCCAGGAACGGGTATGGGCACGGGTGCCCGTGGAGTTGTGTCCATGCGCAGGAGGTTGACTACTCGGTTGAGCGATTCCCAGTGGCGACGAAGCATCTGGAAACGCACACCGGCATGACGACCCCCCTGCGACCCCCCAATGGGCCGGACGTCGCCGCGCTGACCGCGGAGGCGATCCGCAAAGTGATGACCAACCTGGACCAAACCCGCAGAAAACATTGATGTTTTGTTCCCATTCCAAGAATGGAGGTAGGAGATAATGGGCGTCGTGTTAATTCGTTGGATTATGGTTTGTTTCGCTGTATTGTCCCTTATGGCCGAATGCTGCCTGGCAAGTGAGAATGTCATGAGACCGGAGAATCGTTATCTGGAAGCCACCCCCAAAGTAGTACGCGCCGACCGTGAGAGCACCATCACGATTCGACCCCTTTTCGACCACGTTCGTTTTCATGAGGGCGAAGAATTCGAGGTGACCTGTGTTGCCACCGATGGCGTTGATGCAACGGAAAAAGTTCGAGTAAAGCCGGAAAACGGCATACTCCGGATTACCCATCGCTTTGCTGGCGAGCAAGAGCACGTGCTCAGGGTGGAGCAGGTTGATGGTGAAAAGCGGCGAATGAAAGGCGACTTCCACGTCTGCTCCCTACAGGAAGATTTGCTCTCCCGGTTCCCCTTCAAGGGCGATCTCCACATGCATAGTTACCGTTCTGACGGTGTGGAGTCACCGGCCTATGTCGCGGCTGCCTGCCGACGTATCGGACTTGATTTCATGGCTGTGACTGATCATGATCAATATAAGCCTTCATTGGAGGCACAGCAGGCGTTCCGTGATGTCCCTGTGGACCTGCGTATATATCCGGGGGAAGAAGTGCATCCACCGGATAATCCGATCCATATCATCAACTTCGGAGGCAGTAAGAGCGTCAATGCGATTTTCCCCGATAACAGCTATAAGCAGGAGGTGGACGAACTTGTTGCACAGCTTCCGGCCTTACCGGCGGGAGTTGACCGGTATCAATATGCCTCCTCGGTGTGGACCTTCAATAAGATTCGGGAGGTTGGCGGACTGGGGATCTTCTGTCATCCGGAGTGGCTCTGGAATTACCATTATGTCATCCCCTCGCATGCCCACCCCCAGCCGCTCGTGGCTTTCATTTTCGAACAACAACCTTTCGACGCGTATGAGTTGATTGGGGGATATGAGCGTTGGGACGCATTCTCCAACAATCGCCAGGTCGCCCGGTATGTTGATGCGCGCGCGCGGGGTCAGAGAATTCCTATCGTAGGTGTTTCTGACGCGCATGGATGTGAGGTTGACGACCTCTTCGGCTGGTACTTCACCATTGTGTTCTCTCCGACCGCCGATCTCCCGGACCTTATCGACAGTATCAAAGAAGAGTGGTCGGTAGCAGTGGAGGGATTGCCAGGGGAAGTCGTGAGAGTATATGGGCCACTGCGTTTGGTCCGCTATGCGCAGTTCCTTCTGCGGGAGGTGTTCCCACAACACGATATGCTCTGCGCGCAAGAGGGACAGTTCATGCTTGATTACGTCGCAGGGAAAGCTGGCGCAGTGGATAGTCTCCGGCTTCGACAAGGGGACACAGCAAAGCTCTATCAGAACTACTGGGAGAGATAGAATATGAGCTAGAGAGCATTTTACACCCCGTCGAGATGGGGTATGACTTAGCTTCAAGCAATACGGGATGTGAAATCAACGAGGAGAGGGCGACGGATGGCTACACTTGACGATCTCAAGCAGGCGATTATCACGGGCAATCGAGACGCGGCGAAGGCGAACACCAAGAAGGCGTTGGATGAGGGCATCGCGGCGAAGACCATCGTCGTCGATGGCATCGCGGCGGCGATGGAGGTGGTTGGGGAGAAGTTTCGGGCGAATGAGTTCTTCGTGCCGGAACTGCTGATCGCGCAGCGGGCGATGAAGGAAGCGCTGGGCATGATGTCCGGTGAGAGCGTCGATCACATCGGCACCGTGGTCATCGGGACGGTGAAGGGCGATCTGCACGACATCGGCAAGAACCTAGTGGCGGCGATGCTGGAGGGGGCTGGGTTCAAGGTGGTGGACCTGGGCGTGGACGTCTCCCCGGAGAAGTTCGTGGAGACGGCGAAGGCGCAATCGGCGAACCTGATCGCCATGTCGGCGCTGCTGACCACCACGATGGGATCGATGAAGGATGCCGTGGCAGCGCTTCAATCGCAGGGCCTGAAGGGCAAGGTCAAGGTGATCATCGGCGGCGCGCCGGTCACGCAGAGCTATGCGGACGAGATAAGGGCCGACGGCTACGCGCCCGACGCCGCCAGCGCGGTGGACAAGGCGAAGGCGCTGCTCAGCTAGTCACATCTGAAGAGGTGCCGCCATGCGCGTGAACCAGCAGGCCAATCAGACCGTACAGTTCCGCCTTCTCTCGGAGGACCAGCTCGAGGAGATCAAGCGGGCCGCGCTCCACCTTCTCGAGTACATCGGCCTGGACGTCCACAACGCCGAAGCGCGGGCGCTGCTCGCCGGCGCGGGGGCGTGGGTGGATGGTGTGCGGGTGCGCCTGCCCTCACACATGGTCGAGAAAGCGCTCGCCAGCGCGCCCCGCAGCTTCACGGTCTTCAGCCGTGAAGGAGATCCGAAGAAAGATATACACATCGGGCCTGGGCGGTTCTATTACGGCCCTGGCCCGACCTGCCCGAACTTCATGGACCCGCGAACGGGCGAGGTTCGCAAGTACACGCGCGCCGACGCCCGGGCGGTGGCCACCGTCTGCGATGCGCTGCCCAACGTTGACTTCGTGGAGAGCCTTGGTACCATCGGCGACATCCCTTACGAGCTGGCCGACACCTACGAGTTCGCCGAGATGATTGCCTGCACCGGCAAGCCCATCGTCGCCTGGTCCTACACCGAGGAGGGCTGCCGCGAGATTCACCAGATCGCAATCGCCGTGGCGGGTGGCGAAGACGCCTTCATGCGCCGGCCCAACTACATCTTCTACTGCGAGCCGCTCTCGCCGCTGGTGAGCAGCGAAGAGGCGGTGGACAAGGTGCTCTACTGCGCCAAGCATCGCATCCCGCTTATCTTCACCCCCTGTGTGATCGGCGGGGGCACAGGGCCGTGCACGATGGCCGCCATCATCGCCCAGGCGGCGGCCGAGTCGTGGTTGGGGATGGTGCTGAGCCAGTTGCTGCGGCCCGGCACACCGTTCTGCATGGGCGGTGTCGTATCGAGTATGGACATGAAGGACATGATCCTCGCCTACGGCGCGCCGGAGCTCTCGCTGCTCCAGGCCGGGCTGACCGAACTGGCGCATTATGTCGGGCTGCCGCTCTGGACCACCGGCGGCTGCACCGACTCCAAGGTTGTCGACGAGCAAGCGGCGCTGGAGGGCGCGCTCTCCGTGCTGTTTGCCGGGCTGTCGGGGGGCGACCTGTGTCATGACGTGGGCTACATCGAATCGGCGATGACTGGCTCGCTGCAGCAACTGGTGATGATGGATGAAGTCATCTCGTACGCGAAGCGGATCATGCGCGGCATCGAGGTCACGCGGGAGACGCTGGCAGTTGATGTTATAGATCGGGTAGGCCCCGGCGGGAACTTCCTCACCGACGATCACACCCTCCATCACTTCAAGTCAGAGTTCTGGTTCCCCCGGCTGATTGACCGCAACCGGCGTGAGCGCTGGGAGGAGAAAGGCAGGACGCGAATGGCGGAGCGAGCGCAGGCGCGGATCATCGAGATCGTGGACTCGCACCGGCCGGCGCCCCTCTCGGCCGCCGCCCAGCAGCGAATCAAAGAGGTACTCGCCGGCGCCGACGCGCGCCTCAAGAAGTGAACACTTCTTCATCGCAACTTCCCACAGGAGATCAATGATGCGAGTGAATTACCGGACGAACGTGACGCCGATGTTCCGAGTGCTTTCAGACGATCAGATCGAGGACATCTACCTGGCCGCGCTCCAGGTGCTGGAGCGCACCGGCACCCGCGTCTACCACGAGGAGGCGGTAGCGCTGCTGCGCGAGGCGGGCTGCCAGATCAGCGATGGCAATCTCGTGCGCATCCCCTCCTGGCTGGTGAAGTCGAGTCTGCGAACCGCGCCCGAGCGCATCACCCTCGCCGGCCGCGACCGCGCCAAGCGGATCACGCTGGAGTACAACAAGGTCTACTTCGGCACCGGGTCGGACTGCCCGTTCATCCTCGACCCCTACACCGATGAGCGCCGCCGCTACACCTTCACCGATGTCTACAACGCCGCCAAGATCGCCGAGGCGTTGCCCAACATCGACTTTCACATGTCATTGGGTCTCACCTCAGATGTCCCGCTGAAGTCGTATGACCGCCATCAGTTGCTGGCGATGCTTCAGGGCACGACCAAACCGCTAGTCATCACGGCTGTTGACCGAGAAGGTCTTGCCGACCAATACGAGATGGCATGCGCGGTGCTGGGAGGGCCAGAGGAGTTCGCCCGGGCACCCCTCTTCGTCGTCTACATCGAGCCCTCGTCTCCACTGAGCAATTCGAAAGAGGCGCTGGAGAAGATCCTCTACTCCGCGGAGACAGGCATCCCCGCCATCTACACCCCGTGCCCCATCTGCGGCGCCACCGGCCCCGCCACCATGGCGGGACTGATGGTCCAGTGCCTCGCGGAGGACCTGGTCGGCGTGGTGCTCTCACAGCTCAAGCGCAAGGGGGCCGCCGTGATCATCGGCGGCGTCGTCTCCATCCTGGACATGAGCACCATGATCCTGTCCTACGGCGCACCCGAGCTGAGCCTGCTCAGCGCCGCGCTGACCGAGGTTGCGAAGTGGCTCCGGCTCCCCATGTTCTCGACCGCCGGGTGCAGCGACGCGAAGGTGCTGGACGAGCAGGCCGCCATCGAAGGGACGATCTCCATCGCGATCGCCGCGCTGTCGGGAGCCAACCTCGTGCACGACGTGGGCTACCTGGAGGCGGGGCTGGTCGGCTCCTTCGATATGCTGATCATGTCCGACGAGATCATCAGCATGGTGAAGCGGATCGTCGGTGGCGTCGTCGTCGATGACGAACACCTCGCCACCGACGTCATCAACCTGGTGGGGCCTGGCGGCAACTTCCTGGCCGAAGACCACACGCTCAAGCACTTCAAGTCGGAGTTCTGGTTCCCCAAGCTCATTGACCGGAGCCGGCGCGAAACCTGGGAGCAGCGCGGCTCAAAGACACTGGGCCAGCGCGTCCGGGAGAAGGCTGTTGACATCATCGAACACTTCGAGCCGCCGGCCTTGCCCAGCGAGGACAAGCTCAAGGCGATCTGCGCACGGGCCGACAAACTCTACTCCAAGGGAGAGAAAGCGCTGGTCTGAGAGTGGGCTTCGCCGAGCGCGCGATGGACAACAGACTGGATATCGTATGAGGGGGCGGTCCCCCCATATGTAGCACAGAGTAGGCAGAACGCATGAACGGACAGCTTCATTCAGACGATGTTGTAACCCGGGTGATGCACGGTCGGCCGGTGGACTTCGTGCCGGTGGCGCTCGCCTACGAGAACCTCGGCCCGCTCCAGTACCTGCGGGTGGAACGCAATTGGCAGCTCTGGCGCAAGCGGCTCGAAGAGGCGAAGACCGAAGTGCTTCCGGTAAGCTATGAGATGTACCTGGCCCATGAGATCCAGATCGAGACGGAAATCCTGGGCGAGATCTACCGACGACCGGCCTGGCTTTCTCTCCCGCAGAACCAGTTGTTAGTCGGCGTGCAAGAATGACCCGCCCAGAGGCGAAAACGGCGTCGAGACTTGACGCACTAGAAACGAAAGCTGGAGGACCAAGACGGGGACTCCGGAGACCAGGATGACCTGATTTTACCAACCCTGGGTGGGTCAGTCTTGGACGCCGCTTCTATAGCGCCGATTGACATCAGCCAGCTCTGGAGTTACATCCAGGGATGCTCCAAGTTCTACTGAGTCATCGAGGGAGACATCAGTGGGTGCTTCGGCGCCATCTGCCCTTGTCAATCGCCCTGAAGCCGGCCTGGGACCACCTACGCGTGTCAGGCGACTACGGGGCCACCCGGAAGCGGTCAACGCTAGCCCAAGTTCCGCAGTTTGAGTGAGGAAACGCCGCTGATGCCCCTTCTCGGGGATCTGACGGTTGGTTTTCTCACTACGCTTCGTACGTTTTGAGGTGCTTGGGCAGTGTCAGTCCCAGCCGCTGGAGCAGGATCGCCTGGTGCTTCGTGGGCTCCGTCACACACCGGCGCCGCAACTCAAGACCACCTCGCGTGG
>Ga0315279_10007418_pt1 | contig 13560 bp, 12 predicted proteins | sample YL17G06_20_MG_FD_203694 | JGI IMG/M metagenome (GOLD analysis project Ga0315279, IMG submission 203694) | Sediment microbial communities from Yellowstone Lake, YNP, Wyoming, USA - YL17G06_20 | ecosystem: Environmental > Aquatic > Freshwater > Lake > Sediment | place: USA: Wyoming | collected... | reverse complement strand
TGCAACCATAATATGGGAGAGGCATATGACGGTCAAGGGAAAGCGCCCGATATGGTAGAATAGGAGCACTCTACGGATCTTGTTCGAGGTTGGTGTGACCAGTCCCTTCCGCAATCTGCCCAGTGTGAGCCGCGTCCTAGTCCATCGGCGCATCCGCCCTCTCTTGTCGCAGATGGCCAGCGACAGCGTGGCCGAGCTTGTCCGCCAGCAGCTTCAAGAGGCGCGGCGGGCCATCGCCGCCGGCCATGAGTGCCCGCCAACCGAAGCGCTGGTGGAGTCGGTGCTGGCCCAGGCCGAGCTCCTCCTCCAGCCCACCCTGCGACCGGTGATCAACGCCAGCGGCGTCATCATTCATACCAACCTGGGGCGAGCCCCCCTCTCGCGGGAGGCCATCGCGGCCATGGAGCTGGTCTCGCGAGGCTACAGCAACCTGGAGTTCGACCTTACGGAGGGCGAACGAGGCGATCGCCAGGTGCACCTGGAGGCCCTTCTGAGCCAGATCAGCGGCGCCCAGGCGGCGCTGGCGGTCAACAACAACGCTGGCGCCGTCCTCCTGGCCCTCACCGCCCTGGCCAAGGAGCGAGAGGTGATCATCTCCCGCAGCCAGGCGGTGGAGATCGGCGGCGGCTTCCGCATCCCCGAGGTGATGCACCAGAGCGGAGCGCGCCTGGTGGAGGTGGGCACCACCAACCGCACCTACCTCAGCGACTATCAGCAGGCGATCACCAGCGACACGGCCGCCCTCATGCGGGTGCACGCCAGCAACTTCCGCATCATCGGCTTTGTGGAGTCGCCTCCCCTTCAAGACCTAGTCCGGCTGGCCCACGAGCACGGCCTCTTGCTTCTGGACGACCTGGGCAGCGGTTGCCTGATCGATACCAGCCAGTTCGGCCTGGCCGCCGAGCCTACAGTTCAGGGGAGCGTCGCCGCCGGGGCCGACCTGACCCTGTTCTCCGGCGACAAGCTCCTGGGCGGCCCCCAGGCGGGCATCATCGTCGGGCGCGAGGAGCTCGTGGCCCGCCTGCGCCGCCATCCGCTGGCGCGGGCGCTGCGCCTGGACAAGGCCAGCATCGCCGCCCTAGCCGCCACCGCCATCCACTACGTGCGGGACGAGGCGCTGGAGAAGATCCCCGTCTGGCGGATGATCGCCATGCCCCTGGCAACCATCGAGAGAAGGGCCCGCCGCTGGGCGCGGGCTATCGGTGCACCCGCCCACATAGTGCACGGGCGCTCGATGATCGGCGGCGGCAGCCTGCCGGAGGAGGGGCTGCCCACCAGGGTCATAGCCATCCCTGCCCACGACGGCAGAAGCGTGACAGAGGTGGCTCAGCGCCTGCGCCTGGGCCAGCCGCCGGTGATCGGCCGCATCGAGCACGATCAGCTCCTCCTCGACCCTCGCACCGTAGCCCCTGAGGACGACTCCACCCTGGTGGAGGCCGTGGCGGCCGCGCTGGGGCGCTAGCTGCTCCCCTGATCCGCCGCGACCCCCTTCTAGCTGCCTACCCTTCGTCCGAGTCAGGAATCAGGCCGGGTCGCCAACCAAGCTGACAATCGCCGGGCCAGACGGGGGCTTTAGCCCCTCACGCACGAAGGATATAATGAGGGCAAGGAACAGCCATGGCATCGATAGTATTCGCCTGCGTCTCGCCTCATCCGCCGATCATCGTCCACGAGATCGGGCAGGGCCGCGAGAGGGAGACCCAGAAGACGATAGACGCCCTGGAGCAGGTGGCGCGGGAGATGGCCCAGCACCAGCCGGAGACGGCCATCCTCATTAGCCCCCATGGGCCGGCGAAGCGCGATGCCTTCGCCATCCTGGTCGGCCCCCGCGCCGACGGCAGCCTCGATGCCTGGGACGCGCCCCAGGTGACGTTCGCCTTCGAGAACGATGTGGAGGCCGCCTCCCTCATCCGCGAAGAGGCCGAGCGCGCCGGCGTGCCCCTGGAGCCCCTCGAGCGCTGGTGCTATCGCGACTCCGCAGGCCACTGGTGCGACGGGCTGGACTGGGGCAGCACCGTTCCCCTCTACTACTTACGCCCGGGCCTGGCAGAGGCCAAGCTCGCGCTTTTGTCCATATCCTACCTGCCACCGCGGCAGCACTTCGCTCTCGGGCAGGCCGTCGCCCGCGCGAGCGAGCGCCTGGACAGGCGGGTGGCCATCATTGCCAGCGCCGACCTCTCCCACAACCTGGCCTACGGCCCCATGGGCCCCCTGTTCGACGAGATGATCGAGCGAGCCATCGCAGAGTGGGACGTCAAGACCGTGGTGGAGATGGATTTCAGTTTCCGCCATGAGGCAGCCGAGGACGCAGTGTCATCGCTGAGCTTCCTCATGGGTGCCCTGGACGCCCTGACGGCCAGGCCCCGCGTCCTCTCCTACGAGGGAACGTTCGGCGTGGGCTATCTGGTGGCAGCCATCGATATCGAACGGGCCGCAGAGCCTTCGGCAAGCGCTGGTGCGGAGGCAGGCAGCCACCCCCTGGCTCGCCTGGCCAGGGAGGCGGTGGAGACGTTCGTCCGCCAAGGCCGCGTCATTGAGCCGGAGGAGCTATCGGGAGAGATGCTCGAACACGCAGGGGCCTTCGTCTGCATCAAGAAGAGGGGCGAGCTGCGCGGCTGCATCGGCACCATGGAGGCAACCCGAGCGAACCTGGCCCTGGAGGTCGTGCACAACGCCATCGACTCGGCGACGCGCGACCCCCGCTTTCTGCCCGTGGGCCCCGAAGAGCTCGATCAGCTCTCCTACAGCGTGGACGTCCTCTCGCCGGCAGAGCCGGTGGCCGGCCCCGAGGAGCTCGACCCCAAGCGCTACGGCGTCATCGTCCGCCTCGGCCTTCGCCGCGGGCTCCTGCTGCCGGACATCGAGGGGGTGAACACGGTGGAGGAGCAGCTATCGATCGTCAAGGCCAAGGCCGGCATCGCCCCCGAGGAATCGCCAGAGCTCTTCCGCTTCAGCGTGAGGCGCTACTCCTGATGGAGACCGCCGCCAGTGATTAGACCCTGCAACCAAGCCGACCTCGGGCGCATGTGCGAGGTCATCAACGAAGCCGCCACCGCCTACGAGGGCGCAATCCCCGCCGACTGCTACCACCAGCCTTACATGCCCCTGGACGAACTGGAGCGGGAGGCGCGCCGCATGACCTTCTACGGCTGGGAGGAGGACGGACGGCTGATCGGCGTCGTCGGCTACGAGCCGATCAGGGACGTAACCCTGATGCGCCATTGCTACGTGCTGAGCGACCGCCAGCGGCGGGGCATCGGCGGCGCGCTGGTGCGCCACGTCATGGGCCTGACAACGACCGAGCGTATGCTGGTGGGCACCTGGGCCGCCGCCACCTGGGCCATCCGCTTCTACGAGAAGCACGGCTTCCGCCTCCTGCCCGACGGCGACGCCCTCCTGCGGACGTACTGGGACATCCCCGCCCGCCAGCGGGAGACGTCGGTGGTGCTGGGGAGAGAATTATCTGCAAGGCAGGCACAGAACCCATGAACCCTAAGACGCTTTCCACCCTGGAGTTCGATAAGGTGCTGGCGCGGCTGGCCCAGCACACCGCCTTCTCCGCCGGCCGCGCGCTGGCCCTCGCCCTGCGCCCATCGTCCGACTACGACGAGGTCGTCCGCCGCCAGCGCATCACCGCCGAGGCCCGTCGCCTGCTGGAGATGCAGCCCAACCTGAGCCTGGGCGGCGCCCACGACGTGCGCCCCCAGGCCCGGAAGGCGGCCCTCGCCGGCGTCCTGGAGCCCAGCGAGCTGCTCGACATCCAGGGCACGCTCAGTCTGGCCATATCGCTGCGCAAGACCGTCCAGCGCCTGGGCGTCCCAGCGCTGCCCCTGCTCACGGCCCTAGCCGATGGTCTGGCCGCCCTCTCGCCCCTGGTGGCGGAGATAGCGCGCTGCATCAACCCCCGCTCGGAGGTGACCGACGCCGCCAGCCCCCTCCTGGCCACCTGCCGAAGGCAGGCCCACCTGGCCCACGACCGCCTGACCGCCAAGCTCCAGCACATCCTCGCCTCGGCGACGGGGCGGCAGGTGGCGCAGGAGCCGATCGTCACCCTGCGCGACGGCCGCTACGTCATCCCGGTGAAGGCCGAGATGCGCGGCCAACTGCCGGGCATCGTCCACGACGTCTCCAGCAGCGGCGCCACCGTCTTCCTCGAGCCGCTGGAGGCGGTCGAGATCGGCAACGCCTGGCGCGAGCTGCAGCTCGAGGAGCAGCGCGAGGTCGAGCGCATCCTGCGCGCCCTCAGCGCCCGCGTGGGCGAGGCCGCCGAGAACATCGAGACGACGGTGGCGACGCTGGCCGAGCTCGACCTGGCGCTGGCCAAGGCCAAGCTGGGCGACGCCATGGCCTGCAAGGAGCTCCCCTACCTGAGCGCCGACCAGCCCTGGCTGGCCGAAGGCCCCGGCGAGCTGCGCCTGCTGAACGCCCGCCATCCGCTGCTCAAGGGCGAGGTGATGCCCATCTCCATCTGGGTGGGCGACTCCTACTCCATCGTCCTCATCACCGGGCCGAACACCGGCGGCAAGACGGTCGCCCTCAAGACCGTTGGCCTGCTCATCCTGATGGCCCAGGCCGGCCTGCCCATCCCGGCCGAGCTGGGCAGCCGCCTCCCGGTGTTCAACTCCGTCCACGTCGACATCGGCGACGAGCAGAGCATCGAGCAGTCGCTCTCCACCTTCAGCTCGCACGTCGGCAACATCATCCGCATCCTGGGCGAGGCCGAGCCCAACAGCCTGGTGCTCCTGGACGAGCTGGGCGCCGGCACCGACCCGAGCGAGGGGACGGCCCTGGCCCAGGCCATCCTCCAGCACCTGCTGGACGTGGGCGCCACCACCGTCGCCACCACCCACCACAGCCAGCTCAAGGTCTTCGCCCACGTCACGCCGGGGATAGTGAACGCCTCGGTGGAGTTCGACCTGGAGACCCTGTCCCCCACCTATCGCCTGATCATCGGCCTGCCCGGCCAGAGCAACGCCCTGGCCATCGCCGAGCGCCTGGGCATGCCGCACGACATCCTCGACCGCGCCCGCCAGCACATCGCGCCCGACCGCCAGGAGCTGGAGAGCCTCCTCTCCGACATCCAGCGCGAGCGGCAGGCGGCCGCCGACGCCGCCCGCGCCGAGCAGATCGCCCGCCGCGAGGCGGAGGCGATCCGCGCCGGCCTGGCGGAGAAGCTGATGGCCGTCGACGCCGAGCGCGACCACACCATCGAGAAGACGCGCCAGGAGATGGAGAGCGAGCTCCAGCAGACGCGCGCCCGCCTGCGGGCCGCCGCCAAGGAGATCGCCCGCGCCGAGCGGGAGGCCGCGGCCGCCGCCAGGCAGGCCGCTTCGCCACGCCCAGGGGAAGCTCTCGCCGCCGCCAAGCAGGAAGTGGAGGCCGTCGAGGAGCAGGTGGAGAAGGTGCGGCGGCTCCGCCGGCGCCCCCGCAAGGGCCCGCTACCGCCGATCGTCGCCGGCGACCGCCTGTGGCTGCGCGACCTGTCGCAGCCGGCCGAGGCCCTCGGCCCGCCGGACGAGCACGGCGAGCTGGCGGTGCACCTGGGCGCCTTCCACGGCAGGATCAACGTCAGCGAGGTGGAGGGCGTGGAGAAGGCGGCGGAGGTCATCACCATCGCCACCAGCTTCCCGCCGTCCGCGCCGCCGTCGCCCGAGATCGAGGTGCGGGGCATGACCGTGGGCGAGGCGATGCCGCTGATCGAGCAGCACCTGGACGCCGCCTTCCGGGCGAGCCTGCCGCAGGTGCGCATCGTGCACGGCAAGGGGACGGGCACTCTGCGACGGGCCATCCGCGATGCGCTGCGGGGCCACCCTCTGGTAAAATCGCTCTCGACGCCCCCACCCAAAGAGGGCGGGGAGGGGGTGACCATCGTGGAGGTAGCGGGGTAGGAGAAGGCAAATGGACTGGCTCGAACTTCTCGTGCTGCCCGCATTATTCGGCCTGGGAGGCTTGATCGGATGGGCCGTCAAGAGCCGTTTGGAGGAGCTTCAGAAGGCTCAAGAACGCTTGGCAAGTGAGAGGAGAAAGCTCTACGCTGACCTCCTCGATCCCTACGTCAAGATATTTGCAGGAGCAAAGGGGCAGATTGCCCCCGAAGATGTTCAGAAGCAGATCCTTTCAATTGACTATCGCAGAACCGCGCTGGAAGTGGTGCTAATCGGAACCGACGAAGTTGTTGATGCATACAACGACCTCATGCAGCACTTCTACAAGCAGCAGGCCGAAGCATCCGGAAGCTCATTCGAGACGCTGCGCCTGTACGGTGTCCTGCTGCTAGCGATAAGGAAGAGCTTGGGAAACAGCACGACTCGATTGACCGAGTGGGACATGCTGAGACACATGATTACTGACATCGATGAGGTGCTCCGCCAGCACGGCATCGAGAGGAAAAGACCCGTAGAACGCCGGCGACGTGCCTCCCCAAACGAGCCCCCGTCCAGCAAGCCATGATCACCGTACTTTCCGGCGGCGTGGGCGCGGGGCGCTTCCTCCAGGGGCTCGTCCAGGTGGTGCCCCAGAAGGACGTCGCCATCGTCTCCAACACCGGCGACGACCTGGAGGTGTTCGGCCTGCACGTCTCGCCCGACATCGACATCGTCATCTACCACCTAGCTAGCCTAGTCAACGAGGAGACCGGCTGGGGCCTGGCCGACGACACCTTCCACGCCCTCGACGCCCTGGCCCGCTTCGGCCACGAGACCTGGTTCGCCCTCGGCGACCGCGACCTGGCCACATCCATCCATCGCACCTACCTCCTCCGCCAGGGCCGCACCCTCTCCCAGGCCACGGCCGAGATCGCCCGCGCCTTCGGCCTCGACGTCACCATCCTGCCGATGAGCGACGAGCCCGTGCGCACGAAGGTGGAGACGCCCGACGGCCTGCTGGACTTCCAGGAGTACATGGTGAAGCGCGGTGCCGCCGACGCCTTCCGCGGCCTCAAGCTGGCCGGCATCGAGGACGCCAAGCCCGCCCCCGGCGTCATCGAGGCCATCACCGCCGCCGAGGGCGTGATCATCGCCCCCAGCAACCCCATCGTCAGCATCGGGCCGATCCTCGCCCTGCCCGGCGTGCGGGCGGCCCTGCGCCAAACCGAGGCGCGCGTGGTGGCGGTCAGCCCCATCGTGGGCGGGGCCGTCCTCAAGGGCCCGGCCGCCAAGATGCTCGAGGGCCTGCGGATGGAGGTGAGCGCCTGGCAGGTGGGCTGGCTCTACCAGGACTTCCTCGACTGCCTGGTGATCGACGTGGCCGACGCCGGCGACCGCGCCAGGATCGAGGCCCTGGGCTTGGACGTCGTGGTCGCCGACACCATAATGAAGGGCATGGAGGAGAAAGCGGCCCTGGCCCGCCGCGTGGTGCAGGCCACACGAGGGGAAGGCAAGTGATCGCCGCCCTGGTGCCGGTCAAGGCCCTACGGCAGTCGAAGAGCCGCCTGCGGCCGGTGCTGTCGGACGAGCAGCGCCAGGCCCTGGTCATGGCCATGCTGGCGGACGTCCTCGGCCTGCTGGCCGGCGTGAGGGGCATCGGCGCGACGGCCGTTGTCAGCCCCGACGCCGAGGTGCTGGCCTTCGCCCGCCGGCTGGGCGCCCAGGCCATCCGCGAGCCGCCGCGGCCGCGCGGGCTCAACGCCGCCCTCGCCTTCGCCTCCGACGTCCTCCGCGGGCAGGGCGCCAGCGGGCTCCTCGTCCTCCCCGTCGACGTGCCGCTGGCGAGCGCCGCCGACGTAGAGGCTATCCTTAACCACATGGACGGCAAGCCGTCGATTGTCCTCTGCCCCTCCCGAAGCGGCGGCACCAACGCCCTCGCCCTGCGGCCGCCGGGCATCATCCCCTTCCGCTTCGGCCCTCGCAGCGCAGCCGCCCACCAGCGCGAGGCAACGGCCCGCGGGCTGCCGCTCGCGGTGTTGCCGCTCCCCTCCCTGGCGCTCGACATCGACCGGCCGCAGGACCTGGCGGCCGTTCTCGCCCAACCGAACGGCAGCCGGAGCCGCGCGCTGCTGGCGTCCCTGGCCCCCGACCCGCTCGTCCTTCGACACGCTCAGGATGAGCGGGGGTGCATGCCGCAAGGAACCGCTCATGGTGAGCCTCGTGTGTCCGCTCATGGTGAGCTTGTCGAACCAGGAGCGGAGTGGTTGGCATCCCTCCGATGATGCTTGATGCCGCCCTCGCTGGCCGCCGATCCGTGCGCCAGTTCAGCGCGCGGCCGGTGGAGCGAGCACTGGTGGAGGAGGTCATCGCCGCCGCCTGCCTGGCCCCCGCGCCCCACCACAGCCGCCCCTGGCGGTTCGTCATCGTCTCGGCCGAGGCCAGGGTCGGCCTGGCGGAGGCCATGGGCGAGCGCTGGCGGCAGGACCTGGAGCGCGACGGCGTGGCCGAGGCGCGCATCCGCCGGCTGTTGAGCCGCTCGCGCGCTAGCATCGCTGCTGCCCCCGTCCTCATCCTGGCCGGCGTCGCGGGGCAGGGCCAGCGCGCCTGGCCCGACCAGCGACGGCAACGAGCGGAAGAGATCATGTTTGGCCAGAGCATGGGCGCCGCGCTGGAAAACCTGATGCTGGCGGCGCACGCCCGCAGCCTGGGCAGCTACTGGCTGTCGGCGCCCTTGTTCTGCCCGGAGGCCGTTCGCCTCGCCCTCGACCTGACCGCCGACTTCCAGCCGCAGGCGCTCATAGCGCTCGGCTACCCCAAGGAGGGCTTGCGCCTGCCGCCACGGCCGCCGCTGGCTGTCGGCGAGCACGTGGTCGAGCGGTAGGCCACACACGACCCCAGGCTGAGGGTCGTGAACTGTTTCGATTCATCTCTGAGGGTTGATGGCGTTCAATTATTTAGATTCACCTCTGCGGGATGAATCCCGCAGCTTCCTCAAAGCTGAGGGTTTCAACGGCAATAATATACTTGACTCAGCAACGGAGTGCAACCATAATAGTTCTGCGACCGTTTGGTTGCCACGCGGCTTCGCGTTCTTATCGGGGCTTCCGACACCAGCTCGAAAGCGACGGCTTCTCGTGCCGATGCAGGCATTCGTAGATGAAAGCGGCGGGAAAGGTCAAGGTCAGTTTATCACGCTGGCCGGACTGATTGGCAGGTCATCGGATTGGGCCGCTTTCGCTGACCGATGGCGTGCCGTCTTGGCCTTGCCGCCCGCGATCCCATCTCTGCATATGTCGAACGCTGCCCACTTCGAGGGGGCGTTCAAAGGTTGGTCATTTCCAGACAGAGACGAACGCGTCCGTCGCCTCGCGGAGATCGTCAATGATTACAAGCTAACGGCTATACATTGCTCCGCCGATGTCGCCGCGTATGCGGAGATCATTGCGCCGATGCATACGGGCGGACGCTCGACGTACAGACGCACGACAGCGAGCAAGGCTTTGCGTGATCCCTATTTCATTTGCTTCCAAAGCATGATCATGGCGGTCTGCTACGAACTCTTGGAGCAGGATGTCTCGGGCCGTTTCGAGATCATCTTTGATGAGAACGTCGTGATTGGGCCACGTGTGAGAGCGTGGTATCCCGTGATTCGATCATTCATGGAGGCGCAAGAACAGAAGGTTATGCCCATCGATCCTATCTTTCGCGACGACGACGAGTTTGTGCCCCTGCAATGCGCCGATCTACTGGCATGGCTCGTGCGAAGGGAACTAAGCGGCCAGGTTCACTCGTTCGACTGGATACCGAACGCGATGCATGGTCTTACCTGGTCGGGGCATCGGCAGATTTTCGACGCTGCGAGGCTAAGGGGGATTCGTGAGCTAAGTATCAAGCAGTCGATAAGCGATGAGGTGTTCGAGCGCACCAATCGCCTTCTCGGAGGAGTCCCATGATTGCCTCTTGCGCTCACGTCGCGGCATGTCTTGGGGAGCGTCGGTGATGCTAGATCAGCGTCGTCTGCTCGCCACGCTCACCCTCACGCGTAGCCTGCGAGAATGGCGAGACCTGCGGCGGCATCTCGACGCGCTTCCCGGCGAGCAATTCGGAAGCCGTGACGAGTTGAATACGCGGATAGTCTCTGTTCCAGAAGTCGCTATGGTAGGAGCCAGCCGAAAGAGCCTCTATCCGCATCGCGTTCGTCGGTTCCCGAAGCGTGACCAGCACCCCTATCGGCTCATGCTCCCGTTCCAGGACGCCCTTCAGTTCCCGCACGAACGCGGGCTGGAGATTGCCTGCCTTCACGGAGATCATCACGCGCCGCCGTTCAGTCGCACCCTCGATGAACGGGATGATGCCATCGATCCCGCTGTCCGCGCCCTTCTTGTTTTGGCCGGCCACGGGCGCACCGCCAAGCTGGTGAACCGCCCAGAACTGGAACTGATAGGGGTCATGCGCGGCGAGTGCCTGCGCGCCTGGGAGGTCGGCCGGAACACCGACCTCGTTGATCGCGATGCCGGGGAAGGCGTCGCGCATGCGTTGCCCAATAAGGCCGATAGCGAGGTAGGTGACATCGATGCCCGCCCACTGGCGCCCCAGCTTCTGCGCGGCATGCACAGCCGTGCCGCATCCGCAAAATGGGTCGAGCACCATGTCGCCCGCATTCGACGATGCGCCGATGATTCGTTCCAAGAGCGCGAGCGGCTTCTGCGTTGGATAGCCAAGCCGTTCATTCCCTACGGGATTGATCCTGTTGATGTCGTCCCAAATGTCGGGGGAGGCCTTACCCTTCAATTCGTCTCGATACCGCTTGTATTGGGGCATCGTGCCGCCTTTAGGCCAATAGATACGGCCCTCACTGTCGAGTTCATCGAGCCTGTCGATGGTGAACTTCCAATGCATTCCTTTGGCGGTTGGGTCAATGCCACGCCAGGGCAAACCGGAGCGTCCTTTTCGGGGACCGGCGGCACACAGATTGTCTCGCCAATACAGGCGACCATCACCGTCATTGAACCGGTAGTATTTGTCCAGGTATTCCTGCTCGTAATCAGTGCGTGGGCCGTTCCAAGTCACTTGATCGGACTTGCTGTAATAGAGGAGCACGTCGTGGATAGGAGCATACCGCTTTGCGCTACTATGGGCTGTCGTGCGTTTCCACACGATCTCGTTTCGGAAATTGGCAGGGCCAAAAATGCTATCCAAGACGACCTTCAGGTAGTGGCTCGCAGATGGGTCGCAATGCAGATAAATCGAGCCGGTGGGCTTGAGCACGCGCCGCAACTCGATCAGTCGCACGGCCATCATGTTCAGGTAGGCGGTCACGTCGTTGTGGCCGAGGGCGTCCACCATTGCCTTGAGCAAACGCGCCGTATCGTCCGAGCCGTGCAGGGCCACTTCTTCGAACGCGTACTGCGCCGCTTTGCCCCAGTGCCAGGTATCCTCGAAGGCCTCGATCTGTGCGGGACTCGATGTCGACCCCACCTCCTTGAACAACACGTTATACGAACGGTTGGAGTTGAACGGCGGGTCAAGATAGATCAGGTCGATACACTCATTCGGGAAGTGCTCGCGGAGCACCGGCAGATTGTCGCCGTAGTAGAGGGTATTAGGTTGCATGCGGACGCTTCGACCGTCCGAGCGGAACGGTCTTCTCCGTCTCGCCCTTCGGCACGCGCACGATCTTCTTGGCTAGCCGTTCAAACTTCCGGAACGGCGTCTCTGGCTTCGGTTTCGTATCGGGGTTCTCTTTCACCATACTCTAGCCTCCCTCTCTTACGCTGGCGTCGTAGTGGCCCCTATCAGTCCATTGTAAGTCAGATGCTTACCGACGATGGAGTTGACCACGCGCTGGAAGCGATCGGCGTCAACGGTCTTGCGGGTGTTGTAGCGGAAGGATTGCTCATCGAGATACCGGAACAGGTGGAACGCCTCAACGCTGATGTAGGTGCCCTTAAGAGCCCGCTTCAACAGGCTCCAGAAATTCTCCAGGCCGTTGGTGTGAACCCGGCCCCTAACGTAGCTTTCGGCGTGGTCGATGACTTGGTGGGCGTATGCGTCGCGAAGCAGGATGTAGGACGGGTGAGCGTCGGTGAAGACATCCGCGCCGGTCACGACATTACGCTTGACTATGGAGCGAAGGACGCGGCGGCTGGTGTTCGGGATAACCTTGGCCCGAACGCGGCTATGGCCGTCCGGCCCATGCCTCTCCAAGACACCCATGACAGCCGTCTTGCCGATGAGGCTGGCGCGGCGAGCCTGGCCCTTGATCCGCTCGCGGCGGTCCTTGTGCATGAAACGGGCCTTGCCGCCGATAAAGGTTTCGTCAACCTCAACCTCTCCGTCCATCTTTTCGAAGGATTCAGACTGCATGGCGAGCCGGATGCGGTGCAGCATGAACCAAGCGGTCTTCTGAGTCACGCCGATGGAGCGGTGAATCTCGTAGGAGCTGACGCCGTTCTTGGCGTTGGCAATCATCCAGATGGTGGCGAGCCACTTGTCCAGCGGGATGGGGCTATCCTCGAAGATGGTTCCCACCTTGACCGAGAACTGCCGCTTGGGGTGCTTGTCCTTGCACTCCCACAGGCGGCGAGTGGCAATGTAGCGAACATCGTCACGCCCACAGGTAGGGCAAGTCACCGTGCCAGACGGCCATCGCAGGCTGACCATGAAGTCCTGGCAAACGTCAGGGTCGGAGAAGTGCCGGACGGCTTCGAGAAGGGTTCGTGGCTTGGTATTCATGCTCTTTACTCCTACTTTCAAGAGCATAACACATCTGGGCCACTGAGTCAAGTATATTATTGCCGTTTCAACCCTCGGGGGTGTTCTTGTTTTCTTGATCACCTCCAGCCGGGGGTTGAGAATCAAGCCACCAACGGTCAGCCGTCCCCTAGCACTGGCCGTCCTTGCCCCAACATGCGATAATCTGTTCGAGATGCCAACCAAGAAGGGCAAGGGCAAAGCCTCGGACATGTTCGCCGCTCAGGCGCGCGCCCGCACCCAGCGGGAGGCGCCGCTGGCGGCCCGCATGCGCCCTCGCACCTTCGACGAGTTCTTGGGCCAGGAGCACCTGGTGGGCGAGGGCCGCATGCTGCGCAAGAGCATCGAGAGCGACCAGATGCCCTCGATGGTCTTCTGGGGGCCGCCGGGCAGCGGCAAGACCACCCTCGCCCGCATCGTCGCCAGCCTCACGCAGTCGCACTTCGCCCCGATCTCGGCGGTCACCGCCGGCGTGGCCGACCTGCGCCAGATCGTGGACGAGGCGCAGGAGCGGCGGGGCATGCACGGCCAGCGCACCATCCTGTTCATCGACGAGATCCATCGCTTCAACAAGGCCCAGCAGGACGTGGTCTTGCCTTATGTCGAGGACGGCGTGGTCACCCTCATCGGCGCGACCACCGAGAACCCCTCGTTCGAGGTCATCTCGCCGCTCCTGTCCCGCTGCCGCGTCTACACCCTCAGCCCCCTGTCGCCAGAGGAGATCGAGGTCATCCTGCGACGGGCGATCGCCGACGGCGAGCGCGGCCTGGCCAGCCTGAACGTGGCGGTGGACGACGACGCCCTCGCCGGCCTGGCCCAGGCCTCGGGCGGCGACGCCCGTGTCGCCCTCAACGCCCTCGAGCTGGCCGCCGCCACCGTCCAGCCCGACGAGCACGGCGCGCGCCACATCGGCCTGCCCGACTTCGAGGAGGCCCTGCAGCGG
>Ga0315279_10007417_pt1 | contig 13560 bp, 12 predicted proteins | sample YL17G06_20_MG_FD_203694 | JGI IMG/M metagenome (GOLD analysis project Ga0315279, IMG submission 203694) | Sediment microbial communities from Yellowstone Lake, YNP, Wyoming, USA - YL17G06_20 | ecosystem: Environmental > Aquatic > Freshwater > Lake > Sediment | place: USA: Wyoming | collected... | reverse complement strand
CGGCGCTACCGGCAGGCAGGAAAGGACGTTGCGCTCGTCGTGGAAGAGGTCGCAGCGCTCCTCCATCAGCTTCCGCAGGCTGGCCCGGGCCCGATGGAGGCGCATCTTGGCCGCCTCCAGAGAGCATCCCAGCACCTGGGCGATCTGGGCGTTGGTGAAGCCCTGCATGTCGTGCAGAATGAGAGGCGTCCGCAAGGTCTCCGGCAGGCTCAGGACGAACTGCTGCACGCAGTCGGTCATCTCGGCCTGGCGAGCCGCCTGCTCGACGCTGGGAGGCGGTTCCTTGCCGGCGATGTTGGCGCTTTCGGCGGCTGGCTCTTGCCCCTCGACGCCGGCGTGCTCCAAGGAGGTCACCTTGGCTGCGCGGGAGCGGGGGCTGCGCAGGTAGTCCAGGCAAACGTTACGGGCGATGCGGAACAGCCAGATGCGTTCCGGCGCGTCGCCGCGAAAGCTTCCCATCGCCTCGTACGCCTTCAGGAAGGCGTCCTGGGTCAGTTCGTCGGCCAGGGAGGCATTCTGCACGAACTGGAAGACGAAACGGTGCACGTCGGAGTAGTGGGTGCGATAGAAGGAATCGAAGTCGCTCTCTGTCACGCCGTTCGCCATCTCGCGCTCTCCCTGGTCTTCATTCTACACCTTGCGCCTCGGCGGGTTGCGCCGGGATGTATCCCTTTGGGCGCCCCTCTCGTCCGTATGTGGTGAAAGGAGGTCGCCATGAGTGACAAGGACACGGAGGAGAAAGGCAAAGAAGAGGTCAGGGCAGAAGGGCGGCAGGGCTTCGCCGAGATGTGCCGCCGCATGATGTCCGGTGGGGCGCCTGACTGCTGCGGGCCGCAGATGCGCGAGATGATGTCGCGGTTCTGCGGGCGGGCCGAGAAGACCAAAGGCGAGGCCAAGGACTAGACGGTGCAAAGGGGGCGATGGAGGTACGAAGATGGTTGCGTTGCCGGACAGGGAGAGGGAACTGGTGGCGATAGGCGCGGCCATCGGGGCTGGCTGCCAGCCCTGCACGCAGTACCACGTGGGGGTGGCTCTCAAGGCCGGCCTCACCAGAGATGAGGTCTCGTCAGCCATCGACGGGGCGCAGGCGGTTCGCCGTGAGGGAGGCATCGCGGTCTCCAACGTGGGGCGACGCATCCTGGGTGTCGAGGGTGAGCAGGCCGAGCGGCTCAGCGAGCTAAACGAGCGGGGGCAGGCGCTGGCATACATCGGCGCGGCCGCCGGCTGCAACGCCGGCGGCTTGCTAAGGGAATACATGGCCGCCGCTGGCGAGCGGTTTGGGCTCTCCCCAGAAGAGCTGCGTTCAGCCTTGGAGACAGCGGAGTTCGTGAAGCAGCGCGCCGTCGATTTCCTGCGCCGGGACATCGAGCGGGCGCTTGGCCAGACCGAGGAGGCAGCCGCCGTCACCGGCTCGGCGAGCGAGGGCGGTGGCACGGGCGGATGTTGCGGGCCGGCGAGCTAGCTTTGACGGCGCCTGTCGCTACTCGTAGCGGAGGGCTTCGGCGATGGTGATGCCCGCTGCCTGCCGCGAGGGCAGAACGGTCATCAGGAAAGAAGCTCCGTAGGCGAAGGCGGCGATGAGGAGGATCTGCCACCAGGGGATGATTAGCGTCAGATCGACAGTGCTGAACTGTTCGCTGCTAAGAAGGTTGAAGGTCAGCAGGAGCGCCAGGCCGATGCCGGAGACGACACCCAGGATGGCGATGAAGGACGTCTCCATCAGGAGGCCCAAAGCCACGGAACTTCGCTGGAAGCCGATGGCCCGCAGCATGCCAATCTCCTGCCGGCGCTCCACCACCGAACGGAAGGCGATGACGCCCACGGCCGCCGTGCCCACCAGCAGGCCGAGACCCATGAACCCCTGGATGAGGTAGAAGAACGAGTTGCTCGTGGCCTGCTGCTCTTCGATCAGGTCCTTCAGGGAGTCCGCCTGAGCCCCCTGGGTGACGAGGGCCGCTTCGATGGCCTTAGCCATCTTGCCGGAGTTTGTTCCCGGCTGGAGCTGCACGTAGAAGCGGGAGAAGTGGGGCGGCCCGAACACTTCCTTGAAGGTTTCTTTCGACACGTAGAGGCCGAAGAAGTTGTTGGACGCCCCAAAGTTGATGATGCCGATCAGCTTGACGGAGGCCGTCCGCTTGCTGGCGGGGTCGCGGATCTCCAGGGTGGGCGGGTCCATCACCTTGTCGGTGTCTTTCACTCCCTCCAGGTGGAACTCGAGCTCCTGCCCGCCGAAGCCGCCCCCGGCCACCACGGAGGCGTCTATCACCGCCAGGCCCGGGTTCGTGCGTACGGCCTCCCACACGGCCGCATCGTCTTCGTAGCCGCGGGCGCGGGTCTGGAGGGGGATGCTGGCCGTTGCCAGGAATTCATCGTCTAAGCCCAGGACGGGGTGTTCATCCCATCCCTCCGGCGTGACGCCATCCTGGACCTGGTGCAACTCCGACCCGATGAAGAGGTCAGGGAAGAGCACAGCGCCAACGGCGGCGAAGCGGGAGGTGTCTACCTTCGCCGTCGGGTTCATTTCCAGGGCGCCTTTGAGGTCGCCCGTGGGGTTGTTGGGGTTCTCCGTCACCACCACATCCCAGCCGCCGCGGGAGTCATCCCGCAGAAAGAGCTGGCCGAGGCTGGTGTTCATGACGGACATACAGACCACGGCGAAGACCACGAGCGAGATCATGGCCATGGTCATGCCGGTGCGGAACTTGTTGGCCAGAGGATAGGCCACGGCGATGCGCACCGCCGGCAGAATACGGCCCAGGCGTCCGCCCAGGCGTTGCACGCCCAGCAGGATAAGGTCGGCGTTGTACACCAGCACAAAGGTGGTGGCGGTCACCATCATGATGCCGCTGAGGAAGAACATCTCGATGTTGGACGCCATTTCGGGGTAGAACTTCTCGTAGATCGCCGGAGGCAACGACCACCAGCCTAGGAGGGCCAGCCCAACGAAGGTGTACACCGGCCGTTCGGGGAGAGCCAGGCGGCGCAGGATGGGCACCGAGCACAGGAGGACCAGCGACACGCCCAGGGCGTGAGGGAAGAGCACCCCGACGGCGATGCCAAACCAGGCCAGGAGTAGGCCCAGCAGGATGCCGATTATGCCGAGGATAACCGAGCGGAGGCTGGCCCGCCGGTAGGTGGGCTCGGGGATGTTGCGGATGGCCCGCACGATGTTCAGGCGGCTGACCCGCCAGGAGGAGAAGACGACAGTGACGAAGGTGATCACCACCCCCAGGCAATAGGCGACAATCAGGCTACGGGGGGTCACGTAAGGCTCCATGGAGATGCCGGACTGGCTGAAGATGGAGGCCATGATGCGGGTCATGGCCAGCGCCACCAGCACCCCAAGCGCCGCGCCGATCAGGGCCGAGCCCAGGTTGTAGGCCATGCCTTCCGAGAGGAAGGACTGGACGAGCTGGCTGCGCTTGCTGCCCACAGCGCGAGTCATGCCCATTTCCGGCTTTCGCTCGGCGGCCAGCATCACGAAGATCATGAAGATGAGGAGAATGCCGGCAGCGATAGAGAAGAGGCCCATGACCACGAACATGGTGGTCATGACGTTGCCGATAAGCTCGGCTTGGTCGACGATGTCCTTTTTGAGGGTTACTACTTCCAGGTTGGGGATGTTGCGGGCTTTGAGGGCGGCCTCGACCTTGGCGGTCACTACGTCCGTGAGGCCGATGCTGTCCCGCACGCCGCCGCGGTTGGAGATGGCGATGGCGTCCAGCTCGCCTTGGCGGCTCAGGAGATTCTGGGCCACGTCCAGGCGGGTGACCATGCCCTCGGCGGCGTTGGTCTCGCCCTGGCCGCTGAGGTTGATGGCGCCAGTGAAAACGGAGTCCTTAACGATGTCCACTATCTTGAAGGTGTAGGGGGCGTTCTGGACAAAGAGCGTTACCGTGTCGCCAGGGCGGGCATCTAACTCCTTGGCGCCCTTCGCGTTGAGGTAGATCTGGTCGTCAGCCAGGCCGTTCAGGTCCACCTGCTTGCCGTCGCGGGTGACGATGTCGGGGAAGCCGTCCAGGCGGGCGGGGTCGATGCCGATCATGGTGGCGGCGGGGCTGCTCAGCTTCGTGCGATCGTTGATGATGGGCAGCGGCTCGAAGATGGCGGGGCAGATGCCGTCCACGTCGGGGTCATTGGCCAGGGCGGTCTCAATGTCCGTTACCACCGACTCTGGGACCACCGCTTTGTCGGCGGCCACCATGGACTGGCCGGGGTCGAATGAGACGGCCTCATCCATGTGGCCTAGCCAGTCGTACGCCAGCTTGGTGACGCTGTGGTCGACGGTGTCGCCGGTGGTGAGGGCGGCGGAGATGATGAGGGTGCTGAGCATGAGGCCGATGACGATGAGGACGGTCTGGGCCATGCGGCGGGGGATGTTGCGCACGCCCATCTTGAACATGATGCGGTTGCGCAACACCACATAGCCTACAACGGCCAGCGAGACCAGGAAGCCGGCCAACAGGCCAAACATGATGTAGTCCATCGACAGGCCGAACAGCTTATCCACTAGCGGTTGCTCCTAGGTCTGCTCAGGGGTGGGGCTGGAAGGCTGCTTGGCGTGGGCAGTGCGCTTTTCGTCCACAATCAGGCCGTCCACCATGTAGATGATGCGTGCCGCGTGGGCGGCCATGCGAGCATCGTGGGTGACCATGACGATGGTCTGGTGGTTCTGACGGTTGACCTGGTTCAGAAGAGACATGATCTCCCCGGCATTGGTGCTGTCCAGGGCGCCGGTGGGCTCATCGGCCCAGATGATGGCCGGCTGATTGGCCAGGGCGCGGGCCACCGCCACCCGCTGGCGCTGGCCGCCGGAGAGCTCGGCCGGGCGGTGCCTGGCCCAGTCGGCGAGGTGAACCAACTCCAGGGCGGCCATGGCCTTCTCTCTGGCCTCCCGGGCGGAAACGCCCGAAACCAGCAGCGGCAGCTCGGCGTTCTCCACGGTGGAGAGCACTGGCAGGAGGTCATATATCTGGAAGATGAAGCCCATGTTGCGGGCGCGGTACTCGGTCTTGGCGTTGTCGGGCAGGGTCGCGATGTCGGTGCCGGCCACAATGACCTGGCCTGAGTTGACGTCGTCCAGGCCGCTCAGGCAGTTGAGGAGGGTGGTCTTGCCGCAGCCAGAAGGGCCCATGATGGCCACCATCTCGCCCTGCTCAACGGAGAGGGAGACGCCTTTCAGGGCCGGTACTTTGGAATAGCCAGTGTCGTAGGTCTTGACCACATCCATGGCCTGGATGATAATGCCGCCCGTTTGGGCAGCACCCCCGTCATTCCAGCCTTTCACATTCTGATCTGGCAAAGCTAGCTATCCTCCACTGGTCTCATTCTCTCATACAAAAGCATGAGGTAACGAAACGCTACTGTCAAACCCGTACCTGCCCGCCCTGGGCCACGACTTTGGCCCGCCTGGTTGACAAGCTGGCAGCGACAGGGATATATGGAGATGCCACCCAGACACCACTTCGAGGGGAGGAGGCCCAGCGTACCATGAAGGCCGACCAGCTCGTCCGGCTCACCATTGCCGAGGCCGTTCGCTCGTTCCAGTCGGGCGAGCTGTCGCCCTTGGAGCTCACCCGCGCCTGCCTGGAGCGCATCGAGGCCCTGGATCCGAAGCTGAATGCTTTCATTACCCGTCTCCCCGAGACGGCCCTGGCCGACGCCACAGCGGCGGAGCAACGTCTCGGCCGCGACGAGCGCCTGGGCCCCCTGGATGGCATCCCCTTCGCCATCAAGGACCTCTACGAGACGAAGGGCATTCGCACCACCGCGGGCTCGAAGATCCTGGCCGACTACGTTCCGACTGAGGATGCCACCTGCGTTCGCCGCCTGCGGGAGCAGGGCGTGGTGCTGCTGGGCAAGCTCAACATGCACGAGTGGGCCTTTGGGGTAACCACGCTGGTGTCTCATTTAGGGCCGGCTCACAACCCCTGGGCGCTGGATCGAATCACCGGCGGCTCCAGCGGTGGGTCAGGCGCGGCGCTGGCCGCCTCTCTTTGCCTGGGCTCCCTGGGTTCGGACACGGGTGGCTCCATCCGCATGCCGGCTTCGATGTGCGGCATCGTCGGGCTCAAGCCGACCTACGGCCGGGTGAGCAAGCACGGCGTCATCCCCCTGAGCGGCTCGCTCGACCACGTCGGGCCCATGACTCGCACGGTGGAGGACGCCGCGCTCGTCCTCCAGGCCATCGCTGGCCCCGATCCGTATGATCCCACAACCGAAGACGTGCCCGTGCCGGACTACCTGGTGGCTCTGAGGGGTGAGGTGCGAGGGCTGCGGGTCGGCGTGCTCGACAAGGACGTGCTCTCGGGCCTGGATGAGGACGTGGAGGCAAGCTTCCGGGCGGCTCTGAAGACGCTGGCGGGCCTGGGCGCCTCGCTGGTCGAGGTTCACATTCCGGCCCTTCAGCGGGCCGAGGCCATCTGGATGGCGATAGTGGGGCCGGAGGCAGCGGCCTATCATCGCAGGAACCTGGAGGAGCGTCCGGACGACTTCAGCGAGCAGGTGCGATCACGGCTGCAACTGGGGCTGCAGATACGGGCGGTGGACTATCTGCGGGGCCTGGAAGGCCAGCGGCAGCTTCGGGCCGAGGTGGAAGAGCAGTGCGCGAAGATCGACGTGCTGGTGACGCCGACGACCTCCACCACCGCCAGCAGGATCGAGGACGAGCTCTCTGCCAGCGGGCACGAGGTTCACATCCACCGCCTCACCTGCCCCTTCAACCTGACCGGTCAGCCCGCCATCTCCCTGCCGTGCGGCTTCGATAGCCAGGGGCTGCCGGTGGGGCTGCAGATCGTCGGCCGGCGGTTCGATGAGGAGACCGTGCTGAGGGTCGCTCACGCCTACGAGCAGGCAACAGACTGGCACCTGCGCCGCCCGCCGTTGGACTAGTGAAGTAGTGGGGGAAGATCCTGCCGCCTTCGGCCGTTTGACCGACAAATGAGCAAGCAAAGCTGGGATCGACTCCTGAAAGGCAACCCCATCGATTGGCTCCTGGAGGAGGAGAACCCCTCTGTCCGCTACTTCACCCTCACGGACATCCTGAGGGAGCCCCAGGATAGCCCAGAGGCCAAGAAGGCTCGCAAGGCCATCGCCGAGTGGCGGTTGGTGAGGCAGGCGCTTGCCCTCCAGGCACCAGATGGGTACTGGGGCGACAGCATCGATAAGCCCTACGGAGCCCAACGCACCAGCGACTACTTCACCCTGCTGGCAGATGTGGGCCTGGAGCGCAACGAGGGCATCGACAGGGCCGCCGAGTATCTTTTTCAGCGCAGCCAGAGCATAAAGGACAGCGGGTTTGCCATCGAGGTTAAGCAGCGTTCCGTCTACTGCTTGACCGGCCGCCTGGTGCGCTCTTTGTTGCGCTTCGGCTTCTCGGGTGACCCGCGCCTGGACAGGGCCATCGATAATCTGGTGAGGACGGCGGAGGAGCACACTCTTCTCGACTGTGCTGGCAGCCAAAGGAAGCCCTGCCAGTGGGGGATGGTCAAGATGCTCTCGGCCTTCGCTGAGATACCCGAGGCGGAGCGGTCGCCCAGGGTGAAAGCAGCCGTTGGCAGTCTGGCCGGCCAATTGCTCGATTATCCATTCGACTTCGAGGGCAGAGAGAAACGCTGGCTCAGCTTTGGTTTTCCCTATCAGTACCAAAGCGACCTCCTGGACATGCTGATGGTGCTGGCCAAGCTTGCCCACGCGAAGGGTTCACGCTTCAGGGCCTACGCCGAGATCGTCCTCTCGATGCAGGATGAAAAGGGCCGCTGGCTGAAACGGGCTGGCGGCCGTATTGTCGATGTGGGCAAGAACGGTCAGCCCAACAAATGGATTACCCTAAGCGCCCTGCGGGTGGTGAAGGCGATTTCAGAATGAGCGTCCGGAGAAAGCCGGCCTCGGTGGCTAGCAGAAGAGGAGCATAGAACCTTGCGGTCGCTGGGAATCAAGAAGCTGGATCATGTTGCCATGGCGGTTTGGAACGTCGAGGAGTTCCTGCCTTTTCTCACCGAGCTGTTTGGCATGAAGGTGGTGGACCGCTGGCGTAACGAGGAGGAGAAGTACGCTGGAGTCACCCTTGACCTGCCAGGCGGCGGCATCCAGTGGGAGGTAGTGCAGCCGACCTCTGATGATAGCTTCCTGACTCGCTTCCTGAAAGAGCGGGGGCCCGGCCTTCATCACGTGACGTTTCAGGTGGAGGACGTGGAAAAGGCAGCAGAGATTCTGCGTCGCCGTGGCATCGAGCCGTTCGGTGGGGTGAGAACCGGCTCCACCTGGAAGGAGCTCTTCATCCACCCCAGGGATAGCGGCGGCCTACTGGTCCAGCTCTTCGAAGGGCACTGGCCTGCTTCCTCGAGCGGCACCGACTGAGCAAACGACTACGCCTTGCCGCCCGCGGCCGGTGGGAGGATGGTCACCTCGTCGTCTGGCATTACGGGGGTGTCCAGCCCACTGAGGTCACGGATGTCCCTGCCGTTAACGAATACATTCGCGAATCGAGTGATGTTGCCATTCTCGTCCAGCAGGCGATGGGCGAGGGCAGGCCGCAGTTCCTCCAGCTGGCGCAGTAGGTCGCGAACGCGGGCACCATCCGGGAGGGAAACATCGATCTCCATCTCACCGGCCAGCTCTCGCAAGGAGCCGTACAACCGAACAGCCGTGACGCGAGACGTAGGCTTCACCTACCCTTAGATTATCTGCAGGGCCTTCAGCTTCTCCTCCGGTACAACGCCGTTCTGCCAGCCGCGCTCCGTGTAATACTCCTCGAGCATCTCTTTCAGCTCGCAGACGTGTCCCTGAGAGGGGGGACTCTGGGAGGGTTCGTTGAGGAAGCGGGCGGGCAGGGTGTCGGATCCTTCGCCGAAACCGGCCAGGTTGTTGTAGTGGCGCTCCAGGTTGTAGATGCGCTCGCCGATGGTGAGAAGGCCCGCCGCATCCATCGGCACGCCCACCATCGCCGAGTATTGGGCGGCGTAGTGGTCCGGATTCTCGGCGAAGGTGGAGAACTTGCAGACGCCGAGGGAGTCGGAGAGAGCCTGGAAGTCCTGGAAGAGCTTGAGCAGCTTGCCCTTGCCCTTCCAGGCGAGTGGGTCGGTCTTCTCGGGGACGCCGATGACCTCGCTGGCGGGGGTGTAGCCTCGGAGGTGGCAGGCGCCGCGATTGCTCGTGGCGTAGCCTAGCCCCATTCCTTTCATGCCCCGTGGGTCGTAGGCGGCCATGCTCTGGCCCTTGACCGACATGGCGATGCTGGGGTCGCCGAAAGCCTTGGCCGCCGGTTCGATGCCCTGGGCCAGGGTGTCGCCGATGCCCTCCCGATTGGCTGTCTTGTGCACCAACTCCACCATCTTGTCGACGTCGCCCCAGCCCACGCGCTCCCTGATCAGTTCCTTCTCGCTGGCCTCCATGGTCATGGCCAGCACGTTGCCCATGTCGATGGTGTCGATGCCGTAGTTGTTGCACAGGTCGATGAGGAAGGGAATGGAATCGCGGTTGTCGTTGTCGCACTGAGCACCGAAGGCCCAGGCCGACTCGTACTCGACACTCTCCATGCGCACGTGGAACTTGCCGGGCCCGGTCTCTACTTCCTTCTTGCAAGCGACGGGGCAGGCGTGACAGGTGGGGTCGCCGACCAGGATCGTCTGCTGGATGTGGTGGCCGCTGATGTTGAAGGCGTTGGCAAAGCTGGTGAACTGGGCGTTCTTGGCGGGCAAGGCGCCGAGGGTGTTGGCCGCCATCATAAGGCTGTTGGTGCCGTACACCGATAGTCCGCCCTTGCGGGGTGCCAGAGTGGCGTTCTCGTTGATGGCCTTGAGAACGTCCTTGTGGGTCTGCTTGAAGGCTTCTCGATCCTTGGGCTTGGGCAGCTTCTTGGCCGCCTTGATGACGAGCGCCTTCAGGTTCTTGCTGCCCCCTACGGCGCCCGTGCCGCCGCGGCCAGAGGCGCGATCGTTCTCGTTCATCCAACAGGCGAAGCGCACCAGCTTCTCGCCGGCTTGGCCGATGGTCACCACACTCACGTCCTCGCCGTGGCGTTTCTGGAGGATCTTGATGGTGTCGTGGGCGCCCTTGCCCCAGAGGTCGCTGGCGTCTTTGAGCTCGACCTTGCCAGCCTCGACGTAGGCATAAACAGGCCGCTCCGCCTTCCCCTTGAAGATCAGGCCGTCTAAGCCAGCCCACTTCAAGCGAGCGCCCGACCAGCCGCCGTGGTGGGAGTCGGTGACAGTGCCGGTAAGCGGCGACTTGGTCACCACAGCCATCCGACCGCTCATAGTAACATCCGTGCCGGTCAGGGGACCGACAAGGAAGCACATGATATTGTCCGGCGATAGGGGGTCGACCTGAGGGCCGTTGTCAAAGACGTACTTCACGCCCAGACCACGGCCGCCGATGTACTTACGGGCGTCCTCCTCGTTGATCCCCTCGTACTTGACCTCGCCGGTGGTCAGGTCGATGCGCGCCACTCGATCGACATATCCACCCAGTTCCATCGCCACGCTCCTTTCTCAGCGGCGGCTTGCCGCAGCCTTCCAGTGGAGAGCAACTCTATTCTTGCGCATGGCGAGTGACCTGACAAGTGCCAAAATCCGCTGAAGGGGAAGGCTGGTTGAGCGGCCTCACAGCGCATGTTTGACACGGGCACGGCGGTGGCGGATCATTGTCCCCAGGCGACCACGTGAGTAGATTTGCAGGTCGCCGTTTCTAGGCGGGAGGTAGGAAATGGCAGTCGATAGCTACAAGTGGCTGCCCGGCAGCCTCGTCAACTACTATAGAGCGCTCCCCCTCCAGAAGGCGGAGCCCATCCCCTGGACGCCTCTAACCAAGCCCATCGAGGAGTGCCGCTTCTCCCTGGTCACCAGCGCTGGCCTCTACCTGAAAGACAAGCAGCAGCCCTTCGACCTAGATGGGGAGCGGCAGAACCCTCTCTGGGGCGACCCGACCTATCGCACCATCCCTCGCGACGTCAAGCAGGAGGAGATCGGGGTCGCTCACCTCCACATCAACACCGCTGGTCTGGAGGCGGACATCAACATCGCCCTGCCCATCCATCGCTTTCTGGAGCTGGAGGCGGCGGGCGAGATCGGCTCCCTGGCGCCAACCTCCTATGCCTTCATGGGCTACCAGGGGAACCCGCGGAACTCCAGCGAATGGGAGAACCGCTACGGCCCCGAGGTGGCCGCTCGCATGAAGGAGGAGGGGGTGGATGCCGTCCTCCTCACCCCGGTCTGACCGGAGTGCTGCCTGAACGTGCCCGTGCTGGCACGTGTCATCGAGGCCGCTGGCATCAGCACCGTCCTGGTCACAATGGCCCCCGACCTGGCCGAGCGCGTCGGCGTTCCCCGCATCGTTGGCGTGGAGTTTCCCTTCAGCCATACGCTGGGCCATGCCGGCGACCGCGAGGAGCAGATGAAGGTTATCCGCGACGCTCTGCGCGTCCTGCGGGATGCTCGTCAGCCGAACACGGTGGAGCACCTGCCGTACGAGTGGCCGGACTTCGAGCACTGGAAGCGGGAGTGGCAGCCCAGGGAGCCATCGCCCATCATAGGCTTTCTCATGGAGCGGCGCCGCCAGGCAAGGGGAGGGGAATAGTCTCTGGGGTAGAAGATGGCGCGATGAAGCGTCTGGCGGCCTAGTGCCTGCTGTCGATGCGCTGAAGAAGCTCCCAGACGAAGGCCTGAGTGCGGGCCAGGACGTCGGCGTCTACGTTCTCGAACACGTCGTCCGGACGATGCCAGAAGGGAAGAACGCCATCGGGCCGCAGGTTGACGAAGGTCAGACTGGGCAGGCCGTTCTTGATGCCGATGGCACCCTCAGTGGAGCCCAGTCTCATCACCTTCGAGTAGGCGCCCAGATCCGGCCGGTCGGCGGCGATCTGGTCGGCCAGGGCCACCAGGCCGGGGTCGGAGCGATAGGGCCTGGTCATGCCCTCGCGGGTGATGTAGCAGGGACCGGAGCCGGGCCCAGCCACCGTGTCCAGGGCGATGAAGTAGGCCTCCTTGAGCTCCTCTCGATGCTCCCGCAGGAAGGCGGTCGCTCCATAGTAGCCGACCTCTTCGCAGCCGCTGTTGACGGCCCATACCTCCGAGTTGGCTAGGGGCTCATCCTTCAGGCGCTCGGCCAGGGCGAGGACGAGGGCGGCGCCGCTGGCATTGTCGTTGGCCCCCTGCGTGTAGGGGGTCGTGTCTGGCTGGACGGTCATGATCAGGTTCAGGATCAAGAGTGCTGCCGGGGCCAGCGAGATCAGGTAGATGATATCGCTCTCGATGATCGAGCCAGCGATGTACAGGAGGACCAGGGCGGCCATGCTGGCGAAGCCTGCCGCCACCAGAACCTGGAAGACCTTGAGATGAAGTGGCGATCGGAAGACGAAGGGGGTTCGGTGGGTGTCCAGATGGCCGATCAGTACCAGCCGCCGGGTAGGGGTGCCGGCCGCTGGGATGACGGCCCACACGTTCTGGCTCGGCCGTTTGGGCAGCAGCCAGCGAATGGGGTTGGTGGTGAAGTTCAGCTCCAGGTAGGCGGAGACCAGGGCCGTGGCCACCAGCAGGGTGGCGAGGATGGCAGTGGCGCTGCCGGCGAGAGGGTAGACGGCGACGGCCAGCAGGGCCAGGGTGACGGCCAGGGCGAAGGGTCGCCACAGGGAGGCGGCGCTGGTGAAGCGCTGTATCCGCGGCGACAGCTCCAGCTTGTCCAGCACGCCCCAGGCGTAGGCCGCCGCCGCTGCCTCGGCGGCTGTCGTCGAGCCGCGGGGGCCGATGTCCAGCGACAGGTGACGAACGTGCTCGAGGCAGCGGGCTGTAGGCTCGTTGCCGCCAGCGAGCATGGGCTGTCCCTGCTCGGGGCTTTCCTGCGGGCCTCTCGGCTCTGTGTTGGTTGGGTCAGGGCTCATCGCCACTCTCTTTCCGGGTTCGGTGCGCTCTAAGGCCAGACAAGACGGACGACTCGCTGAATGCTAGCTTCTGGCAGAGGCATGCGTCAAGGAGCCAGGGCGTTCGCAGCGTCGGCACCTGGTACAATCTTATGGTCAGCCTGGGCCCCATGGTGGTGCCCGCAGGGGAGGAGAGCATGACGAAGGCCGTTCTGTGGGACATGGATGGTGTCCTGGTGGATACGGCGCCCTTTCACTTCCAGGCCTGGCGAGAGCTGTTCCAGTCGTTGGACAAGGGTTTTGCTGACGCTGACTTCCGCCGCACCTTCGGGCTGAGAAACGATGCCATACTGAGGGACATCCTGGGCGAGCTTACGCCCGCGGAGGTCGAGCGCCTGGCCCAAAGGAAGGAAGGGCTGTACAGGGAGAAGATCGAGGGCAGGGTTGCAGCCATCCCTGGGGCCATAGACCTGCTGCGCCGTCTTCAGCAAGGGGGCAGGAAGATGGCTATCGTCTCCTCGGCCCCTGGCGAGAACGTCCGCGCGGTTCTTCGTTCGCTTGGGCTTGAGGGCGTGTTTGAAGCGGTGATCGCCGAGGAGGATGCGCCGAGGGGGAAGCCCGACCCGCAGGGTTTCCTCCTGGCGGCGGAAAAGCTGGGCGTGGCGGCAGGAGAGTGCGTGGTGATCGAGGACGCGCCGGGTGGGGTG
>Ga0315279_10007415_pt1 | contig 13562 bp, 9 predicted proteins | sample YL17G06_20_MG_FD_203694 | JGI IMG/M metagenome (GOLD analysis project Ga0315279, IMG submission 203694) | Sediment microbial communities from Yellowstone Lake, YNP, Wyoming, USA - YL17G06_20 | ecosystem: Environmental > Aquatic > Freshwater > Lake > Sediment | place: USA: Wyoming | collected... | reverse complement strand
CAGGATGCACGTTTAGCGCAGGCACGACTCTGAAATCTTCGCAGCGCTCAAAGAATTGGACGGTTAGCAGTACAGAGAAGGGATTTTGGATTTTGGATTGAACGGCAAGCTAAAATCGTAAATTGCCAATCGAAAATCGAGAGATTCCATGCCCATTTATGCTCCGAAGGAGTATCATAGGGGGTGGAGGGTCTCATGCCGCGCGGCGGACTTCTCTTCCAGGATGGTTGCGGTTCAGTCCAGCGGTTGGTTCACCGCCTGTTAGTAGGGCTGGTGTCATTGGTCCTGCTGTCGTGTTTTGGCGGCTCTATCTGGGGGGCGGAGAAGCCCGAACCCCGTTTCCACAAGGACCGCATTCTGGTCAAACCAAAGGCCGGCGTTGACCTGGCAGTCTTGCACGCGGCGGCAAGTGCCCAGGTCCACCGCGCATTCAAAGGGATCGGCGGGCTCCAGATTGTCAAGGTCCCGGCCGGCGCCAATCCGAAGGATCTGATTGCGAGGTATAAGGCCAGTGGCCAAGTGGAATACGCCGAGTTGGACTATGAAGTGCACCTTGTAGATACGCCCAACGACACGTACTTTGCTGATGGCACATTGTGGGCCATGCACAACTACGGGCAGAACGGCGGCACGGCTGGGGCCGACATCAGCGCGGTGCCGGGTTGGGACATCCGCAATGCGGCGCCGAATGTCATCGTGGCCGTCATTGACACGGGTATCCGCTACACCCACGAGGACTTGGCGGCCAACATGTGGACCGACCCTGCCGTTCCCGGCTCCCACGGCATCAACGCCATATCCAATAACAACGATCCCCAGGACAACAACGGCCATGGGTCGCATGTTTCCGGCACCATCGGCGCCGTCGGCAATAACGGCAAGGGCGTGGTAGGCGTGACTCGCCAAGTCAAGCTCATGGGCTGCAAGGCCCTCAACTTCGGCGGCTCGGGCAATATTTCAGATGCGATCACGTGCATTAACTACGCCATCGCCCACGGTGCGAACATCATGAGCAACAGTTGGGGGGGCACGGACTTCTCCCAAGCCCTGTTGGACGCGATTACGGCTGCCGGGAACGCGGGCATTCCCTTTGTGTGCGCAGCAGGCAACAACACCTGGAACACTGACACGACCCCTTTCTATCCGGCCAGCTATGCGTGTCCCAATATTATCGCTGTAGCATCAACCAACCGCAATGACGCGCTGTCGTCCTTCTCCGACTACGGGCAGACCACAGTTCACCTGGGCGCGCCAGGCGAGGCCATCATCTCCTGCTGGAACACTTCGGATTCCGCTTACAATACCATCGGTGGCACTTCGATGGCCACACCGCACGTCAGCGGCGCCCTGGCGCTCATGAACGCCCAATTCCCTTCGCTTACTTGTCAGCAGTTGAAGGACGCCCTGATCTGGGCCGTAGACCCGATTCCGGCGCTCACCGGCAAGTGCGTCAGTAACGGGCGCCTCAACCTGGTAAAGGCCGTCACGCCCCCGACCGCGATCTTCATCGTGGCCGGCTTTCCTTCAACCATCACCGCCGGCACGGCCGGAACCTTCACGCTAACTGTGCAAGACCTGAATGGCAACCCGAACCCCGGCTACCGGGGCACTGTCCGCTTTGCAAGCAGCGACCTCACGGCGGGGTTGCCTGGGAATTATATGTTCGTGAGCGGTGATGGGGGCGTGCATACGTTCACGGCAACCCTGAAGAAAGCGGGCGTTCAGAGCATAACCGCATGCGATACGGCCAACGCCTATAACCGGGCAACGCAAGCCGGGATCACAGTCAGCCCTGCCGCAGTCACCTCGCTTGCCATCAGCGGCTTGCCAACGGTAATCCCCCCAGGGGCGAACTTGAGCGTGACGGTAAGCGCGAAGGATGCGTATGCCAATACCGTTCCCAGCTACGCAGGTACTATCAAATTCACAAGCAGCGACGCGGCGGCCGTACTGCCTTACAATTATAAGTTTGTGAGTGGAGACAGCGGCGCCCACATCTTTACCGTGACCCTGAACACCCTTGGGACACAATCAATAACCGTGACGGATACCGTCGTTCCGAGCATCACGGGCACGCAAAGCCACAGCGTCGCGCATTGTTTGGCGATAGTGACGATTGCGGGCTCCCCCGGCAATCCGGGCAGTACGGACGGCACAGGCAGTGAGGCGCGCTTCCACAACCCGGCCGGCGTGGCCGTGGACAGTTCCGGCAATATCTACGTTGCGGATAATGGCAACAACACGATCCGGAAGGTAACGCCTGGCGGGGTGGTCACGACCCTGGCAGGGGTGGTCGGCAGTCCAGGGAGCACAGATGGCCCAGGCAGCACCGCGCAGTTCCATGGTCCCTCCCACTTGGCTATTGACAGCTCAGACAACATCTTTGTGGCGGACCAAGGCAATAGCACCATCCGCATGGTAACGCCAGACGGGGTGGTCAGCACGCCGGCTGGAAATCCCGCGAGCCGAGGCAGTGCTGACGGCACAGGCAATGCGGCGCAATTTTACGAGCCTTTGGGCGTCGCAGTGGACAGTTCAGGCAACGTCTACGTCGCGGACAGCTATAACTACAGTGTCCGGAAAATGACGCCACGGATGACGACACAGGGCAAGGTTTACGACGTCACCACGCTGGCGGGGTCGGCAACAACTCAGGGCAGTACTGACGGTGCGGGCAGCGTGGCTCGCTTCTACGCTCCTGATGGGATAACTGTGAACGGTTCTGGCAACGTTTTTGTGACGGATTACACCGCTGATACAGTCCGCCAGTTGACGCCACAGGGCGCGGTCTACAACGTCAGCACCCTGGCCGGACAGGCTCTGTCGCCGGGCAACGCGGACGGCCCAGGCGGTACCGCGCGATTCAACTGCCCTAAAGGGATGGCCGTGGACGGATCAGGCAACATTATTCTGGCGGACAGCGGTGCCGGCAATAATGTCTATGGCTATACAATCCGTCAAGTAACGCCAGGGGGAGTGGTGAGCACGCTGGCGGGCCTGGCCGGGAGTTCGGGCAGCGCTGATGGCATAGGGAGCCTGGCCCGCTTCGCCCGGCCCTATGGCGTGGCCGTGGACAATTCAGGCGTCGTCTATATTACTGATAACGACAGCCAAACGCTCCGCCGCGGCTTGTCCTCTAATCCGGTTATTACGAGCGCCGCCGCGGCCAGCGGCTGCGTCGGCCAAGCTTTCAATTACCACATTACCGCCTCCAACTTCCCGGACAGTTACAGCGCCACGCCATTGCCTGGCGGACTTGCAGTTGACACGGGCACCGGCGCGATCACGGGGACGCCCAATGCGACGGGCACCATCAATGTGACGATCAGCGCCACGAACGCTCTTGGCACGGGCACGGCCACGTTGGCCATTACCATAACCTTTCCGCCGCCGCCTGTGATCACCAGCGCGACTACGGCCAGCGGGGTGGTGGGCACAGCGTTCAACTACCAGATCACGGCCACGAACAGCCCCAGCAGCTACGATGCGACGCCTTTGCCCGCTGGCCTGTCAGTCAACACCAACACCGGTGCGATCACAGGCACCCCCACTATAACGGGGACAACCAGCGCCACCATCAGCGCCACCAATGCCGGCGGCACGGGGTCCGCCACGCTGACCATCACGATCACCCCTCCTTCGGCTCCCGTGATCACCAGCGCAACGACGGCCAGCGGGTACGTCGGCCTGCCTTTCAGCTACAACATCACGGCGACTAACAGTCCGACAAGCTATAGCGCCACGGGCCTGCCGGCCTGGGCGTCAGTCAACACCAGCACGGGCGCGATCACAGGCACGCCCACAGCGGCGGGGACAACCAGCGCCACCATCAGCGCCACCAATGCCGGGGGCACGGGGTCCGCCACGCTGACCATCACGATCAATACGATCAGTACTTCGCTTACGATAACCACTATGGCGGGATCGGCCGGAAATTACGGCAGGACGGATGGCACAGGGAGCAACGCCCGTTTCAATGGGCCAAATGGCGTGGCCCTGGACAGCTCAGGCAACGTGTATGTAAGCGACTTCTACAACCACACGATCAGGAAGATTACGCCCGCAAGCGTGGTCAGCACACTGGCGGGCTTGGGCGGGAGTACCGGCAGCACGGATGGCACGGGCGGCAACGCCCGTTTCAACGGGCCAAATGGCGTGGCTGTCGACAGTTCAGGCAACGTGTATGTTGCCGACTTCTACAACCACACGATCAGGAAGATCACGCCCGCAGCCGTGGTTAGCACACTGGCGGGCTTGGCCGGGACTTACGGCAGTGCCGATGGCACGGGTAGCGCCGCGCGGTTCTACTATCCTGCGGGCGTGGCCGTGGACGGCTCAGGCAACGTCTGCGTAGCGGATTACTACAACCACACGATTCGCATAATTACGTCTGCCGGGGCGGTCAGTACACTGGCGGGCTTGGCCGGGAGTTCCGGCAGTGCCGATGGCACAGGCAGCGCGGCGCGGTTCTATACCCCCAATGGCGTGTCGGTGGACGGCTCGGGCAACGTCTACGTAGCAGATTACAAGAACTACACGATTCGCAAGATTACGTCTGCCGGGGTGGTCAGCACACTGGCGGGCTTGGCACTGAGTTCTGGCAGTGCCGATGGCACAGGCAGCAGCGCGCGGTTCTACTATCCTGCGGGCGTGGCCGTGGACGGCTCAGGCAGCCTTTACGTCGCGGATACGTTTAACGACACCATTCGCATGATCAACTCCTCAGGGGGCGTCAGCACAGTGGCGGGGTTGGCCGGGAGTTCCGGCAGTGCAGATGGCACAGGCAGCGCCGCGCGGTTCAATCGCCCCTTCGGTGTGGCCATGGACAGCTCGGGGCACGTCTACGTGGCTGATACTTACAACCATACGATCCGCCGCAGCCTGATGGCGCCGATTATCACCAGCCCCACTGCGGCCAACGGGACCGCCGGCCACGTTTTCAGCTACAGCATCACCGCGACCGAGAATCCAACCAGCTTCAGCGCCAGCGGTCTGCCCGCCTGGGCGTCTGTCAACACCAGCACGGGTGCGATCACAGGCACGCCCACGACGGCGGGCACAACCAGCGCCACACTCAGCGCCACGAACGCCGCGGGAGCAGGTTCGGGACCACTCGCCATTACGGTCAACCCAGGCCCGCTGGCCAAGTTTGCTCTTGCGCTATCCAGCCCGCAGATGAATGGCTCGGCCTTCACTGGTGTGAATACGCTGACGGCGCAGGACGCATTCGGCAACACGGTTGCGACGTTCGACGCCTCAGTGGACAGCGTGAGGATCACGGCCAACGCGCCGCTCGCGGGAGACGTGTACAGGCTGGGCACGGGGAACAACAACGTGCTGAACCGCGCGACCGATTTTGTGGCGGGCGTGGCGGACTTGACGGCTTTGAGAATGATATTCGTCGGCAACTACGCTACGGGGACATTCACGGCAACCTCGGCAACAGGAAAGAGCGGAATATCGGGAAGTGTCACGATCAACGGCCCGGGGCCGGGGCAGCCGGGCAAGGATATGCAGGTCGTGATGTGGCTGACGATTCCCAAGAGTGTCTCCATCGCCTGGGGCGCAGGCACGACGGGGAAAACTGCCGGGGATGTGACGCCTCTGAATTGGAGAGTCAGGGACGCGGGCGGCGACCAGCTTGGCCTGAGAGAGACTTGCGTAAGCAACGATGACAAAAACAATATGGAGATCAAGATCGAGAACATGTCAAACACAGGCACGAACGCCAGAGTTAGTGCGGCTGTGGTGAACACAGGCGGATGGAACATAGCCGCCGCTCCCGCAACGAACACATTCGCAATCAAGGCACAACTGGGGGCAAATCAGCAGGTGGTGTTGGCGGCGTCCGCTCAGGAATTGACTGGCACGGCGACGCTGGCCAAGGGCGCGGACCAGGCATTGGTTCTGACCGTGATGACGCCGACGGATATCACGCGGGACCTGGGCGTGGAGAAGACGATGTGTGTGGTTTTGACGGCCACGCCGGAGTGACCGTTCACCACAGTCACGATGAGGCTGCGCCTCACCCAGAGAGGATGAAATGGGACTGATGGGAGGAATGGGAGGAATGGGAATAATGAGACCACCAGGTGCAATGCTGTATTTTCGGAGCAGAGACACAGAGACGCAGAGAAGGGATTTTGGATGTTGGATTTTGGATTTGAACTTCCTGCACGATTCGATTGAAAATTGAAAATTGAAAATTGAAAATTGAAAATTGAAAATTGCCTTTACTTGGATTGGCTGCCCGAGGCGTCGGGGATTTTCAGGGACGATCTGGAAAGCAGGGCGCCGGCGATGAGCATCAGGCAGGCGCACCAGAGGTTCCAGCCCGGACGCACAGTCAGGAAAACGCAGGTGACTACGGTGGAGAGCAAAGGCGTGAAATAGGAGAACACAGTCACCAGAACTATGTCGCCTTTGCGCATGGCTTTGTCCCACAAGGTATACGCGGTGAGGCAGGGGAAGAGCGCCATGTACGCCAGGCACAGCACACCGCCAGTGGTCCATTGGGACTGCTCGTGAAAAACGAAGCGCAGCAGCAACATCAGAAGCCCGCTCAGCAGAAAGAAGAACGGCACCGCATTGCCCTGCTGCGCGCCGGCATGCTTGCGGGCCAGATTGGAGTAGAGCGCCCAGGCTATGGCCGCCGCAAACGCAAGGATGAGGACCGCAACAGGCGCGGCGCCGCCATCCTGGGGCAGCGGGCCGGGACCGGCCCCCTTGCTCATGGCGAGCACGGTGCCGCTCAGCGCCAGGAGAAACCCCGGGACCGCCCACCAGCGCGCGCGGGTCTTGAGGATGGGTATTGAGAAGACCAGGGTCAGCACGGGCCAAAGGTAGTTGGTGATGCCCGCCACTACGACCCAGTCGTGATTGGGCGCCAAGCCTAGCGCCAGATACCAGCAGAGCTGATAGAAAATGAAGAGCGAACCGCAAATCGCCAGGTACGGGAAAGGCAGATGCCAGGGACGCACTCGGGAATCCTTGCTCAAGGACGAGTGCAGGATTCCCAGGGAACCGGCCAGGAGAAAGCTGAAAGCGCCCGCCGAAAAAACGCCGAAGTTTTCAGTCAGGGTGCGGGACACAGCGATGCCCGTACCCCAGATGAATATGGCGAGGAAGCCGCCCACAGTACTCTTGCGATGGATGGATAACATGCCAATAAGTACACAGCGCATGGGCACCCTGAGTGGGGAATCCAAAAAAACAAATCCGAAATACGAAATCCGAAGGAAACTGAAAACGCCGAAACAGAAAGCTTGCAAGCCGGACGCGCGATGCGGTTACGGGGTTTGGCAGTTTGGGGTTTGTCCGTTTCCTGCGGATTTCGGATTTCGAGTTTCGGATTTGGCCGCGGCAGCGAAGGAGTGGGCGCGGCGGAGCCGGTGGACTCAATGGACGGAATGGACGAAAATGGACAGCGAATTTGGGGCGAAGTCTCTTGACAGGGGAGAATGTGCCCCTATATTCTTCCGGACCTTGTCCGCGGGCGGCGGGCGGCAAAGCGGTGCAGCCACAAGGGGCGCTGCGGTAGCTCAGCAGGTAGAGCACGTCCTTGGTAAGGACGAGGTCTCGGGTTCAATTCCCGACCGCAGCTCCATTTCGCGGGCGCCTGCACACGGCCTGGACGGGCGTGTGCGGGCGGCGGGGCGGCGGGGCGGCAGGGCGGCGGGGTGGCGGGGTGGCGGTTTCAGGTGTGGCGCGTTGAGTCCAGCGGTGCTATACTAACTGCCAGAAAGTGTGAGTGGGAACCTGTGCGCCTGGCGGCTCTGAACAGAGTTTGCCGGCGTGGAGGGGTTTTGTCGAAAAAAAGGCAAGGCTTTTGTTGTTTGTGGGCGGCTAGTCAGGGAAGTATTTTTGGAGGAGACGAGAAGCAATGGCTAAAGACGTTTTCAAACGGACCAAGCCTCACGTCAACGTCGGCACCATCGGCCACATTGACCACGGCAAGTCCACCTTGACCGCCGCGATGGTCGCCGTGCAGGCGGCCGCCGGCCTGGCCAAGCCCAAGACCTACGCTGAAATCACCAAAGGCGGCACGGTGCGTGACGCCAACAAGACGCTCACCATCGCCGTTTCGCATACCGAATACGAGACGTCCAAGCGGCACTACGCGCACATTGACTGCCCTGGGCACGCCGATTTCATCAAGAACATGATCACCGGCGCGGCGCAAATGGACGGCGCGATCCTGGTCGTATCCGCCGCCGACGGCCCGATGCCGCAGACGCGCGAGCACGTGCTGCTGGCGCGCCAGGTGAACGTGCCGGCGCTGGTCGTGTTCCTCAATAAGATTGACTTGGTGGACGACAAGGACCTGGTGGATCTGGTCGAGATGGAAATCCGCGAGCTGCTCACCAAGTACGGCTTTCCCGGCGAGAAGATACCGGTGATCCGCGGGGAGAGCAAACATGCTCTGGAGACTCCCCAGGACGTAAAATACAACCAGCCCATCAAGGACCTGCTCCAGGCCCTGGATGACCACATTCCGGAGCCCAAGCGGCCGCGGGATGCGCCGTTCCTGATGCCTGTCGAGGACGTGTTCTCGATTGAAGGCCGCGGCACGGTCGGCACGGGCCGCATCGAGCAGGGCGTGGTGAAGATCGGCGACCCGCTGGAGATCGTGGGTCTGGCGCCGGAAACGCTCAAGAGCACGTGCACGGGCGTGGAAATGTTCCGCAAGATTCTGGACACGGGGGAAGCCGGCGACAACGTGGGCATCCTCCTGCGCGGCATCGCCAAGGACCAGCTCTTCCGCGGCCAGGTGCTGGCCAAGCCGGGGTCCATCACGCCGCACACGCAGTTTGAGGGCCAAGTGTACGTGCTGTCCAAAGATGAAGGCGGGCGGCACACGCCGTTCTTCGCCGGATACAGGCCGCAGTTCTACTTCCGGACTACGGACGTGACGGGCAAGATCGCGGGGCTGATCAATGCGGAAGGCAAGCCGGCTGAGATGTGCATGCCCGGCGACAACATCAAGATGGTCGTGGAACTGGAACCCAATGCGCCCGTGGCCATGGTCGAGAACCTGCGCTTCGCGATCCGCGAAGGCGGGCGCACGGTCGGGTCTGGGGTAGTGACGAAGATCCTAAAGTAAGGCGGCGCCATGCGAGAGATAGTGGTACTGGAGTGCACCGAGTGCAAGGAGCGGAACTACATGACCACCTTGGATACCAAGGGTGGCAAGAAGCTCGAAGTAAAGAAGTTCTGCCGCATTTGCAGGAAGCACCAGTTACACAAGAGCCGGAAAACATAGTGCAGGCTATCTGCCCGCGGGGGCAGGGGGCAGGCGGGCAGGCGTGGCACGAGAGTAGCAGTAGGGGGCAGGCAGGTTGCCTGCTCTACAGGAGCGTAGCTCAATTGGCAGAGCAGCCGTCTCCAAAGCGGCAGGTTGGGGGTTCGACTCCCTCCGCTCCTGCCAGAAAGGAGAGTACTGGGTGCTGAGTACTGAGTACTGAGTGGCCGCGGGTCTTCCGCGCCCACAGAACTCAGGACTAGAAGACGCAGGACTTGTCACCCAGGACTCAGGGATCATTGCTCAGGGCCAGGCACTCATTACTCAGGACTCAGCACTTAGAACTCGGGATACCAGCGGCGTGAAGGACAAGGAGCAAAAGGCTACTGCCACAATGGCAAACGGAGAAGAACAACGTCCCAGTGGCAGGGAGCGCGGGGGTATTAGCGAGCCGCCCAAGAGATCCCGATTCCAGGTGCACAAACCTGGAGAAGGCTATGCCACGCGCCTAGGGATGATGGTCGTGCTGATGTCCTACGCGGGCTACGCCTGTCATCACTGGTTCTACAACTGGGTTTTCCTGCGCGATTTGCTTGACGGGCTGTTCCGCGGCAACTTTCTGGGCATCCTCACCAACTGGATGTATGATCCCACTTGCTCCCGACTTATCGCGAGCACCGGGTTGGTGGTCTTGGCGGCCGGGGCGTTCTGCGCCAGCTATTATTACATTTACCTGAACCGGCCCAGCGCGGAGTTCCTGATCAAGACAGACGGTGAACTGGCCAAAGTGACGTGGCCCAAAGCCACGCCGTGGTTGCGGGCGGACACGCAGGTGTGGGGCGCGACCTACGTCGTGCTGCTCGTCATTGCCATACTCACCCTTTATGTCTTCGGGATTGACATGGTGCTGCAATGGGTTGCCAAGTGGGTGTTTTACGGAGGCCAGGGCTAGGCCGAACTTCTCACCGCAGAGGGCGCATGGGCGGGCGTCACGCCCGCAACCCAAGGGGGCAGTAAACAGAAGGCAGTAGGCAGAAAGCAGAAGGCAGTAGGCAGAAAGCAGAAGGCAGTAGGCAGAAAGCAGAAGGCAGTAGGCAGAAGGCAGTAGGCAGAAAGCAGAAGGCAGTAGGCAGAAAGCAGAAGGCAGTAGGCAGAAAGCAGAAGGCAGTAGGCAGAAAGCAGAAGGCAGTAGGCAGAAAGCAGGAAATCTTCGCAGCGCGCGAAGATTTGAAACCTTAGCAGTGCAGAGGAACGCAGAGGGGATTGGAAGAAAAGGAATTACTGGAGCGGGCATACTTCCTGGACCAGAGAGAGTTTATGGCCAACAAGGCATGGTACGCGTTACGGGTGCAATCGGAACGCGAAGAGAAGATCAAAGAGGGGCTCGTGGCCCGTATTCGGGCCAGAGGTCTGGAGCAGTACGTCAGCCAGATCGTGGTGCCGGCGGAGAACGTCTCGGAGATCAAAGAGGGGAAGAGGAAGGTCTCACAGCAGAAGATGTTCCCGGGCTATATCCTAATTGAGCTGGTCCTCAATGAGGAGGACGTGGTGCCGGAGGGGATGTGGTTCGCCATCATGGAGACTTCGGGCATCAGTGGCTTCGTAAGTCCCGACCGCCGCAAGCCGGAGCCTCTGGACGAGATGGAGGTGCGGCGCATCCTCAATGACATCGAGGCGCGCAAGGAGAAACCCAAGCCCAAGGTGGAGTTCGAGGCGGGGAATAAGGTGCGCATCAAAGAAGGGCCGTTTGAGAACTTCGACGGCACCGTTGAGTCCGTGGATACAGCGAAGTGGGTGCTGAAAGTCAAGGTGTCCATCTTCGGGCGGGACACGTCGGTGGAGTTGGATTTCTCGAAAGTGGAGAAGATTTAATGGCAAGGAAAGAGATCAAGGCCAAGGTCAAATTGCAGTGCCCCGCGGGCGGGGCCAATCCGGCGCCGCCGGTGGGCCCGGCACTGTCGCAGCACGGCGTGAACATAGGCGAATTCGTCAAACGGTTCAACGCAGAAACCGCCAAACAGAAGGGGCTGATCATCCCCGTCGTGGTCACGGTTTACCTTGACAAGTCATTCGACCTGACCTATAAGACCCCGCCTGCCGCCGTGCTGCTCTGCAAGGCCGCAGCCATTGAAAAGGGTTCGGGCGAGCCGAACAAGGTCAAGGTCGGCAAAGTAACCAAGGCGCAGATCGCCGAGATCGCCAAGACCAAGGCCAAGGATCTGACTGCCGCCACGCCCGAGGCCGCTTGCCGCATCATCGAAGGCACGGCGCGGAGCATGGGGCTGGAGGTCGTTTAGGGCGTTTCAAGTTTCAAGTTTCAAGTTTCAAGTTGGTTGCATGGGAGCGCCAAACTAGAAACATGAAACGTGAAACTTGAAACAAGCGTTAGGGAGGAGAGCGGCCTGAGAGCCGTTCGCTTGGACTCCGGAAAGAACAAGGACAGATGCCTCGTGAAAAGGGCCATTACAAACCGTCCCGCCGCTATCGCGAAATCGCCAACAAGGTTGATCCGAACAAGAACTACACTGTAGCGGAAGCCGTTTCGTTTCTGAAGTCGGCCCCCCGGAAATGCAAGTTTGACGAGTCGGTGGACCTGGCCATCAAGCTTGATATTGACACCAAGCAAGCCGACCAGCTTGTGCGCGGCTCTTTCTCCCTGCCCAAGGGCACGGGCAAGACCATGCGCGTGATCTGTTTCGCTGAAGGCGCAATGGCCGATGCCGCGCGCGGCGCGGGAGCAGTCGAAGCCGGCGGCGAGGATCTGGCCAAGAAGGTGGAAGGCGGCTGGCTGGACTTCGACGTCGCGATCGCTCACCCGGCCACCATGCGCTACGTGGGCCGCCTGGGCAAGGTGCTCGGCCCCAAGGGCCTGATGCCCAGCCCCAAGTCCGGAACGGTGACGCCGGACGTGGCCAAGGCGGTGCAGGAGTTCAAGGCGGGCAGGATCGAGTTCCGCAATGACAGCTTCGGCAACGTGCACGTCGCGGTGGGCAAGCTGAGTTTTTCCGCGGTGGATCTGGAGGCCAACGTGCGGGCCATGATTGACCACATCATTGCGATCCGCCCGCAGACCGTGAAGGGCCTGTACATGCGCAAGGCCTCATTGACCACGACCATGGGGCCGGGGCTGAAACTGACAGTTTAACAGAGGTTCATGGTTTCTGGTTTCTAGTTCCTGGTTGAACCATGGGGACGCTGAACCAGAAACTTGAAACCAGAAACTAGAAACCGGAGTTGACGATGGCAGACCGCAGACCGGCAGACCAGAAGCCCAAGGGTTCGGGGAACCCCGACCGCATCAACCGTCTGATACTGAAGAGGGCCATCAAGAGCTACGGCGCGCTCACCAACCTGGTCATGCTGCAGAACCTGAACCTGAATAGCGAACAGAACCAGGAATTGCGCACCGGCCTGCGGGCCAAAAAAGCGCGGCTGCACGTAGTCCCGAACAGGCTCACGTGCAAGGCGCTGTCCGAACTGGGTCTGCAGGACGCGAACAAGCTATTCGTCGGCCAGACGTGCATTCTGGATTCCGATGATCCGGTGGCCGCGGCCAAGGCCGCCATGGAGCTGGTGGGGAAGTACAACAAGTCGCTGAAGCTCACGGGCGGCGTGTTGGAAGGCAAAGTGCTCGACGCCAAGGGCGTCGAGACGCTTTCCAGGTCCAAGAGCAAGCCCGAGATGATTGGCGAGGTGCTCATGCTGGCCAAAAGCCCCGGCGCGCGTCTGGCCGCGCAGCTCAAGGGTCCCGGCGGCCGCATCGCGGGCGCCATTAAGGCGCTGCTGACGAAATTGGAGAAGGCAGCAGAGGCCGCCCAGGCGGCCTTGGCCGCTCCTGTGGCCCCGGCCGCTCCGGCGGCTCCGGCCGCACCTGCGGCCAGTTGATTTTGGATTTTAGATTTTGGATTGGGAATGGGCCACAGATGAACACAGATGCAAAACCATTGTCTCCTATCTGTGTTCATCTGCGTTTATCTGTGGCCTATTCTAAAATCCAAAATTAGGACTCCGCAGGACGCTTCTACCTCCCCTTTGTGACAAAGCGGAGGTCCGGCGGGGTGGGAAGGATGTTTCAGGTTTCAGGTTTGGTAACCGTTCAGGGGGAGGCCGGCGAACACGGACGAACACGGACGAACACGGACCAACACGGACGAACACTGGCTAACCTCTCCCTGTCGTGGGGGGGGCTGAACGGTTACCAGGTTTGATGTTTCAGGTTAAACGGCGCCGCTCAGAACGCCCGAACCTGAAACTTGAAACCTGCAACCTGAAACCTATTGGTCCGCGCAATGCTAACGAGACAGTGGGGCGGGCGTCCTCG
>Ga0315279_10007414_pt1 | contig 13564 bp, 6 predicted proteins | sample YL17G06_20_MG_FD_203694 | JGI IMG/M metagenome (GOLD analysis project Ga0315279, IMG submission 203694) | Sediment microbial communities from Yellowstone Lake, YNP, Wyoming, USA - YL17G06_20 | ecosystem: Environmental > Aquatic > Freshwater > Lake > Sediment | place: USA: Wyoming | collected... | reverse complement strand
GTCAAGGTCAGCGACGAGGAGATGCGCAGCATACTGATGACTCGCCATGACTTTCATGGTGAGTGGAACTACACGATACAGCCAAGACAGGGTACCTAGTTTATCAAGTTATTTTTCTCAGCCTCCTCACGACTATGAGAAGGGTGTCTACTCAACCATCCCCATTCACTGGGACGAGGCTGCACATACGCTGACTGTCGGAGAACGCAAGGGCAGTTTCCCGGGAATTCAGGAAACCCGGACGCTCCGAATCGTTTTTGTGGGCGAAGGCCATGGATCCGGTATAGGCTTGACCGCAGAACCAGATAAGATCGTGCAGTATTCCGGCAAGCAGATCACCATAACTCCGTAATGAACGGCTAAGACTGGAGTTTTGCGCACCACGGAGGAAGAATGAAAATCCCAATCAGGTTTTCCGCTTTTATAGCGGCCTGCATCATCGTGATTGTGAGCTTCTTCTTGACAGAAGGAGCTGGGTCCTCAGCTGTCACAGATCAGGATGAGGTGCAGGCCTACACCTCAAACTTGCCTTTCCCGATGCCGAATGTCCAGGTGGCGCGCTTCCCGGACCGCATCGTCAACATCACGAACTTCGGCGCTGTCGGTGACGGCCACACCTTGAATACGGACGCCTTTGCCCGCGCTTTCCAGGCCTGCGCACAAGCCGGCGGCGGCCGGGTCCTGGTCCCGGCAGGCATCTGGCTCACAGGCCCAGTTCAGCTCAAGAGCAACATCGACCTTCACCTCGAGCGGGGCGCGCTTATCCTGTCCAGCCCGCGCTTCGAGGATTACCCGATGGTCCGCACGACCTATGAAGGATCCAGGAGCGTGCGCGCGATGTCGCCGATCTACGGAGTCAAACTGGAAAACATCGCGATCACAGGTGAGGGGATCATCGACGGTTCTGGCGATGCTTGGCGGCCGGTGAAGAAGAATAAGATGACCGACGCACAATGGAGGAAGTTGATCGCCTCCGGCGGCGCAGTCGACCGCCAGGGAAACACATGGTATCCGTCCGTCGAGGCGATGAACGGACCCGAGTTCATTAGGAAGCTCGAGCAAGGCAGTGGACCGATCCCGCCCGAAAAATACGCCGGTGCGCGGCAGCACCTACGGCCGGTTATGGTTTCGCTGATCGAGTGTAAGAAAGTTCTTCTGGACGGACCGACCTTTCAAAACTCCCCCGCCTGGAACATTCATCCCCTGATGTGCGAGGACCTCGTGATCCGCAACATCACGGTGCTGAATCCCTGGTATTCGCAAAACGGCGACGGGCTGGACCTGGAGTCCTGCCGAGGCGTCGTGGTGTATAAGTGCAGCTTCGATGTCGGCGACGACGCAATCTGCATCAAATCGGGCAAGGACGAGGCCGGCCGGAAACGAGGCCGGCCCTGCGAGAACATCGTGATCGCCGACTGCGTGGTTTATCACGGTCACGGCGGTTTCACGGTCGGTAGCGAGATGTCGGGCGGCGTCCGCAACATCTCCGTGCGACGGTGCACCTTCCTGGGTACGGACGTGGGACTTCGCTTCAAGACCACGCGCGGCCGAGGCGGCGTGGTCGAAAAGATCTACATCAGCGATATTCGCATGAAGGACATCCCCACCGATGCGATCGGGTTCAACATGTACTACGGTGGGGAGGCACCCATCCCGGATTCAGACTCCAAGAGCGTTTTGGTTTCCAGGGCGCCGGCTCCGGTGGACGAAAAAACACCGCGCTTTCAGAGCATCTTTCTCAAGAACATCGTCTGCACGGGCGCGGAGCGGGCCGTCTTGCTCGAGGGCTTGCCCGAAATGGCGATCCGGGACATCGAATTGGAGAACGTCCTGATATCGTCAAGGAAGGGGCTGGAGTGCATCGATGCAGATCAAATCCGGCTGAAGAATGTGCGCATCCTACCCCGGACCGGGCCGGTACTGAGTCTTGAGGACAGCCGAAACGTGACCATGGAAAAGGTGAGCGGCCCCGAGGGCGTGGAGCTTTTTGTGAAGCTCGAAGGGGAGAGAACCGGCGGCATCCGTATCCTGGAGACGGATCTCTCCAAAGCGAAAAAGGGGATCGAGCTGGGAAAGAATGTCCCCGCGGATGCGGTCATCAAGCCATGAAAGCCAGGGTGCAAATCATGCCTCTGGCTCTGCGTGGGCCTACAGGATGAATAGGAAGAAGCCACGAATTCCACGAATAGCACGAAATTGCAGCCGATGACTCTGGTTTCGTGCAATTCGTGAAATTGGTGGCGGCCTCTTTCGTGCAATTAGTGGAATTCGTGGCTGATTTTCCAATGCCGCTGGAACAGCAGAGCTTTGTCGCATCTCACCGCTTGTATAAGAGTGATTGTACAAACTCAAGCCGGCCGATATCGTGGTCCGACCCCTGAGCTCCCGCATCAACCTCGCGCGGTATTATGTGGAGCTGACCCCTGCGGCCCGCTGGAGGCCGGACGGGGAATTTGTCTGCCCCGCATATCCCATCTCGGGTGTAGAATCCCCCCAGACCGACGCCCAGCCGTAATTTCGGGAGGGTGAAGGCAACGGCAGGATTTCTTCAAAGAAAAAGGCACAAGGTGCTGCAATGTATCGACTTGGCGCGCGAAGTGAATCGGATCCAAACACCACGCGATTTTCAATTCGATACGCCCTGCCCACAATCATTCAATCTGGGGTGTGCCCTCAGAGCGTACTTGTTCAGCACTTCATGGATGGGATCAAACAGTTAGAGCAAAGGGCACATCCGGTTTGATCCTCGAAACCTGACGACTTTGAAAGGGGGCAAGATGAAACGCCGGACATTCTTACAAAGCTGTGCTGCCGGTGCCGTCGTGATGGTGGTCGATGGACCGCAAATCATATCCGCCGCCGAGCCACGTTCATTGGAAGAGGCCTTCCGGAATCCGCCGTCGACGGCTCATGCCAGAACCTGGTGGCACTGGATGAATGGAAATATCTCGGAAATCGGGATCACTAAAGACCTCGAGGCCATGAAACGCGTGGGCTGCAGCGGCTTTCAGTTGTTCCAGGTCGGCTCGGGCATTGTGAAAGGTCCCGTCGACTACGGGAGCCCGCAACATCTGCAGTTGCTGCAGCACGCGGCCAGAGAGGCCGCCCGGCTCGAGCTGGGATTCGCCATGCATAACTGCCCCGGCTGGTCGTCGAGCGGCGGTCCATGGATCACACCGGAGCTTTCCATGCAGGTACTGACCTGGACCGAAACCCCCGTGGCCGGGGGCCAGAGGGTCAGCGTCACGTTGCCGCGTCCGCCAGCCAGAAACGATTACTATCGCGACGCCATGGTGCTCGCGTTTCCGTCGGCTCCTGTGGAACAGGTACAGCCGGCGAGGGTCACCTTGAACAGCGGTTCCATTGATTCAAAAGCTTTTAACGCCGATTCGTCAGCTGGGATCGAGATTCGCCCGCCGGAAGGCGGCGGTAATGCGTTTCTCCTGCTGGAATATGCCGAGCCGGTTGAGGCGAGGTCGGTTGCCGTGTGGGGCGCTTTGATCCCGGCGGCCGGCGGAGGCGGCTTCGGGCGGGGATTTGGGGGAGGCAACTTTTCGCTGGAAGCCTCCGATGACGGTGTTCAGTTCCGGAAGCTTGCCGACATCACGATGGTGCAGCCCATGGGGCGCGGCACGCCGCTCGATTATCCGTCGACGGCGAATTTCCCGCTGACCCGGGCGAAGTATTTCCGCCTGGTCTCTTCTATGGCGCGGCGGATTGGCGGCGTCCGTTTTTCCGCAACATCCCGAATTGCCAACTGGGGGACCAAGGCGAACTTCGGCGGCAGAGGCCTCGGAGGAGGATTCGGCACCGCGGTGTCTCCCGCCGCCCCGGTGGAACCCGGTGGGACTTATATCGACACCTCATCTGTTCTTGACGTCAGCCAATCCATGGACCAGCAGGGCCGACTCGACTGGCAGGCACCCGCCGGAAATTGGACCATTCTCCGCATTGGGCAGACAGCCACGGGAGCCATAAACAGCCCAGGCCCGGACGGCGGCGTGGGTCTCGAATGCGACAAATTCAGCAGGGAAGCCTACGAGTTCCATTTTAACCAGTTCTTCGGGAAGTTGTTCGATGTGATCGCCCCCCTTGCCGTCAAGGGCCTGGCGGGAGCGATCATCGACAGCTACGAAACCGGTTTGCAGAACTGGACCGCGAAGTTCCCGGAGGAGTTCGAGAAGCGGCGCGGCTACGACCTGAAGAAGTACATGCCCGCAATGTTCGGCCGGGTGGTCGTCAGCCCCGAGCTCTCCGACCGCCTCCTGTGGGACATTCGCAAAACGCAGGCAGAACTGATGCAGGAAAACTACTACGGCGCATTCCAGGAACAGTGCCACAAACACGGGATGCAGTCCTTCATCGAGCCTTACGATCCCGGCAACTTCGACGAAATGCCCACGGGCCAGTACGCAGACATGGTGATGGGCGAGTTCTGGCTCGGGCAAGCCAATCACCACAGCATCAAGCTGGCATCTTCGATCGGGCACATCTACGACAAGAAAATCATCGCCGCGGAGTCCTTCACCGGACAGTCGAAATGGCAGGAACATCCGTATTGCATGAAGACGGTGGGCGACTTCATGTACACCCAGGGGTTGAACAACTACGTGTTCCACCGCTTCGCGCATCAGCCGCATCCGGATGTCGCGCCCGGCATGACCATGGGGCCGTGGGGATGGTTCTTCGACCGGACAAACACGTGGTTCGAAAAATCCCAGAGCTGGCTTAAGGGATACGTGGCCCGGGCACAGAATATGCTCCGGCAGGGAACGTTTGTGGGGGACCTGCTCTACTTCACGGGCGAGGACTCTCCTCAGGTCGCTCCCCCGCTGGCTCAATTGAAGCCGGCGCCTCCGCCGGGATATGACTGGGACACCATTGATGCCGGCGCCATCCGGACACACATCAAAATCCTGAACGGCCGGATTGTTCTGCCGAACGGGACGAGCTACAAAGTGATGGTGCTGCGGGACGCCCCAAGACTATCGCTGGAATTGTTGCGAAAGATTCGCGACCTGGTAAACGACGGCATGATCCTGGTGGTGAATTCCAAGCCGGCGCAGATACCAGGTCTCACCAACTACCCGAACAGCGATGCGGAAGTGCGCCGCATCGCCGCCGAAGTCTGGGGCGATCTGAACGGAACGACTGTCACCGAACGAACCTTCGGCAAGGGCCAGGTATTCTGGGGCCAGCCGTTGCATGCTGTTCTGAACAAACTTGGCATCAAGCCGGATTTCGAGTTCACGGCGAAAGCCGCGGATGCACCTATTCATTGGATCCACCGGCGCGCCGGAGACGCCGACTTCTACTTTGTGACGAATCGACGCCGCAGGGCCGAGGATCTGGTCTGCACCTTCCGCGTGAGCGGCAAGCAGCCGGAGTTCTGGGACGCGGTCACCGGCGAGATCGTGAAGGTGGCCACCTACGAGATGGCCGATGGTCGGACACGAGTTCCTATTCGGCTTGAACCGGCCGGATCGATTTTCGTGGTGTTCCGTTCGTCCGCACCGGCGCGGCATCTGCAGCAGATTGCTAAGGACGGCACGACGCTGGTCGCCACCCAGCCCTTTACGGCGCCTGCCCCCGGGCTGCATCGCAACGTGACGAACAACTTCACCATAAGCCTCTGGTTGAAGCCGGACATGGACACCACCATACCCAACGTCGGGCAGGCCCCAGCCGTGGGCGGAGGAATTGGCGGCGGCCCCAGTTACGTCTTCTACCCGCCCGCGGGTGAGACGATATACGGCACGAATCATGCGGCGTGCGGGTTGGTCGCGGGCCGCAACGGCGTAGTCCTCTACGAGCGGACGACCGGCAATCCTACTCCGGTGGCAGCGGCCCGAATGCCGATCGCCGGCTGGACGCATGTGGCGGTAGTCTACAGAGACGGCGCTCCATTGTTGTATGTGGACGGCAAGCGGGTTGGCCAGGCCCAGACATCGGGCAAAGTCGTACACCCCGGCCTCGGCGAGGCTTATGACGCGCCCATGGACTTCATGGGGCAGACGACGGAGCCGCTACTGCTCACCGAAGCGCTGGATGACGCGCGCATCCAGCAGTTGACGGCGGCCGGGTTACCTGATCCGGAAGGGCCACCGGCATTCGAACCGGCAGGCGCAGCGAAGCCCGAATTGCTTTTTTGGCAGGATGGTAACTACTCGTTGCGCGACAGTGCGGGCCGGAATGCGGCGATTCAGATTTCGGGCAGCGGCAAGCCCGTGGAGATCAGGGGGCCGTGGACGGTCCAGTTCCCGCCGAACCTGGGAGCGCCGCAGGAGATCACGATGCCCGAGTTGAAGTCGCTCCACCGGCGCGAACAGGACGGCGTGAAATACTTCTCGGGTACGGCGACCTATATCAAGAAGTTCAGCGTTCCGGCCGGCGCCAAAGCGGGCGGCAAGCGGCTCTACCTGGATTTGGGACGGGTGGAAGTGATTGCCGAGGTGAAGTTGAACGGCAAGGTAATCGGTAATGTATGGAAGCCTCCCTATCGGCTGGATATCACCGATGCAGTTCGCTCCGGAGACAACGACCTGGAAATCCAGGTCACGAATCTCTGGCCGAACCGGCTGATCGGCGACGAGCAGCAGCCGCCCGAATACCAGTACGGTGGCGGCATGTCTGGACCGGGCGGCCCGGGTACCGGTGGGGCGACCGGCGGGATCACCAAGATTCCGGACTGGTACGCCCAGGGTAAACCAAAGCCGCGGAGCCCGCGTGTCGCATTTGCAACGTGGAAGTGGTACAGCAAAGACGACCCGCTGCTGGAATCGGGCCTGCTCGGCCCCGTGCGGCTGCGCACAGCAATCCGGCGAGCAATCGATGTATAGGTTTGCATCAGGAGATTCAATAGCCTGTAAACAAGTCAACCAGGAGGGTCACGTCATGTTGAACCGATGCCACCGGAGAATCGTATCCGGAGTCACGGTGGTGGCCAGCTGCTCGAGCATCCTCCTCCCGAGGATCTTGCCTTTGACGGCCAGGCGCCTCCGCTGGTCGTCGTTGAGCAGGATTCGGTTCTTTCCGAGCTTCTCTCTGAGGACCCGATTCTCCGTCAGGAGGTACTCGACGGCGTCCTGTTGTCTGCGATTGATCCAGCCGGCGAGGATCAGGAGCAACAACTGCCATGGCTGAAACTGCGACTTCATGTTCCTCCGGATGCGCGGTTAAGATCCGCAGCATCCGGGATCATTAGCACCCTGTCAAGCGTCGAACCCGGCGTCCGGGGCAAAACAAGCCGTTACAGCCGTCTGCGGCTCGGCTGGATATTCTGACCCTACGCCATGTAGCCCGTCCGGCCGGTAAATGAAGGTCGTTGTCGATTCAATCGACGTGCCCGGCTCGTCAGGCAATCTTCCAGCCCTTGCGGACCTTTGGCTTGATGTATTTGTTTGCCTCTGGACGGTTGGTGAACTTCATCCTCGCACTGTCCCAATCAAGCTTGCCTTCAAAGTTCAGCGCCACACATCCCAGCAGGATCCATTCGGTAAAGGGCCCGGCGACGGAGAAGTTCGAAGCTGCCGGGTCTCCGCCCTTGCAAGCCCGGATCCAATCGCGATAGGTTTCCGGCGTACGCGACAGCAGCTGCGGCGGGAACTTGTAGTCCTTCATCCTGGCGGCCGGCACCAGGCGTGGGTTCCCGCCGTATTCACCACAGGTGAGAGCGCCTTTCTCACCGATGAACAGGACCCCGCTTGAATATGTCCTTTTGCCCTGGCGGTCGGCGAAGTCTCCCAGCGGCTCATCCTCGGGGACGCCAGCCGGTCGCACCGGCGGCTCCTTTGTGGCATCGTGCCAGAAGAGCTTCACCGCGGGCATCGCCCCACGGGCAGGGAAATCGAACCGCGTCAACGACAAGGTCGGAAATGTGTAAGGATTCCTGTTTTCCTGCTTGAGGACTTCGACGCTGGTGGGGGCGGTCAGTCTAAGGGCCATGTTTGGTGCACCCAGAACGTGGCACGCCATGTCTCCCAGAGCGCCGCAACCGAAGTCAAACCAGCCGCGCCAGTTGTGCGGCAGGTAGGCTGAGCTGTATGGGCGTGGAGCCGCGATGCCGAGCCAGGTGTCCCAGTCGAGGGTTTCCGGAACTTTTTCCTCCTTTGGAAGCTCCTTGATTCCCTGTGGCCAGATAGGACGGTTCGTCCAGGCGTGCACTTCGGTCACGTTCCCGATCTCACCGGACCAGATAACTTCGCTGACCTGACGAGATCCTTCCTGGCAGTACCCCTGGTTGCCCATCTGGGTAGCAACCTTGTACTTTTCGGCCGCTGCCGCCAGGAGGCGTGCCTCCCAAATAGTCCGGGTCAGCGGCTTCTGGACGTAGACATGCTTTCCGCGTTCCATCGCCCACATGGCGGCCGTAGCATGCATGAAGTCTGGAATCGCGACAATCACGGCGTCGATGTTTTTGCCTTCTTTGTCGAGCATTTGCCGGAAATCCTTGAACTTCGGAACCTTTTCAAGCCGTTTGAAGGTCTGCTCGGCTCGCTTGGCGTCCGGGTCAGCCAAGGCCACAATGTTCTCGCCCGCCCTCGAGCATCCGGAGATGTCGCTCGCGGCTTTGCCTCCTGCACCGATGGAGGCAATGTTCAGTTTTTCGTTCGGTGATTTAAAGCCCAGCCTTTTCAGCGAAGCCACGCTGCCAAATCCTGCCGCGGGGATCGCCCCTGCCAGGAGAGTGCCATAGAAAAAGTGCCGTCTCGAAATCTTGTAGTCAGCCATCTAATAAACCTCCTGCCGGCCTTGTCTGAATAGCGCGCCGGCTGCGCGTTGATGAGATCAAAAAGTTAGGTCCCCGTGCACAACGTAAACGAGTCTAAATCCCGCATTGGAACCCTTGTGATGAGATTATTTTGATAGCGGAGATCTTCTCCCTCTTTTGACCCGCCTCGATTGTGACCGGCGCCGATTGTAGCATTAGTGCCGATTGCGAGGCGGCGAATATTCTTCCACGAGGAAAAAGCAACGAATAAATGGCGGAGGCCAATCGGGTGATTGGCCTCCGCCGCTGACTGATGATGAATAGCGGACGCGATGGCATCCGGCTTGAGGCTTGGTAGCCTCACAACCTGCATCTGCGTTAGAAACGGATCTTGAGGCTGAACTCTATGTCCCGGTTACCGCTTTTGCTATTCACCCTCCCAAATGTGGAACTGGTTGGATCGGTCGAAGGGCCGCTCCAGTTGGAGTGGTTCGGCCAGTTGAACATTTCCGACCGGAATTCGATTCTCCTCTGCTCGCTGATCACCCAAGTTTTCGAGAGCCCGATGTCGTGGTTTTGGGCCGAGGGATTCTCGAGAATATTGCGCCCAGCGTTACCATAAGTCCCAGCGGTAGGCAGCGCAAAAGCCTGGGGGTTGAACCAGAAGTTCTGGTCTGTTGCGGGTGCAACCGCATAGGAAAACTGCTTGTTGGCGTTGGCGTGAATATCGCCGATAAGGTTATAGGCTTGCGAGCCGCTGCCGGTGCCGACACCCGCTTGGTCTACAGAGCGCCATCCGGGAGAGAGCGGAGATCCTGAACTCCATTCCGTGACCCCCGTAATCCGCCATCCGCCCAACATCTTCGAGAGCAGTGAGTCTTGACGCCGCAGGAATGGGAGCTCGTACATGTAGTTCACCCTGAATATGCTCGTGCGGTTGAGGCCGGATATTGCGTAGTAGCTCGCGGCGTCGTAGCTGTTGGGCAGAAGGGTGCCCTTGCCTTCGGTGTCACTGGTGTTCTTTGACCAAGTGTAAGCCAAACCGAAGGCAAGACCGTTGCTGAAGCGCCGGTTTATCTGCGACTGCCAGCCGTGATACCAGGTTTGGCCGGCGTTTTCGGTTATCCGGATTTGGCTTAACCCCGGATAGGGGCGTAAGGCATCCTGGTTGACACCGGGGTTCTTCTGCAGCGTTCCTGGATAGAGTTGGTTGATGTTGCGCATGCGCATCTGACGGTATGACCGCCGCATAACATAGGCCGACTCAACGGTGATATTCCAGGGGAGCTGCCGTTGAATGGTCAGGTTTGCGGCCCAGGAGACCGGAGCTTTGTTATCAAGGTCCCAAGCCGTAGCTATGATCGGATAGGTGCGCTTTATTCCTGCCGAAGCGCCCGGGTCGTCGGCGCTGCCGTTGCTGACCCCGCTCTTCAACTGAATGGGCGGGTTGCCGCCCGGCAGCACGCTGTCGTTTAACACTGTACGCTGGTGGAACATTCCCACGCCCATACGCACAACAGTCGCGCGATTGACCGACCAGGCTGCACCCAGACGGGGCTCGAAAACGAGATTGTGCGTAGGCGCGATGCCTTCCGGCAGGTTGTGGAAGAGCCGGTCCCATTGAGGGTCAGCAGACGCGGCCACACGGCCCGGGCCTTTAGCCGCATCGGGCCATCCTGAGCCGGGTAAGACGATTCCGTTATATGGATCGCCACTGACGACGAAGCCGCCTGCTCGATCGATCACCGCCCTATTGGCCGTAGTATAGTAGGCGCTGTCGAACATAGAGAAGTTCCCCCACAGACTGCGCCATGGAGGCCACCGGTCGTAACGGACACCGTACTCCACTGTGAAGTTGGGGCGCATCTTCCAGCTATCCTGGAAGAACGCGTCCACGGCATTCGCCTTCCACGGTGTGTAGGAACGGGTGCCGATTTCCGCGTAGTTGGTAAACAGGCCCATCGCGCAATTGCCGATGGCAAGGCCGGTTCCACCCGCGAGGTTATCGCGAAATTGAAACGCCCCGTTTTGGTTAGTGGTATCCCCGGGATACTGCGTAACGTTAATCTGGTCGTAATCGTTTTCCCCGGAGCGCTCGATGAAGACGCCCCACTTGAAGCTGTGCCTTCCTTTCACCCAGGTCATGTTGTCGCCCCAGGTGAAAATGGGGCCGGCGGAAAAGAGCGGCAGCCGGGCGCCGTAGTTGATGGAGAAATTCGAAATGTCGATATTCGGAACCTTGTCATCCCGCACCTTCGTTCCCGGGAAAAGGTAAGGGTAATTGATCCCGAACTTGCTGCGTTGCTCTCGAGGCAAGAGCAGGGGACTTATGTCTATCCAATTGTAGTCTATGGCCGCGGAGTACGTGGCCTCGTTGATCAGGTTACTGCGAGGCGTCCACGTCCAACTCAAGGCCATATTCCGGGAGGGCCAGTAGCCTTTCTCCGTCAGGCTCTGTGATTCCAGGTCGTAGAAGGAACCGCGCCATGAGATCTGGTGCTTGGTGCTGGGATAATAATCTACCCTGGCGGTGTCCTTTCGGGCATTCTCCCAGCTGGGATTGGGTTCAGCCTGGTTTGTCGATCCCGTGGATACAAAGTTGGGAGTCGGCAGATCAAAGGAATTGAGGAAGGCCATCCCATTGTGGCTCTGGCGGCTGGCAGGAATGATGTTCCCCAGAAAAGGCTTCCCGGTCAACGGATCATTGATCACTTTAACGGCATTGAAAAACTTATTGGTTGGATCCAATAGTTCGCTGAAATCACCCGTGCGCATTTTCAGGCTGGGAACCGTGAGGGTATTCAGACCTGTACTTCGTGTGCGAACCCACTCCTCGGCCCACATCAGAAAGAGCTTTTCCTTTTTGGTGTTGAAGTGACCCGGAATGTATACCGGTCCGCTGACGTCGAAGCCGAACTCGTTGAACCGGAAAGGAGCAGGGCGCCTGGATGTCTCGTAATCCGTGCTCCGGTTCCGAGCCCAAGTGTTGGAGTTCAGGGCCGAATTGCGGAAGTTTTCAAAGACCCCCCCGTGGAACGCACGTGTGCCGCCTCTTGTGATGAAGCGAACCTGTCCCCCGGAAGAGCGCCCGTATTCTGCGTTATAGTTGGAAACCAGAACCTGCATTTCCTGTATCGTGTCGGCATCGACGGTTCCAATGATGAATCCAGCCGACCGTGTGCGTGTCGAAATGGTTCCGTCGATGAATATCAGGTTCTCGTCGCCGCGGCTGCCATTGATGTTGAAGCCGCCATCCGTCCGGGAAGATGCGCCGCTCGTGCTCGACCCGATGACACCCGGCAGGAGCCGCACCAGGTTGAGAGGGTTGCGCTGGTACATTGCTATGTTTGTGAGCAATCCCTCGTCAAGGATTCTGCCAAGTTGAGCGGTGGTCCTTTGCAATTCGACGGTAGCGGATTCAACCGTCACCGACTCGTTGATCCCTCCCACTTCCAGCGCAACATTGATAGCGATGCGGGCATTCGCATCGAGCTTGATATGCTCCTGTACATACGTCTTGAAGCCCTTCAGTTCGATAGAAGCCTTGTAATAACCGACGTTCAAATTCAGTACGATGTAATATCCGCCATCATCGGTGGTTGTGGTCGCAGTGATGCCGGTTGCCTCATTGACGAAAGTCACGGTCGCACCCGGAACGAACAGTCCGGCCGGATCTTTCACGAAACCGGAGACCTGGCCCCGGTCGAATTGTGCTAGAAGTGGGCCCACAAACAGCAGGGCTGCCACAACGGCATAACACCCATTTCGTATGGTCCTCCTCTTACTTCCTGGCATGAACTCCTCCGTTTTGTGACATTTGCCTCGCGATACGAATCGATACGGCAAATCATTATCTATGGGAATCAAAAGTGTGGAATCGGAACGTGTCGCATAATGCATGCAATGGTCCTCGGGTATTTCCAAAGTGCTCCAATGCACGTGAGCGATTCCCCAGGGTGGGTCCTGACGCCACTCTACGTCGGTGTGATTTCATTAGTCAACTGAATAGTAATACTCCTCAAGATATTTCGCGCCCCGCCGCTCCGCCCGACGGCAGACAAGCCATTGTCCCTGAGCAGACCGCTTGTCCATGCGCTTGCCTCAGAATTGGCGACCGACTTTTCATCCATGATCTCGATGAGCGAGATCGATTTCAATCAGCGTGTTCGTGCGAGAGTCGTCTTCGCCCTATGAAAGCTATGCCTTTGTCGGCGACCTGTACCTGATACGCATCTCATAATGAATTATAGTTTTGGAAAAAAACAAAACAGGACGCGGAAGAACACTGGCAAACGCGAAAGGGGGCACAGGCTTCTGCGGCCCCTTTCGTGTTTGCACGCCTACTGAGCGGAATCCATCCGCGTCCGCAGGCGGCGTTCTTCCGCGCCCTTTTTTTGTTTTTTTGACCGTTCCAAGATCCGTCGAAGGTTCAGGTCGGCGCTCAGGCTGGAACGTATTGGCGCAGGTAACGCAGTCCCATCCGGAATCCCGTCTTGAAATCCTCGCTGAAGTTGCCGTCGGGCAGGGTCCGGCCGTATGTCTCATCTTCATGTTCGATATTCATCGAGCCTTCATAGCCGGCATCCATCAGGACGGTGAAGACCTCCGTCCACTTCACCTCGCCATAGCCTGGTATACGGTAACGCCACCAGCGCGTCCTTGTGGGAGGGTTGATGCCGCAGCGTCGGAGGACAGGCCAGAAGATCTCGGTGTCTTTCAAGTGCATGTTATAGGCGCTTACGCGCCTCCTTTTACCAACATGTTGTTGCATGCTGGCACTCGTCACGCAGCCAGACCCAGTGTTCTGAGGGTCGCCTCCAGCTCGCGGAGCAAGTTCAGATAGTGAAGATCGAG